>Ga0207772_100052_pt1 | contig 145439 bp, 121 predicted proteins | sample A23M3SouthBayCA_2_FD_187750 | JGI IMG/M metagenome (GOLD analysis project Ga0207772, IMG submission 187750) | Aerobic enrichment media microbial communities from Eden Landing Ponds, California, USA - A23 M3 (2) (SPAdes) | ecosystem: Environmental > Aquatic > Marine > Unclassified | place... | reverse complement strand
CCGACTTCCTCGCGGACCTCTCGCATCCGGTCGGCTGCTGCCGACACTGCCGCCGGCGAGTCGATCCGTTCGAGCGCGCCCGTCCCGTTCATTTTCAGCGCCGAGAAGCCGGCGTCTACCTTTGCGCGGGCTTGTTCGGCCGCGTCGGCAGGGTCGTCGCCGCCGATCCACTGGTAGACCCGAATCCGGTCGCGCGCCGCGCCGCCCAGCAGGTCGTAGACGGGCGCGCCGTAGTGTTTGCCCTTGATGTCCCAGAGCGCCTGGTCGATCCCGGCGATCGCGCTCATCAGGACGGGGCCGCCGCGGTAGAAGCCGCCGCGGTACATCGCCTGCCAGTGGTCCTCGATCCGGGCGGGATCTTCACCGAGCAGGTAGTTGTCCATCAGTTCCTCGACCGCCGTCTTGACCGTTTTCGAGCGCCCCTCGATGACGGGCTCGCCCCAACCCACCGTCCCGTCGCTCGTGGTCACTTTCAGGAACAGCCAGCGCGGCGGCACCTCGAACAGTTCGTAGTCGGTTATATGCATGATTTAGCTATGTCGTGGTTTGCTTCGTCTAGACTTGATTTATTCCATTCGATTCCTAGTAAACGGTCGCTTTCGGCGGGGATACCCACGGTCAGTGACCGCCGATACGGCTCAGTCGGCCGCCAGCTCGGTCACGAGGTCGGCCAGCGCGGCGGTGCCGACCGGCGTCTCCGCGTCGCCGACGACGCGGAACGTGAACGCGCCGACGCGGCCGCCGCCCCGCTCGCGGACGGTCACCGCCGCGCTCCAGTTGGCGAGCCACCCCTCGACGTAGCCGACGTGGACGTCGTCGTCCTGATCGACGTCGGCCACCACGTCGTAGGGGTAGGCGTCCTCCAGCTCCCAGCCGGGGACGAGGCCGAGGTGGTCCGCAAGTGGGCTCTCCCGGTCGCGGTAAAACAGCGACGCGACGAGGTTCCAGCTCTCGGTCTCGGGGAGCTCGCGGTACTCGAAGAACTCCTCGTCCGTGACGTGGCCGGATTCGTCGGGGAGGCAGAGCGCGGTCCCGCCGTCCTCGACGTAGCCCCGCGCGTCAGCGTTTGGCGCGGTCAGCAGCGCGACATCGACGCCGTCGTCGAGCGACGACCGGACGTCGAAGCCGGCGTCGGCAAGCGTCGTCGCGAGCCCGTCGTGATCCGCGAACACCGCCGTGCTCGCGTCAGTGTCGACCGCCGGAGCGGGGACAGCCGTGATCGGCTCCTCGTTGTCGGGCGCACCCGGAAGCGAGACCGACAGTTCAGCCGTCGTCGGTCCGTCGACGTCCGGCACCGCGATCTCGAGGGCGTTCTCGATCCGCTGGACGCCGAAGCCGTCGAGCGAGACGGAAACGGTCCCCGACTGGTCGAACGCGGCCCATTCGACGTTGGCCTCGATCGGCTCGGTCGTGTCGTTGCTCACGACCATGTCGGCGGTCAGGGTTTCGCCAGCCTGCACCGCGTGGGTTTCGGGCTCGACGCTGACGAGCACGTCGTCGTTGATGCGCGCGAAGTCGTCGTGGAACACCTTCTCCTCGCGTCGGTAGTCGAGTATCCCGTTGAACTCCCACTCGATATCGGAGAACTCCGTAATGACGTAGCCCGCGACGCCCTCCTCGGCGCGCATCTGCTCGATCACGTCCTTGATCGAGCGGAACTCGCGGCGCTGCCAGGCTTCGGCGAGGACGCTCCAGTCATCGAAGACCTCGGGTAGCGTCGTCTCCTCGAACCGATCGTAGACGCCCGCCGGGCGCTTGAGATCGCTGTCGAAGAAGTCGTAGTCGAACCACGGCGGCTGTCCGCCGTAGTGCTCTTCGATTGCGGGGAGGTCACAGAGCCCCCAGGTGCCGAACTCCGAGACGATCAACGGCGCGTCGTCGGGGTCGGTCACCGTGGCGCCGTAGTTGTCCTCGGGGGCCGCAGTCATCGCCGCGATGTCGTCGGCCCAGGCGTCCGCGCGGTCAGGACTGACGAAGTAGCGGTGATAGTCGTTGATATCGGTCGCGACGTGAGCCCACCCGGAGTTGTCGCAGATCACACGGGTCGGGTCCCACTTGCTGGCGTCCTCGTAGAGGTCCGCGAGGTACTCCTGTTTGGTCTCGTCGTCCCAGAGCGAAGTCTCCTCGTCTAACCCCTGTGGGTTGCCAATCCCCCACTCCTCGTTGTAGAGGCTCCAAACGATCACGCTGGGATGGTTGTAGTCGCGTTTGATCATCCCGCGGATCTGCTCGCGGATCTCCTGCTTCGAGCGTTCGGTGTGGACCGTCGGGTTCGCCGGCTCCTCCCAGACCAGGATGCCGATGCGGTCGGCGAGTTCCAGGAAGTCGGGGTGAGCGGGCTTGATGTGCTTGCGCAGCAGGTTGAATCCCAGTTCCTTCGCGGTCCGGATCTCCTCCTCGAAGAGGTTCTCATCGAACGGCCGGTAGTGGGTCTCGGGATAATATCCCTGGTCGAGGGCGCCGCGCATGTAGAAGGGCTCGCCGTTGAGGTAGAGCCGGCCGTCACGGGACTCGATCGATCGCATCCCGAAGTAGTCGTCGTAGCGGTCGACGACCTCGCCGTCCGCTTCGAGTTCGACGACGACGTCGTACAGCGTCGGCGTCTCGGGCGTCCAGTACTTTGCATCGGGGATTGAGACGGTCGCCGCGGCGGCGTCGGCCTCGTCGATGTCCGCGCTCGCCGAGGCGACGGCGTCGCCGTCTCGCTCGACAGTGATCGACGCGGAGAGTTCGCCGACATCAGTCAGCGCCGCGGCGTCGGCGCCTGCCGTAGTCGCCACTGCGACGTCGACCTCGATCCGCGCAGTGTCGTCGTCGAGGTTCGGCGTCGCCCGCACGCCCTCGACGCGAACTTCCGGAACGCTTTCGAGCGCGACCTCCTGCCAGATGCCGCTGACGCGCTCGTACCACGGCGCACCCTGCTTACCGTGGGGGATCTCGCTGATGTCTTCAGGGTCGGTGACCGCGACCGCGATTTCGTTCTCGCCCGATTCGAGTGCGTCCGTGACGTCGAGCTCGAAGGGGAGGTAACCGCCGCGGTGCTCGCCGACGCGCTCGCCGTTGACCCACACCATCGCCTCGTAGTCGACCGCACCGAACCGCAGCCGCTGTCGGCGGTCCGGCTCGGGATCGACGTCAACCGTCCGCCTGTACCAGACCGTTCCGGTGTACTCGCGGAACGCCTCGTTCTCCTGCCAGGCGTGAGGGACCTCGACCGTACGCTCACGGTCGGGCCAGGTTGTCTCGCTGTCGTACCAGCGCTCGTCGCGTCCGTCGTCGCCGGGGTCGGTGGCGAACTGCCACTCCCCGGTCAGGTCGATCGTCGTTCGATAGGTAGTCTCGCTTGCAATCTGACTCATGCTGTGATATGTGGCTACTGCGTCCGCCGCGACCGTTGTCGCGGGGATACTGCGGTCTGCTGTCGATTCGGAAATTCGATTGGGGCCGGTTCAGGGAAGCGTCTCGTCGGAGACGGTTCGCTTGCGCTCGACGTCGGCGAGAAGGTTGTCGCCGGTGCTCCGGTCGAAGACGTGGATAGCGGCCGGGTCGAACCCGATCCGCACCTCCTCGCCGACATCGGGTTTGATCCCGCGCGGGGCGCGTACGCGGCACTCCTTCCCGGCGATGCTCAGGTAGAGGAAGTTGTCGCTGCCGGCGTTCTCGACGACGTCGACCGTCGCCGGGATGGTGCCGGCGCCGTCCGGCTCGACCTCGATGTTCTCCGGGCGGATCCCGAGTTCGAGCGCCTCGCTCGACTGCTCGGTGCGGATGTGCTCGGCAAGCTCAGGCGGGAGCTCGTACTCGAAGCCGTCGGCGACCAGCTCGGACCCGCGCAGCTCGACGTCGAAGAAGTTCATCGCCGGGCTTCCGATGAAGTCGGCGACGAAGCGGTTCGCCGGCCGGTCGTACACCTCCTCGGGCGTGCCGAACTGCTGGAGTTCGCCCTGGTTGAGCACGACGATCCGGTCGGACATCGTCAGCGCCTCCTCCTGGTCGTGGGTGACGTAGATCGTCGTCGTGCCAAGGTCTTCTTGGATGCGCTGGAGCTCCGTGCGCATGTGGACCTTCAGCTTGGCGTCCAGGTTCGACAGCGGCTCGTCCATCAGGAAGATCTTCGGGTCCCTGACGATCGCTCGCCCCGTCGCGACGCGCTGTTGCTGGCCGCCCGAGAGGTTCGCGGGCTTATCGTCGAGCTGGTCCTCGATCCCCATCATCTCGGCCGTCTCGCGGACCCGCTCGTCGATCTCGTCGTCCGAGAGGTCCGTCGTCAGCTTCAGGCCGTAGGCCATGTTCTTCCGGACGGTCATGTGGGGATAGAGGGCGTAGTTCTGGAACACCATGGCGATGCCGCGGTGCTGCGGTTCGACGCCCTTGATGCTCTCGCCCCCGATGCGGATGTCGCCGCCGGTGATCTCCTCCAGGCCGGCGATCATGCGTAACAGGGTCGACTTGCCCGACCCCGAGGGGCCGACGACGGTGATGAACTCGCCATCTTCGATCTCCGCGTCGAACCCCTCGACCGCGACGAAGTCGTCGCTGTACACCTTCCTGACGCCGTCGAACACGACTGACGCCGACTCGTTGCTCGTATCGCTCATGTTGTCCTCCGTTCGTATCTCGCTCGATGGCGCGCCGCCGTGGGCAGCGCTCGCGTCGGTTCGCCCGGCATCGGGGTGTCGATACGGCACTGCCAGCCGCGGCGTCGGGACGCGGCGGCGTCGGTGCGCGGTCGATCGGTCGTGGTTTCGCGGAGCTGGGTCTCGCAGGTCATGGTCGTGGTGCGGGGGATAGTGTCTCGTCGGTCGCCGCGACGCCGGTGACGAACTCGACGTGGAACGCCGCGGCGACGCCGGCGAACAGCACGATGACGGCGATGGTCAGAACCGAGGCCGCCGCCAGCAGCGCCGCGGTGACGACGCCGAGCGCGACCGCGCCGACGGCGTGACGCGCCGTCCAGACGTAGCCGCCGGTCACCGCGTCGGCGACGGCGTCGCCCTGCGCCAGTCCGAGCAGCGTCGGGATCGACACGAGCGCGGCGTACGCCGCGGCGTTGACGCCGGCCAGCGCGAGCAGCCCCGGCGCCAGCGCGCTAGTCGCCAGGTACGCGCCGGCGTAGGACGCCGCGATCCCCACGAGCACGAGCGGCACGAGGCCGATCAGCGTCGCGTGAACGAACTGCTCGCGAACGGTCGCCGTGACGGCGCTCCGGTCGACGCCGTCCGACGCGATTACGGACGCGTCGCGGTCCTCGCGGAGCGACAGCACCGCGGCGTAGGCGCCGACCGTCGCGGGGCCGATCGTCACGACCGGCAGCGCGGCGAGGAACCAGCAGACGCTGATCCCGACAACCGAGACGAGGTTGGCCCAGACGAAGTGGGCCGTCGCTCGGAGCGTGGCGTACACCGGATCGAGGTCGTCGGCGCTCATTTCGTCGTCCCCTGCATCTCGACGGCTTTCACAAGGTGGTTCTGCAGCAGCAGGAACGCAACGAGCAGTGGCATCGAAGCGATGACCGCGGAGGTCATCACGATGCCGGGCTCGGTGACGCCCATGCTGTCCTGGAGCGTGACCAGGCCGATCGGCAGCGTGTACAGCGACGAGCGCTGCAGGATGATCAGCGGCCACAGGAACGAGTTCCACGTCCAGATGAAGATGAACAACCCGAGCGCGGCCAGCGCGGAGCGCATCAGCGGCAGGATGATGTGTGTGAAGATGCGCAGCCGCGAGAACCCGTCGAGTCGGGCGGCCTCCTCCAGCTCATCGGGGATGTCCTTGAAGAACTGGACGAGCATGAACACGCCCAGTGGACCGGCCGCCATCGGCAGCACGACGCCCCACGGCGAGTTGACCAGCCCCAGCTCGGAGGCGATCATGAACACCGGGACGAGGTTGATGATGCCGGGCACCATGAAACTCCCGACGATGATCCCGAACACGATCCGCCGCCCGGGCCACTCCAGGCGCGTCAGCGAGTACGCGATCATCGAATCGACGAGCAAGACGACGACCGTCGTGATCGTCGCCAGCAGTACGGTGTTCAACGTCCACTGGACGATCTGGGTCTCGAACAGCAACTGCCTGTACCACTCGAACGTGATATCGGAGGGGATCAGGTGCGGTACCGCCGAGTACACCTGCTCGCGTGGCTTGAACGAGGTGGCGAACATCCACCAGTACGGTATCACGAACAGGAACGCCGCGCCGTACAGCGCGGCGTACACGCCAGCCGTCCGCAGTCGCTCCTCGTCGACCGGCAGCGAATCTGTCAGCCGCTTTGTGTCTGTGCTCATCAGTCGTCACCTCCGAGGTAGTAGAAATTAAACGCCGAAACCGCGACCAGGATCATGAACAGCACGTAGCCGATCGCGGCCGCGTAGCCGAACTCCCGGCTGGCGAACGCCGACGTGTACAGATACATGACGATCGTCGTCGTCGAGGATCCGGGGCCGCCGTTGGTCATGATGTACGGCTGGCCGAACACCTGGAACGAGCTGACGAACGTGGTAATCACGACGAAGATCATCGGGTTCTTCATCTGCGGGATTGTCACGTCGCGCATCATGCGCCAGCTGCTGGCGCCGTCCAGCTTCGCGGCCTCGTAGAGGCGTTCGGGGACGTTCTGGCGGGCGGCCAGCAAGATCACGAAGTTGAACGCGATGGTCCACCAGACGGTCGCGATGGCGATCGCGGGCATCGCGAGCGTGTGGGAGTTGAGCCAACTACCGGAGTTCCCGGTGATCATCCCGACGTAGTAAGGGATCAGGCCGGAGGAGCTGAACAGGTCGTTCCACAACAGCCCGATCACCGCCACGGTCAGCACGTACGGGCTGAAGAAGATCGTCCGAAGTAGCCACTGGCCCTTCACGTCGCGGTTGACGCCCAGCGCCAACAGCAGGGAGCCGACGACGATCGCCGGCACCGTGAGGACGACGAAGTACACGGTGTTCTTCAGCGCCTCCCAGAACCGGGGGTCCGACAGGAGCGTGCGGTAGTTCTCGAGCCCGATGAACTCCGACTGGCCCGGAACGATCGGGTTCCAGTCGAAGAAGCTCATGTAGAGCCCGAGCAGCAGCGGTCCGAAGAGGAACCCGGCCGCGATGAGGACGTAGGGGGCCGCGAACGCGACGCCCGCGATCCACTCTCTGGTCGACCGTACGGAGAGGTCGATCCCGAGGAAGCCGCCGTCGGATTCCCGATCCATTCGTGCCATGTTGAGTCGTTATTGGAAGACCTGGTTAACGCCTTCGGCCGCGTTTTCGATAGCTGTCTGCGGGCCGATGTTTCCGAGGCGCATGTCGTCCAACTGCTGGTAAATCGCCTGCTGGTACTCCCCGTTCTTCTCCGTGGTGGGCATGTACGAGAGCTGGTCGTCCTGGGCCATCTCGTAGAACGTGTTGAGCGTCTGATCCCACGTCTTGCTGTTCCGGAGGTTGTCGCTTTCGAGGGCCTCTTGATAGGCCGGCAGGTGCCCCGCGTCGGAGCCCCACATGTGGTTGTAGTCCTGTGAGAGCAGGCGCATCAGCTCGTAAGCCTGCTCTCGCGTTTCGTCGCTGCGCGAGGAGCTCTGGGGCATCACGAGCATGTGGCTGTTCGCGACCGTCTTGGGCGACTCGGACCCGGGCATCACGAACGGCTTAGTCATGCCCCAGTCGAAGTCCAAGCCGCGGACGACGCCGAGGTGCCACGTGCCGTCGAACAGGAAGCCGGCTTCACCGCGCTGCCAGGCCTGCCAGCCCTTGTCGGAGCTCTGGGGAACCCAGTTGTTTTCGTTGACCCAGCTGTTGAGGTACTCCGCCACGGCGAGCCCGTTGTCGTTGTTGAAAGCGGGCGCGTTGTCGTCGGTCAGGAGCTGGCCGCCTCGACTGGAGAGAAGCATCTTCAGCATCGAGACGTGGAAGCCGCCGCTATGGTACTGACCGGCCCAGTAGTCGGTGTTCTCGGTGATCGCCCGGCAGGCCTCCTGGAACCGCTCCGGCGTGTTCGGCGGGTTCTCGGGATCCAGGCCGGCCTCCTCGAACACGTCCTTGTTGTAGTACAGCCCGTAGGGGTGGCTGTCGAGCGGAACGGCGAGTTGTTCGCCGTCGACGACGCCTTTGGAGGCGATGTTCTCCACGTAGGGATCGGTCCCGATCTCCTCGTCGAGGGGCTCGACGAGATCCTTGTACGCCGCCATCCGGTCGGCGTGGAGAACTGCGACGTCCGGCGCCTGTCCGCCGGTTAGCGACGTGAACAGCTTGTCGTAATAGTCGGCGAACGGCTGGCGTTGTCGGCTCACGTCCAGATCGTGTTCCTCCTTGGCCGTGTCGGTCATCTTCTTCATCGTCTCGCCGTCGCCGCCGCCGAACAGCGTCCAGTACTGCACGCCACCACCGCCGCCACCACCGCCACCACCGCCGAAGAAGCCGGTACAGCCAGCGAGACCGGCTGCGGTCGTAACGCCTGCGGCTTGCAGGAATCGACGACGGTTCGCGGTGCTGCCACTACGCCATTTCGAGGGGTTACTGCCGTCTTCGGGCATACATCATTATCGATCAAGCAAACGCATAAATAGCTTTTGGTTGGACCGATGTCCGATATCACGCGGGCAAATCATACTGGCCTCAGCGGAGCTGTAGGGCCGAATTCAGCTGCCACCAGTAGAATTAAGCGTGTCGCTCCGCCAGCGTGTGGCATGGAGCGCAGAAGCATCTTGCGCGCAATCGCCGGTACATCCGCCACGACGACACTCGCGGGCTGTTCCGGGCTGCTCGATGGAAACGCCGAGAGCGGGCCGACGTTCGAGAATCCCGTCTTCGAACCGACGCTGGCGGATCCATCGGTGATCCGCCACTCCGGCGAGGACGGTGAGGCGTTCTACGCGTACGGCACCGAAGACAACTGGTACGGCGAATCGGACCGCCACGGCGCCGAGAGCATCCAGCACGTGCCGATCGTCCGATCGACGAATCTGGTCGACTGGGAGCACGTCGGACAGGCGTTTGAGTCGAAACCTGATTGGAAGGACAGCGGCGGGATCTGGGCCCCCGACATCGCGGAATACGACGGGGAGTACCGGATTTACTACGCGTACTCGGAATGGGGCGACGACAATCCCGGTATCGGCGTCGCGACCGCTGACCATCCCTCCGGCCCCTTCGAAGATCAGGGCAAGCTGTTCGACAGCAACGAGATCGGCGTCCCGAACTCCATCGACCCGTTCTTTCGCGTCGAGGGTGGGACGCCGTACCTCCTGTGGGGGAGCTGGCACGGCATCTGGATGGTCGAACTCACTGCGGACGGGTTCGGCGTCGCCGGCGAGCCCACGAGGATCGCCGCCAACGATCACTTCGAGGCGCCGTACGTGATCCAGCGCGACGGCCGCTACTACTTCTTCGGCTCGAACGGCCACTGCTGTAACGGCGCGTCGAGCGACTACCACGTCGTCGTCGCCCGCGCCGACTCGTTCGAGGGCCCTTACCGTAACCGGAACGGTGATCCGATCACCGAAGCTCGCGGAACGACGATCCTCGAGGGGAACGACGCGTTCGTCGGGCCGGGACACAACGCCGTCGTGCAGGACGACGCGGGCGACGACTGGATGGTCTACCACGCCTACGTGGAGGGCGACTTCTGGATCAGCGGTCAGACGCCGCGTCGGACGCTGATGGTCGACCCGATCGAATGGGAGGACGGCTGGCCGACGATCGACAACGGGTCGCCGAGCAAGCAAGCGCCGATGCCCGAGTTCGAGCGGTGAACGGCTCGAACAGCGTTCGGAACGGGTGAAACCATATTCGTATCTTAATACGAAAAGGGGTGGCCGACCACCGTCCTACAGAGACAACAACTACTTGCGGGCCCGTGAGGTGCCGCTGTAGCACGAGTACGCGCGGGTGCCGGCAAAAAACGCGCTGTGCAAATCCGTGAGCGTCTCTCCCCCCATCGAAATTAGGGCTAAGCGTCCCCGACCGACGCGCCCAGCGGCCGAGGTTGTTTCTATATGTGACACGCGTTGCTCACGACTGTTGGGGATAGGTTGGCGTACTGTGTGATGACCACTCGTACAGACTCTATAGAAAGTACATGGACGTTCAGGATACTTTCCTCTCCTTGCTGTGGTCTACACGGCAGAACGGGTTTCTCATTATGAAACTCCTGTGCTGGCGATTCGGTATCGTTGCCGTTGATCGGGAGCCGGTCGGAAAGTTCGGACAAGACGTCGTAACGAGTAGCAGAAATCGTTCCCGTCCGTCCCCTCGACCGAGCCTACGGTCCCTATCTCGCGGTGGACCCGGCACGGGCCAGCGTGGTACCGAAGCGCTATTACTAGCTGCCAGTGGGTACTGCGTCGGAACCTGATTTACAATGTTATCTTTGTAATATTTCACTGTAGCTCGGGTCTGTCGATAACTGATTGGCCCCCGGAATGCACAGCGTTTCTCAAAGCGAATACGAAATATGTCGAACTCAAGTACAGGTCGCTCTCGCGGGAAGGTGAAGTTGCGAAACTGCGTCCGATACCACGTTCCGGTCGGCAGTGGTAGCCGGCCGTCCTTACAACTGGGCTACAGTTTCCACTCTCAGTCCCTATTCGCGAAACTGGTAGAGAAAGTGAGTGGTTGGCGCGAGCGGCTTGGCGAAGATAAAATGATGAGAATATATGCAATACTGATGGAAGCTGAAAAATAACAGAATAATTATATAATATGGCGATATAGACTAATTATGGATGGATGCTTGGATAAAACACTGAAAGGTGGGAAAAGTCTCGCTTCAGTGTGATTTGGTGTCTGAATATGGTGATAAATACTGTATAAATGGGCATCTCGTGAAAAAGATTCGGCCGGTGGTTTAGTACAGTCAAAGACTGTACTTCAACTGAATGCGGATCGTCGAAGTGCTCCGATACCGCCCCAAAATGCACGATCTAACCACTATATGCTGGTATAATCGGACGTAGCTTGATTCGGAAGACTGATCTCCCGCTCGGCTATATTCTTGACACGCTACACTGTCGTTCGATTGCCCCTCTCAAACATAAGAAGAACATCAATAGTTGAATACTGTCTTATTATCGAACAACCGTTTAGGAGTTATGATGGCATACGGGGTTATCGGTGAGCGTGGTGAGTTCACGTATATTGACATCCCGCAGTAGATCCGCTCTGGTAACGAATTGCTGCGATCATTTCAAGACCATTTCTCCCGCCGAGCGAAAAAGTAACGGGGAAACCAACACCCGGGTGGCGATGCCAGGTTCGGCAAGTCCACCGGTGCATATATCAGTAAACTCGGAGTACCATTACCGAAATGTCACCCGAGTTAACCACCGTTCACTTGATCGGGGATTCGACCATGGCCGAGAAGGCGGCGGACGAACGCCCCGAAACGGGCTGGGGGATGCCGTTCTCGCGCCGCTTCGACGATTCCGTAACGGTGGTGAATCACGCCCGCAACGGACGCAGTACCCGCACTTTTCTGGAGGAAGGGCGCTGGGAGCCCGTGGTACGGAATCTCGACGAAACTCACTACGTGTTCATCCAGTTCGGGCACAACGACGAGGTGCCCTCGAAAGAACAGCACACGACCGAGGAGCAGTTCGTCGCCAACCTCGAGACGTTCGTCGACGAGACGCGCGAGCACGGGGCGACGCCGATACTGCTCACGCCCATCGCGCGCCGTCACTTCGACGAGGAAGGGGAACTGGAAGACACGCACCGCGTCTACTCCGAGCTGACGCGGGATGTCGCGCGGGCGCGCGATGTTCCGCTCATCGACATGGACGAGCAGAGCCGGTCGCTCCTATGCGAACTGGGGCCGGAAGAATCGAAGTTACTCTACAATCATCTCTCGCCAGGCGAGCATTCTAACTACCCCGACGGCGTGGCCGACGACACGCACTTCAGCGAGTACGGCGCTCGCCGGATGGCCGAACTGGTGCTCGAGGGGATCGAAGCGCTGGAGCTCGACCTGACGACCCGCATCGGACGGGACGAACAATCAGCCCCTCGTCGCTGACTCGGTAGGTGACTGTCGGTTGCTTCTCCGTCCCGGAGTCGGTCGCTACCGCGAACTCTTCAGAGGTGCGCGCGGAGCGCCTCGTTCATCGTCTCGACCGGAGCGTCCACGCCCGTCCACATCTCGAAGGCCTCGACGCCCTGGAACAGCAGCATCCAGGCGCCGCCGATCGTCTGGGCGCCGGCAGCCTCTGCGTCCTTGAGGAACCTGGTCTCGATCGGCTTGTACACCGCGTCGAAGGCGGTCAGATCCGAGTGCCAGGCGTCGGCCGGCGCGACCGAGTCGTCGGACTCCAGCCCGACGCTGGTGGCGTTCGCGACGACATCCGCGTCGGCCATCAACTCGGGGAGTTCGTCGAGTCCGTGCCCGCTCGCTCCGGGCACGTCGGCGGCGAGGTCGTGGGCGCGTTCGACGGTCCGGTTTGCGATGGCCACGTCGGCGCCCGCCTCCTCGAACCCGAACGCGATCGCCCGCGCGGCGCCGCCCGCCCCGACCACGACGGTGCGGGTACCATCGAGCTCCACGTCGTGGTGCTCGAAGGCGCGTAGCGTCCCCGAGAGGTCGTAGTTGTAGCCCACCGGCGAGCTCTCGGAGAAGTCGATCGTGTTGACCGCTCCGACGCGTCGCGCCCGCTCGTCCGGCTCGACGAACTCGAAGGCGTCGTGTTTGAACGGCAGCGTGACGGTCAGGCCGCTCACTCCGAGCGCCTCCGCGCCGCGGAACGCCTCCTCGATCCGATCCGGATCGGCCTCGAAGGTGACGAACGCGGCGTCGATCCCGCGCTCGCGAAAGGCGGCTTCGTGCATCGGTGGTGACAACGAGTGCTCGACCGGGTTCCCGATGATACCGTAGACGTCCATACGTCTGCTCTCCCGAGCAGGTAAATAAATGACCGCGATTCGACGCTCGTCGCACGCTGGGTTCGCAGCACCGCTCCTCGGGCGAACTACTCCCGCAACCGAACGAGAGACGCCGCGTCGACGTTTCCTGACAATAAACGTTTTACGCATTCGGCTGATTGTGTTACCCGATGACAGATCGTCAGCCCTCGATCGGAACCGTCGGAACGTCGTTCGAGATCATCGAAGGGCTGAACGAGTTGGGAGATGCCGGCGTCACCGAGCTCGCCCAGCACCTCGACAAGTCGAAGAGCTCGGTGTACAAACATCTCAACTCGCTGCTTGAACTGGGCTACGTGACGAAGGAGAACGGTCGCTACAGGCTCGGTTTAGCGTTTTTCTGTCTCGGCCACGGCGTCCGCGAGGCCAACCGACTATACAGGGCCGCACGCGACGCCGTCGACAACCTCGCCCAGACGTCCGGCGACACGGTGTCCCTGATAGTCGAGGAGCACGGCGACGCCGTCTGTCTGTATCAGGCCGGGACCCCGACGGGTGATGTCGGGACGATCCGGGAGTCGGAGCGCGCCCCGCTGGACTCGCTCACCGCCGGAAAAGCTATTCTCTCCGGCCGATCTCGGCCCGAGGCTATCGCACTTCTCGACCGGACCCATCGGGACGGGCAGCGAGCGTACTCTGAACTACGATCGGAACTCGGATCGGTCCGCGAGCGGCAGGTACTCATCGAGCGCTCGCCCGGCGAAGCGGCCCGTAACGCTGTCGCCGCCCCGATCCACGACGAGGACGAGTACGCCGTCGGCGCGATTATGGTGAGCGGACCGTCGTCGAACATGACGGGCAAGCACCTCGAAGAGGACGTCCCCGGCCTCCTCATCAGCACCGCGAAGAACATCGAGGTCAATCTCGCCTCGGGATAGCGCCGCGAGGGCTTCCCTTCGGTAGTCGCGAACCGCCCACGGTACTCGCTCCGGTGGTCAGACAACTTCTGGTGATCGTTCGAATTCGTCGCTCTGAGAGCGTGGCCTGCTGAGCGGTGCCGCAACGTATCCGCGATCGCATCCGAGCGAATTTCCGCCAACGCTTTCTCTTTCCCTCTCTGATGTGTTTCTTATATATTTATTATCTAATATTGTTAGATAGGCGTTCAACTATCTCGTAGCGTCATCCTCGAGAGCGCGTAGCAATTCGAGCCGGACTCGCTCAGCGTGGCGAGTCCGAAGATCGTCGGACCGTCGTAGGAACCCTCGAACGGCCGCTACAGAGCGTCCCCGTGAGACCTCGCTCTCCGAGTAGATCTGTCGCTACGTGCTCACTTATGTCCGACGACGAGCGCTGTAGAGCGATGACGCCTGGACGATTCGACCGGAGAATCGCAGTCAGATCTTGCGTAATCTACGAGGCGGTGTTTTCACCTTCGAATTGATAGACGCGGCCGGTTTTGAACGAGAGAACGTGGTGGTCCGGACGCAGAGAAACGATCAAAATTAATATGGTATGGAATAAATACCGGAGAAATTATGTTTTACGCCCCCCGGTTCATCGCCCTTTGTACAGTGGGTGTCCGATTTTCGCTACTGAACGGTCGCGATCACGTTCGATCGCGACCGCTTGGCAAACGCTTATTGTGGGGTTCTACCAATCCACGCGCGTGGCAGACGAAGCGCCCGGTAGAGCGACGGTTAGCATCGACACCGACGAGCGGAGCGACTGGAGCGTCGACCCGCGCGTGCTCGGGAAGTTCACGGAGATGAACGGCCGCGAGGCCTACCCCGGGATCTACTCCGAACACCTGGCGAACGGCTCGTTCGAGGAGTGGTACACCTGGCCGAAGCGCCCTCGCGAGGACGCGCCTGACTGGTGGCACCGCACCGAAGTCGTCCACCGCGACGTCGAGCGCGACCCGAACGTCGCCTATCCGTGGGAACCGCGCCGCGAGGGGCGCGTCACCTTCGAGCACCTGGTCGGCGGCATCCACGGCAGGGACGCCGACGCCGAGACCGCGGCCAGAACCGACACGCTCGGTCGGGAGCACCGCGAACCGCCCGCCCGGTACCAGCGGGTCACCGTCTGGGAGGGCGAGGGCGGCGTCGCCCAGCGCCTCGCGCTACCCGACGAGCGGACGCTGGAGTACGTCCTCGAGATCAGCGTCCGCGGCGACGGCCACGACGAGGTCGAGATCGCGATGGAGGACGCTGACGGTACGGTGCTCGCCCGCGAGTCGGTGCCGGTGACCGACGAGTGGGAACGCCACGAGGTCACGCTCGAACTCGACGCCGAGAGTTCGGCCCGGTACGAGGACTCCGCGTTTGGCGTCCACTCGCTGGTGCTCTCGGTCGACGGGAAGGGGCACACGGATCTCGACTGGGCGAAGCTCCGGGCCGGGGACGCCGTGAACGGGAAGTTCAACCCGACGACGATCGAGAACGTCCGGGAGTACGGCGTCCCCTCGATCCGGTGGCCGGGCGGGAACTTCACGAGCCAGTACCACTGGCGCGACGGCGTCGGCCCGCTCGCGGATCGACCCGTCCGCACCGAACTACACTGGGGCGGCCTCGAACCGAACTACCTCGGGACCAACGAGTTCCTGGAGTTCTGCGAGGTGGCGGACGTCCACCCCTATCTCAACGTCGGCTTCAGCGACCACATCTCCCCCGAGGAGGTCGCCGACTGGGTCGAGTACGTCAACGGCGATCCCGAGGAGACCGAGATGGGCCGCCTCCGGGCCGAGCACGGCTACGAGGAGCCCTGGGACGTCGACATCTTCCAGGTTGGCAACGAGGTGTGGGGTACGTTCCAGATCGGGCACACCGAACCGGACGAGTTCGGCGGGCAGTTCCCGGCGTACTACGACGCGATCGAGGACGTCGATCCCGACATCGACGTCGCCGCGACCGCGCTCGACCCGGGGATGCACACCTGGGGCGGCCCCGAGTGGAACGAGCGGTTCTTCGAGGCCGGCGGCGACGCCGCCGACGTGGTGGACATCCACAGGTACGTCCGCGGCGACGCCGAGGTCGCCGAGTCGGTCGACCCCGTCGAGTTCAACCAGCAGCTCGTGCTCTTCCCGACGCAGTTCGAGGAGAACGTCGAACGCCTGCGGGAGACGGCCGCCGACCACGGCGCGGAGCCGGACGTCACGGTCGGCGAGTGGAACATGGGCGCGGGGAGCCTCCCGGAGGGACCCAAGGCGAGGTACGGTACGATGGCCCACGCGGCCTTCTGTGCGGGGATGTACAACGCCTTCCTGCGGCAGGGCGACGCCGTGAAGTTCTGCCACCAGCGCGACAACTCCTTCAAGCACCGCCCGTTCCCGAACGACCTGCGCCCGTTCGGCACCGCCAACAACGCGACGATGCGGCTCTACGCGGACCGGCTCGGCGACGGCGACTGGCGCCACCTTCCGGTCTCCCTCGACGGGCCCACGGGCGACATCGACCGGCACGCCGACCGCATCCGGGCGATGGAGGACGTCCCGCTCGTCGACGCGGCGGCCGTGCGCTCCGGCGACGACGTCGCGGCGTTCCTCGTGAACCGGGATCTTCGGGAGTCCCGCGAGGTGGCGCTCGGCGTCGACGGGCTCCCGGACGGCGCCGAGGTCGACCTCGCGCTCCAGCGCGCCGACGATCCCCTCGACGACACCTGCGAGTGGGACGGCACGGTGTGCTACGAGATCGACGAGCGGACGCTGACGGCGAGCGACGGAGGCGTCGTCGTCGACCTGCCGCCGGCGGGCGTCGCGCGCGTCGACGCGACACTGGACTGAGCGCGGCTCCACCGTTTCGGCGTTCCGCCACGTCGGCTGGTACTGCGCCGCCTCGACGTCGTATCATCCGCCTAACCTACATAATCTATTAGTGGCGGGAAGGCGAGTGTCATCTTGTCGCGTAACAACGCGCAAACAGACGTACATACGCCGTCGTTCCGAACGCCGGCCGTCCGTGGTCGCAGCCGCGCGCCGACCGTTCCCGGTTCGTGGTCGGCCACCGGACGGCCCGTCGGAGCGCGGCGCGAGGAGTGACATCAATGTCAGAAAAAGATGCATCCGACGACGGACGTAGCGAGACGCGAACACCCGACTCGACGGACGGGGGGCGATCGGACGACGGGATCGTACCCGACGTGCCCCGGCGGTCGTTCCTGCAGGGGCTGGCCGCGGCCGGCGCGCTCGGCGCGGGCGGCGCCGGGAGCGCCGTCGGCGGCGCCGCGGCCGAGACGACGAGCACCGGCGAGTCCGGCTGGTCCCCCCAAGACGTCCCGTTCGACATGGCGACGCCGTGGACGAGCGAGGTCGATCCGGACAACGTCCGTCCGGAGTATCCGCGGCCTCAGCTCGTCCGGGACGAGTGGGAGAACCTCAACGGCGTCTGGCAGTTCGCGGGCGCCAGCGAGGGCGAGGAAGCGCCGATCGGGCGGGACCTCGACGAGCGCATCCTCGTCCCGTTCCCGGTCGAGTCGCCGCTCTCGGGGCTCGCGCGCCACGAGACGTGGATGTGGTATCGCCGGCAGTTCGCGGTGCCCGACGAGTGGGTGATCCCGGCGGCCGATCCCGACGACAGCGAGAACAACCCGAACGCCCAGCGGTTGCTCGTCCACTTCGAGCGGGTCGACTGGGACGCGACGGTGTACGTCAACGGCGAGGAGGTCACCCGCCACAAGGGCGGGTACGACCACTTCGTCGCGGACGTGACCGACGCGCTCGTCGAGGGTGGCCCCCAGGAACTCGTCGTCGGCGTCTTCGACCCCACGGGGAACAACACCGAGCCGATCGGCACCCAGCCCAAGGGCCGCCAGGGCGTCGGCACGGGGTACGGCGGCGAGGACACGCTGTGGATGACGCCGACGTCGGGCATCTGGGACACCGTGTGGATGGAGCCGGTGCCCGAAACCTCGATCGATGATCTCGAGATGACGCCGGATCTCGACGCGGAAGCGCTCCAGCTTACCGTCGACGCGGGCGGCGACGACGCGACGGTGGTGGCGACGGCCTACGACGACGCCGAGGAGAAGGTCGGACGTGTGATCGGCCCGGCCAACGAGGAACTCGAACTTCCGGTGCCCGATCCGCACCTGTGGAGTCCGGACGACCCGTACCTCTACGACCTGACGGTGGAACTGCGGCGCCACGACGGCGGACGGCCCGTGAGCGAGGCCGGCGGCGGGAAGCTGCTCGACCGGGTCGAGAGCTACTTCGGCATGCGCTCGCTTGGCATGCGCGAGATCGGCGGCGTCGCGCGCCCGACGCTCAACGGCGAACTGTTCTACCCGATCGGCACGCTCGACAGCGGGCAGTGGCCCGACGGCATCTACGCCCACCCCGCGGACGAGGCGCTCACGTTCGAGCTCGGCGCCCAGAAGGAGCTCGGGTTCAACATGGTGCGCAAGCACAGCAAGGTCGACACTCGGCGGTGGTTCTACCACACCGACCGGCTGGGCCTGCTCGTCTGGCAGGACATGCCCAACATGGAGGAGCCCGCGTTCGCGGGGCTCGATACGCCCTGGGAGATGTTCGACCGCGACCAGTTCGAGAAAGAGCTGCGCGAGGTCGTCTCCGAGCACGACAGCCACCCCTCCATGGCGGTGTGGATTCCGTTCAACGAGGGCTGGGGGATCCCCGCGGGCGACGTCGAGTACATGAGCGAGATCGCCGCCAAGGTAGACGAGTGGGATCCCGAGCGGCTCGTCAACCCCCTGAGCGGCTACAACAAGCAGATCGGCGGGCCGAATCGCGAGTGCGGCTGCGGCGACGTCAACGACGTCCACGAGTACCCCGGCCCCATCGCGCCCGAACCGGAACCCGACCGCATATCCGCGCTCGGCGAGTTCACGACGCCGTCCTACGGCGTCGAGGGGCACGTCTGGGGCGATATTCCGACCGGCTCCTCGGCCGGGCAGTTCGTCGACGGGTACGTCGAGGGCGTCCGAGAACTCCAGGAACTCCTCGTCGGCGAGGGGCTCAGCGCCTCGGTGTACACCGCGACGACCGACCTCGAGAACGTCGGGAACGGCCTGCTCACCTACGACCGCAAAGTTGTCAAGCCCGAGCAGACCGACGAGGGCGTCCGGCAGATCCGCGAGGCTCACGAGAGCATCACCGACAACGCCGACCTGCTGATGGCGAACGTCTCGATCGACGTCTCGGTCCCCGACACGTACCCGTCGGGCGGCCTGCTCGGCTCGTCGGGCTCGCTGGAGATCACCGCGACGGTCGCGAACCCCGAGAGCGACCCGTCCGCGGCGGCGCCCGTCGAGGACGTCGCGTTCGACCTGTCGGGGCTGCCCGAGGGGTGGACAGTCGCGTCCGAATCGCAGACCGCGGTCGACGCCGTCGAGAACGGCGAGTCCGCCACCGCCGTCTGGGAGGTAGTCCCCGGCGCGACGACCGCCGGCGACATCGACCTCGGCGTGGAGATCGACTACACCGTCGGCGGCGAGCGCTTCAGCTACGTCGACGAGCAGTCCCTGAGCGCGAGCCTGCTGGCGTACTACCGCTTCGAGGGCGACTACGGGGACAGTTCGACCTACAGCAACGCCGGCGCGCCGATGGGCGGCGCGAGCATCGACTCGGCGAGCGCGATCGAGGGGCAGTCCTCGGTCGCGCTTGACGGCGAGGACGACTACGTGTTGCTGGCCGAGCAGGGGAACCACTTCCTGTCGAACGCGTTCGCGCAGCGCTCGGTCTCGACGTGGATTAACCCCGATTCGACCGACGGCGTCCAGTGCGTCTACAACGAGGGCGGGATCTACAACGGGTTCGGCGTCCGCATCGAGGACGGCTCGCTGGTCGCCGGCGCCGCGAACAACGGAACGCTCGTCACCGCGAGCGCGCCGTTCGACCGGACGGGGTGGACCCACGTCGTGGCGATCTTCGACGAGGGGGCGCTCCGCATCTACGCCGACGGCGAACTGATCGGCGAGAACCCGGACGTCGGCTTCGACGTCGTTCCCGGCCACGTCGGCGGCGCCGAGATCGGTAGCTCCACGACGACGACGCCGTGGGGCAGCGAGGCGAACTTCTTCGGCGGCAACGTCGACGCGACGGCCGTCTTCGCCAGCGCGCTCTCGGAGAGCGCCATCCGGACGCTCGGGTCGCTCACCTTCACGGTCGACGCGCCCGCGTCCTACGACGCCGGCGGGGAGGGCGTTCCGCCGGAGACGCTCGACGTCGAAGCGTCGCTCTCGGACCTGTCGACCGACGACGGGGCCGGCGCCGACCTCGAGAACGTCTCGCTGTCGGTCGCTGAGCTGCCCGAGGGGTGGACGGCGGAGGCCGTCACGGCGACCGAGTTCGACGCCGTCCCCGACGGCGAGTCGGTCACCGCCACCTGGGAGGTCACCCCCGCCCCGTCGACTCGCGGCGACGTCGACGTCACGGTCGACGCCGAGTACGACCTCGACGGACAGACCCAGCAGGTCACCGGCGGCACTCTCATCAGGCCCGTCCAGCTGGCACACTGGCCGCTCGACGGCACCGGCGAGGACGTCTCGGGTAACGGCAACGCGGCCGCGCTGGAGAACGGCGCCACCTTCGACGACCAGGTGGCCGTGCAGGGGAGCCACTCGGTGCTGCTCGACGGCGAGGACGACTTCGTTGACCTCGCGGAGGGCGGCGACGAGTTCCTCTCGCAGTCGTACGCCGAGCGGACGGTGACGACGTGGGTCAAGCCCGAATCGACCGCCGGCAGTCAGGTGCTGTACAACGAGGGCGCCGCGTTCAAGGGGCTCGGAATCCGCATCTTCGAGGGCGCGATCCAGGCCGCGACGATCGACAGCGGCGACGTGGCTTCGGTCGGCGCGCCGTTCGATCCGTCCGGATGGACCCACGTCGCGGCCGTGTTCGACCGCGGCGCGCTCCGCCTGTACGTGAACGGCGAGGAGGTCGCCGCGAACGAGAACGTCGGGTTCACCACGACCAGCGGCGGCTTCTGGGGCGGCGAACTCGGCGGCTCCGAGGTGTTCCTCTGGCAGGGCAACTTCGCCGGCCATGTCGACGAGTCGGCTATCTACCGCGAGGCGCTCTCGGCCGAGCGCATCGCCGCGCTGGCCGACGCGTTCTGACAGCGACGACAGGCCGATATTTTTCTTCGCGGATTTGTTCCTACGGAGCAGACGGCGGCTCCCGCACGGGAAATTCTTCGGGGAGCGTGTCCCTGACGCGCAGCGACCACGCCGCCAGATCGTCGAGCAGGTCCGCGAGGACGTCCGCGTGGTCGGGGTCGTCGGTCAAATCCGTCGTTTCGGCCGGGTCAGCGTCCAGGTCGTACAGTTCCGGTCCGTCCTCCATGTCGTACACGAGCTTCCACCGGTCGCGCCTGACCATCGCGGTGCGCCCGGTCTGGGTGTGGGCGTTCAGTTCGTTCTTCGAGGCCGCCTCCAGCGGCGGGACGTCGTCCGGCGTCGAGTGCCGGCCGCCGTAGCCACACTCCGCGTAGGCGCTCGCGGACTCCCCGGCGTCCCCGTCACCGGTCAGCAGCGGCCAGAGGCTTCGCCCCTGGACGCCCGCGGGCACCTCGGCGCCGGCGGCGTCGCACAGCGTCGGGAACAGGTCGACGATGGAGACGTGCGCCTCGCTTGGCCCCGAACTCGTCTGCACGCCCGGCCCGTCGAACAGCAGCGGGATGCGCGTCGTCGCCTTCGGAAGGTCGACGCCCTTGCGCATCAGCCCGTACTGGCCGACGAAGTCACCGTGATCGGAGAGAAAGACCAGCAGCGTCTCCTCGCGCAACCCCTCCTCTTCGAGGAACTCGACGAACCGTCGCACCTGATCGTCGACCATCCGCAACATCCCGTAGTACAGCGACCGGAGTCGGGGGAGGATCTCGTCGTCGTAGCCGGCGTCCGGCGCCTCTCTGTGCCCCCGGGCGACACCGATCTCGCGCAGCCAGTCCCACTTGAACCGCTTGTCGTCGAGAGCCTCGGGACCGACTTCGACCGATGGTAGATCTTCGGGTGGGAACCTCGAGAAGTACGGCTCCGGAACCTGGTAGGGGTTGTGGGGTTCGGGGATCGAGAGCCACGTGAAGAACGGGTCATTACCGTCGAGTGACCGAATCCACTCCTGCGCTCCGGTCACACAGCGGTGGGCGCACTGGGTTTCGACGGGCGCCGGCGTCGGTTCCGGTGACCACCCGCCGCCGCCGTCGAACAGCCCCAGGTCGGTGATCCACTCCTCCCAGGCCTCGTCGGCGTCGGAGCGGGCGTGCTCGGCCGTCTCGTTGTTCGCGCCCCAGTGCCCGTACTCGACGTAGTGGTCCGCGCGTTCGGGGTCGAGCGAACTGTGGTCTTTTCCGACGAGGGCGGTCCTGTACCCCGCGTCGTTCATCGCGTCGAACAGGTCCCGGTCGTACACCGCCGCGTCCTGCTGGCCGTTCGCCCAGACGTTCGTCGCGGTCGGATACCGTCCGGTCAGGAAGCTCGTCCGGGCCGGAGCGCAGACTGGCGTCGACGTGTACGCGCGGTCGAACCACGTCCCCTCGCGGGCGAGGCTGTCGAGAAAGGGAGTCGTATCGAGGTCGAACCCCTCCCGAGCACAGGCGTCCGCGCGCTGCTGATCGGTCATCACGACGACGACGTTCGGCCGATCCGTCATACCCCTCGATTCGTCCGGGCCGCCGTAAGCGTTGTTCCCGTTCGGGCGGTCTCCGCCTTCGGCGAGCGGTTGCTCCAGATCGCCGTTCGCCTCCGAGGCGTCGTCGGCATCTCGACGGCGGCGCTGGAGCGCGGCGACGCCGGTCGGTGGCTCCGAGGCGAGGACTGAGCGCGCCGCTCGCCGTCACTCGCCGTACGCGTCGTCGATCCGTTCGACCTGTTCGTCGGTGAGCGAGAGTTCGGCCCCGCCGACGTTCTCCTCCAGCTGGGCCGGCGTCCGCGCCCCGACGATGGGGACGCAGGTGAACTCGGTCTGTCCGACGAGCCACCCGATCGCGACCTGTGCGGGCGTCGCGCCGGTCTCGTCGGCGACCGATCGGACGGCGTCCAGCACCGCCCACTGCCGGTCGGAGAACCGTTCGTCGGGGTCCCAGTCGACGAGGTCGCCCCGCGTCCCCTCGGGGAAGCCCTCGCCGCGCTCGTACTTCCCGGTGAGCAGGCCAGCCTCCAGCGGCGAGTACGGACACACCGCGAGGTCCTGGTCGGCGCAGACGTCGAGGAACTCGGCGGGCGCCTCGCGGAACGCGGCGTTGAACCGCGGCTGCGTGATCTCGAACCGTTCGAGCCCCTCGACGTCGCTCGTCCACAGCGCCTTCGTCAGCTGCCACGCCGCCGTGTTGCTGATCCCGAGGTGGTGGACCTTGCCCTCGCAGACGAGGTCGTTCAGGGTCCGCAGCGTCTCCTCGATCGGCGTCTCGTCGTCCCAGCGGTGGACGTAGTAGACGTCGAGGTAGTCGGTGCCCAGCCGGTCGAGCGTGCCCTCGATCTGCGCTCGGACGTGCTTGCGTCCCGCTCCCTGGTCGTTCGGCCGGTCGCCGACCGAGAAGTACACCTTCGACGCCAGCACGACGTCCTCGCGGTCGCGCTCGGCGAGCCACTCGCCGATCCACTCCTCGCTCGTCCCCGGCGGATCGCCGTAGACGTTCGCCGTGTCGATGAAGTTGACGCCGTTCTCCCACGCCGCGTCGAGCAGGTCGTGCGCCTCGTCTCTGGTCGTCTCCGTTGTCCCGTCCGAGTCCATTCCGAACCGCCACGTTCCGAAACACAGCTGCGACACCCGCAGCCCGGTCGAGCCGAGTGTAGTGTACTCCATGGATTCGGGGACGCCCCGGAGGTGGGTAGTTCTACTGGAAGCGGAACCGGTTCCGGGGATCGCCGGGCACAAGCGTACAAGTGCCTGTAGCACTGATCCCGCGGTGTGACACGCTACGACGTGCGCATCGAGAACGGGACGATCCTCCTGGTCGGCGACGAGCGCATCACCGTCGGCCCCACCGCCGACGTGGTGGAACTGGCCGGCGTGCGAGACCTACGAGGTCGAGTACGACGAGGACGTCGCGAAGACCTACGCGTGGACGGACACCGACGACGACAACGTCCTCCGGTTCGACGTCGTCGACGCGATCGAGTCGATGGACTTCCCGGCGGAGTTCGCAACCCAGGTAGCGCAGGTCGACCACGACGCGGACGGGGAGGACGTCTCGGCGCGGACGGAGTTTTTCGTCGACATGATGACCTCAATCTGGGACTCGAAGGGGAACCTCGACGCCGAGTAGGTCCGGGGGCCGCTCGCGTCGCGAGGAACCAGAGTCTTCTTGCCCGACGCGCGACCTCGTTGGAGCATGAGTCGCCTCGACAGACTCGACGAGCACCTGGAATCGCACGACCTCGAAGCCGTCTGGTTCGCCTCGCCGAACTCGTTCGCGTGGCTGACCGGCGGCGACAACGTGATCAGCCTCGCTGGCCCGACGGGCGTCGCGGCGGCCGGCTACGACGGCGACGCCGTCTCGGTCGTCACCAACAACATCGAGGCCCGACGCCTCGCTGACGAGGAGCTCTCCGCCGACGTCGACGTGACGGCCGTCGACTGGTACGACGCGTCGCTCGCGGAGGCCGTCGCCGAGGTCTCGCCAACGCCCGCCGCGGCAGACTTCGACGTGCCCGGTCTCGAAGAGGTCGACGCCTCGCCGCTCCGGCAGCCGCTCCTCGACGAGGACGTCGAGCGGTACCGATCGCTCGGCGCGGACGCCGCGGCAGCGGTCGAGCGCGTCTGCGAGGCTGCGACGCCCGACACCACCGAACGGGAACTCGCCGGCGACCTGACGGGGGAACTCGTCCGTGCGGGGATCCACGCGCCCGTGGTCCTCGTCGGCGGAAGCGAGCGCGCACAGAAATACCGTCACTTCCCGCCGAGCGACGCACCGCTCGGCGAGTTCGTCCACGCCTCGGTCGTGGCTCAGCGGGACGGCCTCTGCGCCAGCGTCACGCGGACGGTCGCGTTCGACGCGCCGGAGTGGCTCGCGGAGCGCACCGACGCCGCCGGTCGCGTCGAGGCGACGGCGCTCGCGGCGTGTCGGTCGGTCGCCGCCGAGGGCGGCACCGCGGTTGACGCGTTCGACGAGATCCGGCGCGCCTACGACGAACTCGGCTACTCCGGGGAGTGGCGCCAGCATCATCAGGGTGGCGCCGCGGGGTACGCCGGCCGGGAGTGGAAGGCCTCGCCCGACGCGGACGATCCGGTGGCCGCGCCGATGGCGTACGCCTGGAACCCGACCGTACAGGGCGCGAAAGTCGAGGACACCTGGCTCGTCACCGAGGACGGGTTCGAACGGCTCACCGCCGGCGACTGGCCGACCGTCGACGTCGACGCTGTCGGCTTCGACGCGACGCTCGAGCGCTCCGAGATCCGCCGGGCGTGACCGCGACGGCGCGACCGCTCACGCGGGAACCGACGGGAAGTGCCGACGCAGCCGGTAGAGGTACGCGAGCAGGACGAGTACGAGCAGGAACTGGATCGCGGCGCCCTCGATCGCGCTTCTGCCCCCCTCGACGGCGTACACGACCCCGGCGAGCAGTAGTCCCCAGTACCGGCGGTTCCAGAGCCCGTATCCAGCGGCCAGGGCGGCGACTCCCAGCGACAGGTACCAGGGCGCGCCCGCGGCGCCGAGAACCAGTAGCGCGGCGCCGACGAGTAGGGTCCACGCTGCGATCGCTTTCACGCTCAACGGAACTGTGGTCGAATGCGGGGATGCCGTACCGGCGCATTGGTTCTAAAAAATATTATTGTCTTTTGATCGTACCGGGCGGTCGGACGATCGCCACCGCACGGCGCCGCCGATTGCTCGGGCGTTTCCCGCCGGGAAACTGCCGTCCGATCGGCTTCTCGAATTCGCTGTTTTCGACCGGCTGCGGACCCAATTATCCGGTTTGACCCGGTCTTTCGGCCGATCTCGCGGTCGTTCGATGTGTCTTTCGGCCGTTCCGCATTCGCCCATGGAGAACGAATTTCGGTTTCGGAGAGTTGATGCCGTAATATATGCCAAAGGATGATGAAGAATTACATAATTTACAGTCTTAGGTATGTAAAGGCAGCGGGCGATTGGTTCGATCCCGGAAATCCGTTTTCTATCGAGAAACGTCGGTTGGGAAATACGGGCGCTCCCCGTCGGAGGGTGCGTCGGAGTTCGGTTGCGGCGGCCCGCCGTCGGCGGTTAGGCGGTCGACGCCAGCGATGCGACGAGGTCCGGCGTCAGCGCGATCGGGTAGACGGCCGTCCGATCGACGTGCCCGGCGAAGTTGCCCCCGCTCCAGAAACTCTCCTCGGCGCCGCCGAGCTGGCCGCCCCAGTAGGCGCCGCTGACGGTGTCGTAGCCGACGTTCTCGTTCGCGGCGACCTCCTCGCCGTTCACGTACAGACGGAGCGCGCCGCGGTCGAACACGGCCGCGACGTGCGTCCAGTCAGTAGCGCCGAACGCCGTCGAGACGGTCGCCAAGTCGCCGCCGTTGACCGTCCCGGCCTGAAGCGTTCCGTCGCGGATCCGCAGCGCCAGCCCGTTGACCGCGGCGCCCTGGTTGTAGACGACCTGAGTACCCGCGGTGTCCTCGGGGTTGATCCACGTCGACACCGACCAGGTGCTGAAGGATTGCGAGAGGAACCCTTGCGGGTCGGCCAGGTGGACGCGGTCGTCGTCGCCGTCCAGCGCCACCGAGTGGCTCCCCTGGACGACGGTCTCGGCGTCGAAGCTCGCGCCGTTCTCCAGGCTCGCGTCGTGCCCGTTGCCCGAGCTGTCCTCGGCCGTTCCGTCGAACGTCCAGTCGGCCAGCGCGGCCGACGACAGGGTGTCGAGGGTCGCCCTGTCGACGATGCGTCCCGGTTCGCCGTCCGTCACGTACTCGACGGCCACCTCGAGGTCGCCGCTTCCCGCGGAGGTGGCGTCGGGCGTGACCTCCCAGGTGGCGGTCGCCGACTCGCCGTCGGGGACGGCGTCGAACTCGGTCGCCGTGATGGCCTCCGCCGTCCACCCCTCGGGCAGGCGAGTCACGTCCATCGAGAGATTCTCGAACGTCGTCCCCTCGTCGCGCAGGTCGGAGAACGTCGCGTCGACGGTGAACGCCTCGCCGGGGCCGTAGAGGTCGGGCGCGTCGACGGCGAAGCTGCGGGACGCCATCGCCTCGATTTCGGCGGGCGAGAGCGCCCCGGCGAAGATCGCCGTCGCGTCGACGCTGCCTGCGAGCGGGCTGTCGTCGAAGCCCCAGAGGTCGGAGTCGCGGGTCATCCCCACCTCGGCGCTGTCGCTGTGGCTTCCGAGCGCGTCGTAGCCGACGTCCTCGTCGGCGGCGACCTCCTCGCCGTTCACGTACAGGCGGAGCGCGCCGCGGTCGAACACGGCCGCGACGTGCGTCCAACCGGTCGCGTCGAACGGCGCCGAGACTGTCGCGGCCTCGTTGCTGTTGATCACGCCGGCCTGGAGCTCTCCGTCGTTGATGCGGACGGCCAGCCCCGTCACCGACCCGCCCTCGTTGTACAGGGTCTGCGTTCCGCCGGTCGAGTCGGGGTTCACCCACATGGTGACGGACCGCTCGGAGAACGGCCGGTGCAGGAACCCGGCGCCGTCGTCGGCCAGCAGCGCGTAGTCGTCCTCGCCGTCGAGCGCCAGCGACCGCTGGCCCTCGACCGCTCGATCGGCGAAGCCGACGTCGTTGCCCGGCGCGGCGTGATTACCGTTGCCCGACCCGTCGTCGAGGTCGCCCTCGAAGCGGTAGTACGCGAGGAGTTCGGGGGCGAGCGACGCGTCGGCGACGTACTCGTAGGTCTCGCCCTCGATCGCGTACTCGACGGCGAACGCGAGGTCGACCGTCCCCTCGGACGTCGCTGCGGGCGCGACCTCCCAGGTGGCGGTCGCGGACTCGCCGTCGGCGACCGCGTCGAACGACGTCTCGGTCGTCGGTTCGGCCGACCAGCCCGCCGGCAGTCCGGACAGGTCGAACGCGACGTCCTCGACGGCGGCGTCGATCGCGGCGGCGCTCTCCGGGTTGGTCAGCGAGACGTCTACTTCGAACGGCGCGGCCTCCGAGAACCGGCCCGTACCGTACGATTCGGGCGCGTCGACGTCGATCTTCACGTTCCCCATCACGCGCTCGGACTGTTCGAGGAGCGTCTCGTGGGCGTCTCGGACGCGCTCGAGCCCGTTCTCGGCGAGCTCGGGCTTGAGCACCTTCCGGTCGTAGGTGATGTGGCCGTTGAAGACGCCGTACAAGTCCGTCGTGGCCGTGTACGTCGACGAGCTCAGGCGTCGGCCGACCAGGTGATTCCGGAGCGACTCGACCGTGTCGACGTACCCGCCGACGAACTCCTCGGGTGTGCCGTCGGGCCCCCACTCGCCGACCGAGTGCTCGTCGACCTGAGTGGGCTGGGAGGTGTACTCGCCGAGCGCGGAGATCCGGTCCGGATCGGGCTCCGGGCTCGTGACCCGGGGCGAGCCGTAGTGGTGCATGTCCTTGAGATCCCCCGCGCCGGTGTCGCTGTTCGACCCGATGTTGTAGCCGCTGTTGGCGTCGACGAGTCGCTCGGGATCGAGCTCCTCGGTCAGCTCGACCATCTCGCGGATGAACTCGTGGTTGTCGTTGTTGATCCCCCAGCCCTCGTTGAACGGCGTCCAGACCGCGAGCGACGGGTGGGTGTCGTGCTGGGCGATCACGTCGCGGTACTCGTCCTCGAACTGGTCGAGCGCGGCCTCGTCGCGGGGCGGCGTGTCGAAGAACTCCTCCATATTGGGCATATCCTGCCAGACGAGCAGGCCCAGCCGGTCGGTGTGGTAGAACCACCGCCGGGTCTCGACCTTGCTGTGCTTGCGCACCATGTTGAACCCGAGCTCCTTCTGGAGCTCGAGGTTGGCGGCGAGCGCCTCGTCGGTCGGCGCCGTGTAGAGCCCGTCCGGCCACATGCCGCTCTCCAGCGAGCCGAGGTGGTAGATCATCTCGCCGTTGAGCGTCGGCCGCATCGTGCCGTCGACCTCCTCCATGCCCAGCGAGCGCATGCCGAAGTAGCTCTCGACGCGATCGAGCAGCTTCCCGCCGCCGGCCGCGGTTACCCGCTCGACGCCGTCCGCCCGGCGTAACTCGACCTCCAGATCGTAGAGGAACGGATCGTCCGGGATCCAGAGGTGCGGATCCGGCACCGGCAGCTCCAGCTCCTCGTTCGCCGGCCCCGCGACGCGACCGACCTTCTCGTTCCCGTCGTAGGCTGTCGCCACCACCGTCGCGTCGTCGACGGTCGCGTTCGCCGTGATCCGGAGCGCTTCGGCGTCGACGTCCGGCGTCACGTCGAGGCTCTCGACGTGCGCGTCGGCGACCGGCTCCATCCACACGGTGTCCCAAATGCCCGACGTGGACATCTTCCAGAGCCCGCGGTCGATGCCGCGATCCTCGCCCTGGCGGCCCTTGGGCTGGGTACCGACCGGCTCGTAGTTGGCGCCGGTCGGGTCGAAGACGCCAACGACGAGCTCTTGCGGGCCGTCCTCGACGAGCGCGTCGGTCACGTCCGCGACGAAGTGGTCGTACCCGCCCTTGTGGCGGGTAACCTCCTCGCCGTTGACGTACACCGTCGCGTCCCAGTCGACCCGCTCGAAGTGGACGAGCAACCGCTGGGCGTTCGGATTGTTCTCGACGCCCTCGCCGGAGTGGGCCGTCGGCACGAGCCACTCGTCGGGGACCGCGAACTGCCGGCGATACCACATCCACGTCTCGTGGCGTTTGATTCCGGACAGCCCGGACTCGACGGGATAGGGGACGAGGATGCGCTCGTCGAGGTCCTGCCCGATCGGCGCTTCCTCGCCCTCGCTGGCGCCCGCGAACTGCCAGACGCCGTTCAGGTTCTCCCACTCGTCCCGGACGAGCTGAGGCCGCGGATACTCCGGATGCGCGTTCTCCGGTGTCACGTCGCTGGTCCACGGCGTCTCCATCTGGGGCTCTTTCATTTCCCAGCCGGATTCCGTCGGCGCCGCGGCGCTGGGTTCGACGAGCTGTTCGCCGCCGACGGCGCCGAGCGCGCCCGTCGCGGCTATCCCTTTCAGGAAGCTTCGTCGCTCTATCGACCCGATCCGCCCGTCGTCTCCCGCCGCATCGACGTCGCTCTTCGCGCGCGATTCGCTCCGTTCGTCGTGTTCTGATTGATCGCTCATCGTTGATCTTCCTCGTGTCTCTCGCGGGCGTCGTGCGCCCCTGGCCGCGTGCGATTGGTTCGCCGGGCTCCGGGCCCGCAGCTGCGCCGCAGGTCGGATCCCGAGTCGTGCGGACGCGAAGCGTCCGGAAACAACTTCACGAACATATATAATAAAACCTTCCACGAGTGTTACTTCAGTTCACAAACCGGCGGTGGCCCGGACCGCCCTCGGCGGAGCTACGCCGTCCGAATCGGGATCGTGAGTCGAGTCAGCGAGTACGGCGGGACGGTGAACGACGCCGCGCCGTCCTCGACGTCAACTTCTTCCACATCGGCTCCCTGAATATCAGCTTCCGAGATATCGCCGACCCGAGGAGAGCAACGAGAGGGTCCGACCCGTCGTGCGGCCGGGTTCGCCGCGCTACCGCGACACGACGACGCGGATCAGCCCGTACTCGGGGACCGTCAGCGACAGTTCACCGTCGTCGACGGTCGCGGTATCGCGTTCCGGAACGACGTTCTCCGGTTCCTCGAGGGTGTTCTCGCTGGCCATCGACTCGCCGGCGAGCGTGGTTACCTCGGCCTCGCCGTCCGCCGCGAGGCCGGCGAGGTCGAGCCGCGTCTCGACGTCGCCGACGCCGCTACCCCGGTGAACGAGGACGACGGCGAGTTCGTCGTCGTCGACCGCCGCCATGGCGTCGATCACGGGGAGGTCGTCGACCGGATCGATCTCGCCGATCGGCTCGTCGGTCGAGACGGTGTCGCAGGCGACGTCGACGCCGACGGGCGTCTTCTCGAACAGCGCGCTCCCTATAGCGTGCCCGTAGTGGCAGGGGTCGGCCCAGACGCGCTCCTTCTGTTTCTGGAGGCCGCCGCCGTGGTTGACGGCGCCGGTGTGGGTGATCAGCTCCATCCCGCCCTCCGTGCGGATGGCGTCGTGGATGATGCTCGCGTCCCAGACGGCCTCGGCGACGCTCTTCTTGCCGGGCAGGTCGGCCTCGGGGTCGTGGTGCCGGCTCCCGCGCCAGGGCGGGGTGAGGGCGTGGTCGTCCCCGTCGCTCTCCGAGACCGTGAGCTGGAGCTCCGTGATCGCGTAGTGGGGGTCCTCGATCCCGGCCTCGCGCATCTTCTGGTCCAGGGCGGCGTACCGTTCGTCGAGTTCCTCGGTGTACCCCATCAGCGCGTGGTAGAGCTCGTCGCGGTCGTCGTCGGGATCGACCGCCGGACCGATCAGCGCGTGGTCGGTGACCGACCGCAGTTCCTCGGCCGCCTCGGCGACGAGGTGCTCGTTCCACTCGCCGAGTTCGCCGCAGGCGAGCACGTCGATCGACGGATCCGCCTCGAGGACCGCCCCGCGGAACCGCTTGTAGCGGTCGACGTTTCCGTCGGCCGTCGTCCAGTTGGGTTGCCACCGCCCCCAGAGCTCGTTCCCGAGTTCCCAGTAGCGCACGTCGAACGGTTCGGGGTGGCCGTGTTCGGCCCGCAACGCGCCCATCTCGGACTCCTCGGGATCGCTGTTGCAGTACTCGACCCACTTCGCGGCCTCCGCGGGCGTGCCGGTTCCGGCGTTGACACAGAGTAGCGGCTCGCAGCCGACGTTCTCGCAGAACTGCATGAACTCGACCGTGCCGAACGTGTTGGGCTCGATGCCGCCCCACGCCGGGTTGTTGTTGGTCGGTCGCTCCGCCCTGGGACCGACGCCGTCGCGCCAGTCGTAGTCCGAGACGAAGTTGCCGCCCGGCCAGCGCATCATCGGCAGGTCGGCGTCGCGGAAGAACTCGACGACGTCGGGGTCGGCGCAGTCGACGTGATCGTCGGGGTAGACCAGCGCCCTGTCTAGGACCACGTCGCACGACTCAGTCGCGGTCAGCGTCAGCGCTAGCAGGTCGTCGTCGCCGGGAGCGGCGTCCTCGGGAATCTCCAGATCGCCCTCGAAGGCGGTCCACTCGTCGGTGACTTCGAGGTCGGTTCCGACCAGCTCCGCCTCGGGGGCGCCCTCGTCGTCGACGCGCTGGAACGCCAGGCGCAGGTCGACCTCCGTGTCGGCGCGGGCGCGCACCGCCACCTCGTACTCGTAGCCGCGGGTGCGCTGGAGCGGCAGGTAGAGCCACTGCATGATCCCCCGCGGATCGTCGGCGCTCGTCTCCTCGATCTCGACTCGCTGGCCCCGCTCGCCGTGCTGGCCGACGTCCGGGCTGACCGCGATCGCGTCGCGATCGCCGCGGCGCTGCCACCAGAACGAGAGGCCGTCCGCGGCGGCCTCGGCGAGCCCTTCGGTATCGGGGAGGTCGTGTTGCTCGGCGTGCTCCTCGATCATCGCCTCGCGACGCTCCGGATCCATCGACCCGACGAATCCGCCGTCGGCGGTGGGATCGGACTCCCGGAACCGCCAGCGTCCGAACGTCGGATTGTACACTGTCTGCGCGTCGATCCCGTGGGAGACGTTCCACGCGAGGTGCTCGGTGAACTTCGCGTACAGGTTCGGTTCGACCGACGTCTCGGCCCGCGTATCCGGGTCGAGTTCGACCGTCGCGCTCCCGTCGCTTCTCGGCTCGTGGCGATAGAGTTCGCCCATACACGTACCGCTTGACCGTCACGAAAATACCTTTCCCTCTCCGGTCGGGCCCAACCGGGCGTCGGACCCAGCAGAGTCGCCGACTGCGGTGACGTGGTGGATGTCGGCGTCGCTGTCCGCGCGACGGGCGAGGCGGCGTCGCCGACCGCGAGGTCCGACCGCCGCGCCCACGCCGTCCGCGGCCCCCTTGCAGCACACTTAAGTCCGTCTCCGTACGTTTTCCGTCCGGAGTGAGATACGCCCCGCCATGACACAACCGAACGTTCTCTGGATCTGCACCGACCAGCAGCGCTTCGACTCGCTGGGCTCGTACGGCAACGAGTACGTCGACACGCCGAACATCGACCGGCTGGCCGAGCGCGGCGTGCAGTTCGATCGGGCGTTCTGCCAGAGCCCGGTCTGTGCGCCCAGCCGAGCGAGTTTCCTGACGGGACGCTACCCGCGGACCACCGGCGTCCGGCAGAACGGCCAGCAGATCCCCGAGCACGAGACGCTCGTCACGAAGACGCTCGCCGACGAGGGGTACACCTGCGGCCTGGCCGGCAAGCTCCACATCGGGCCCTGCAACCCGCGCGCCGACGACCGGCCGATGATGGAAAAGCGGATCGACGACGGCTACGCCGAGTTCCGCTGGTCCCACGACCCCAACCGAACGTGGCCAACCAACGAGTACCGCCAGTGGCTCCGCGAGCGCGGCGAGGAGTACGACCCGACGCCCCATCCCAACTCCGAGCACGTCGAGACGGGCGTCGCGCCGGAGAACATGCAGACGACGTGGTGCGCCCAGAAGGCGATCAACTTCGTCGAGGAGGCCGCGGACTTCGAGCAACCGTGGCTCTACTCGGTGAACTTCTTCGACCCGCACCACCCGTTCGTCGCGCCCGAGGAGTACCTCGAACGCTACGAGGCGATACTCGACGAGATCCCGCTCCCCGAGTACGAGGAGGGCGAACTCGACGACAAGCCCGACTTCCACGAGGACTACCACCGTGGCGCGTACCGCAACCCGGACATGTTCCCGTTCGCCGAGATGGACGAGACGGACCACCGGCTGCTCCGGGCCGCCTACTGGGCGATGGTCGACCTGATCGACGATCAGGTGGGACGCCTGCTCGACGCCCTGGAGCGGTCGGGCCAGCGCGAGGACACGCTCGTGATCTTCATGTCCGACCACGGCGAACTGCTGGGCGACAACGGCGCCTACCTCAAGGGACCGTTCTTCTACGAGCAGTCCGTCCGCGTCCCCCTGATCGCGTCGATGCCCGGCGAGATCCGGGAGGGCGTCACCAGCGACGCGCTGGTCGAACTCGTCGACCTGGCGCCGACGCTGCTGGACGCCGCCGGCGTCGAGCGCGAGCCCGGGATGCAGGGCGAGTCGCTGTGGCCGACGCTCACGGGCGACTCGGACCTCGACGAGCACCGCGACGCCGTCTACGCGGAGTGCTACAACGCGCCCGGCGCGCACTGGGACGAGACGCGCCAGTACGTGACGATGATCCGGACCGACCGGTACAAGCTCACCAAACTCCATGGCGAGGACACCGGCGAGCTGTACGACCTCGAAGCCGATCCGACCGAGACGGAGAACCTGTGGGACGCCCCCGAGTACGCCGACCGCAAGGCGCAGTTGCTCTCCGATCTCACCGACCGGATGGCCTGGACGATGGACCCGCTGCCGGAGCGCGAAGCACCCTTCTGACGCGGTGGCCGCCGCAGCGCTCGCCGTCTCACGCGAGCGTCGAGACGAGCGAGGTGAACCCGTAGCCGCACGCCAGCGCCGTCGCGAGCGACAGCACCCAGGCGACGACCGTGCGCCCCATCTTCGACGCGCTCGTCCCGCCGGTCCGGCCGGCGTACCCCGCGCCGACGATGGTGCTGACGATGATCTCGTTGAACGACACCGGAATGCCGAAGAACACGGCCGTCTGCGCGATGATGAACGCCGGAAACAGCGCGGCGATCGACCGCTCGGCGGTCAGCGAGGAGTAGTCTCGCGATAGCGCCTTGATCATGCGCGGCGCACCCGTCCACGAGCCGACGAGTAGCCCGAACCCTCCGCCGACGAGCGCGGCCGAAACGGATACGTCGACGGCGTCCAGAAGTGGGACGATCGGACCGAGGGCGAGGCCGACCTGGCTCCCGCCGGCGGAAAACGCCACGAGGCCGCCCAGCCCCAGCAGCATCCGGCGCTTGCACGCGACGGCGTCGCGCTCGACGGCGTAGCGGGCGAGGCCGGCGAACAGTCCGGCCAGTAGCCCGGTCACGGCGACCCTGGCCGGCATTTCGGGCAGCGAGAGCGCGCGACCGGTTGCCGTGGCGATCGAGGCCGTCTCCCCGGGCGGCCCGAGGAGCACGAAGGCGACGTTGGCGACGATGGCGCCGACGACCGCGGCGAGCGCCGGGAGCACCAGTTCGTCTGCCGCGGCGTCTGACTGCAGGCGGCGGGCGGTCGCGTACGCGATCCCCCCGCCGACGAACGGCGTGAGCGTCCACAGCACGCCGATCTGGGCGTACTTCTCCCACGCCGGGGCGCCGCCCGACGCGAGGCCGACGCCGACCATCGCGCCGGTCACCGTGAACGCCGTGGCGATGGGGTAGCCCGCGAACACGCCGATCGCGACCAGCGTCGCCGCGACGAGTAGTCCGAGCGTCGCGGACAGCGGCGTGAACGCGACGCCCCGAACGAGCTCCGCTCCGACCGCTTCGGTCACGTTCGCGCCCTGTAACACCGCTCCGGCGAGGCCGAGCAGGCCGACGACGAACGCGGCTCGCATCACGGAGATCGCGTTCGCCCCGACCGCGGGCGCGAACGGCGTCGACCCGCTCGATCCTGCCCCGATCGTCCACGCCATGAACATGCTGGCGACGCCGGCGACTCCGAACGTCGCTGTCGTAGCAACTGCGTCGAGCATTCGACCTTGCCGAAGAAGGACGAGCATCCTACATGAAGGATGCGAATTTCGCCCGGCGTCGACGGCCGGGGCGTCGTGGACGGCGGCGCCGGACACCCCCGACGCCGGCGGTCGGCGCGAACCGTGCGCCGGGCCGCCCGGTTGACGGGACACCCGCGCGATCAGAGCCGCGACCGGAACGCGTCCGCGTACCCCGAGAACAGGACCCCGAACAGCTGCTTGTCGTCCGGCTCGACGCCGAAGACGGCGAGCTGGCCGGCGAACGCCGCGACGCCGACCGGGACGCCGACCGCGAGGGCCGCGGCGTCGGGGAGGAAAAGTCCCGATCCGTACATAGCGGCCGCCGCGCCGACCGCCGCGACGAGCGGCTTCGCGAACCGCGCGTTGTAGGGGTGGAGCCCCTCGAGGTACCAGAGCTCGGCGACCCGGCAGACGTTGATCGTCCCCAGCGCCCCGGCAGTTCCGAGCGCGGCGCCCACGAGTCCGAACTGGAGGATGAAGTAGTAGCTCAGTCCGAGGTTGAGCACGCCGAGCAGCCAGCTGTTGAGCGCCACGAGGTACTGGTGGTCGGTCATCAGCAGCAGCCAGCCGGCCGATCCGACGGCGGCGTTGAGAAGCTGGCCGAACACGAAGAGGATCAACACGAGCTCTCCCCTGGCGTACTCGGCGCCGAACAGTCCCAGGAGTTCGTTGCGGAACGTGAGCTCGACGACGCCGATCAGCAGCGCGCCGCTGAAGATCCACCGCGTGATCGAGCTGTAGGCCACCTGCAACTCGTCGATGTCGTCGTTGGCGTAGAGCTTGGACGCGATCGGCGGAAACAGCTGGTTGAACGACGTGAGCGGCAGCGCGATGAAGCTCGTCAGGAACAGCGAGATGTTGTAGATGCCCGCCGCCGCCGGCGTCAGGACGAACCCGATCAGCAGCACGTCGACTCGGTTCCGGAGGAGCCCGCCGATGCTCGCCAGCGAGTTCGGGAGCGCGTAGTTGAAAAACGCCCACATCTCGTTCCGGACGCCCCGCAGCGACGGGCGGATCTCCGTCCTCGCGAGCGAGAGCGTCGCCGCCGTCAGGAAGACGCCGACCGTCCCGAGTCCGATGACCGCGACCGTGCCGACGACGGAGTAGCCGGCCCAGAACGCGACCGCGACCGAGAGTAGCCGAGCCCCGGGACGTAGGATCCGCAGCACCAGAACCTGATACTCGATCAGCTCGAGCGAGCGGAACAGGTTGCTGAAAAGGTTGATGAAGACGTTTATCGGGATCAGTATCGCGAAGAGCCGCAGCACCGGCGGAAACCGCGAGTGATCGATCAGTCGGGCGTCGAGCGCCGGCGCCGCGACGACGAGCCCGGCCGCGAACAGCAGGCTCGTCGCGAGCGCGGTGGTGTAGGCGAGGCCGAGGATCCGCCGCTGACGCTTCGGGTCGTCCTCGTAGGCGGGGACGTACCGGACCAGCGCCGGGTTCGATCCCAGGTGGGCGAACTGGCCGGCCATCTGGAAGATCCGGAGTCCGAGCGAGTACACCCCGTACGCGCCGACGCCGAGAGTCGCCGTCAGCAGGAGATTCGTCGCGAACTGAATGCACTTCTGCAGCACCGTCCCGCCGATGGTGGCGACGGCGCCGTGCGTCACCGATTCGAGTGCCTCCGACAGTCGCTCGCGGTCCAACGTCGACTCTGACTTCACTGCCACATCACCGCCTTTCCAGCGCCGGTAATAAACCTGACTACCTCGGCGAGCCGGCGTCGCAGTTCGCCGCAGCAATCGGCGTTCGCGGCGCGGTTGCGCAAGCGAGTAGCGGCCGGTCCGGGGTCGGTCTGTCGGCGAGCCGTGATCCGCTCGCCGACGTCGCCGCCGAACCGGACGACGCTAGAGCGCGGTCAGTCGTCGGACTGTCCGGTCGCCCACTCGCCGTCCTCGGACTGCCCGGCGGTCTGGCCGTCGCCGTCGTCCGTGATGTCGGGGCTCGACCAGTACTCGTGGTCTTCGTACTCCCGGAAGCAGGCCGCCTGGTGGATCTCGGAGTCGTCCGAGGATTCGGGCTGGGGCGTCTCGCGGGCGCAGACTTCCCGCGCCTCGGGGCAGCGCGTGTGGAACCGGCAGCCCGACGGCGGGTTCTTCGGGTCGGGGATGTCGATGTCGCGGATCGGCATCTCCTCGTCGCCCTTGTCGGTCTCCAGGTCGGGCGTCGCCCAGACCAGGCTCTTCGTGTAGGGATGTTTCGGGTTGTTCACGATCTGGTCGACCGGTCCCATCTCGACGATCTCGCCGAGGTACATCACGCCGATGCGGCCGCCCGCCTTCTCGGTGATGTACCGGGCGTTCGAGAAGTCGTGCGAGATGAAGAGGAACGAGGTGTCGAACTCGTCTTGCAGTTCGAGCATCAGATCCATCATCTCGACGCGCAGGGAGACGTCAAGCGCGCTGATGGCCTCGTCGCCGAGGATGAGGTCGGGCTCCATCAGGAGCGCGCGGATCAGGGCGACGCGCTGTTTCTCCCCCCCGCTGAGCTGGTGGGGGTAGCGCTGGGCGTAGTCCTCGGGCGGCGTCATGCCGACGCGCTCCAGCATTCCGAGGATCCGGGCCTTCCGGTCGGCCATGTTCAGTTCGGGGTTCCACTGCTTGAGCGGCACCGCCAGGGTGTGCATGACCGTCCGGTTCGGGTTCAGCGCGCTGCCGGGGTCCTGGTGGATGATCTGGAGCGCCTTCCGGATCTCGCCGTGCGGGATGTCGACGTCACCCTTCTTGTCCTTGGCGTCCCAGACGTCCTGTCCGCGGTACTTGACGGAGCCGCCGGTCGGGCGCTGGAGGCCGATGGTGGTCTTGCCGAGCGTCGTCTTGCCACAGCCCGACTCGCCGACGAGCGCGACGACCTCCTTCTCGTAGATGTCGAGCGAGATGCCGTCGACCGCGCGGACGATGTCGGGATCGCCGAACAGGTCGGCGATGATGCCGCCGTCGGCGTCCTCGAAGTGCACCTCCACGTCGTCGAGCGTGACGACCGGGGTGCTGTCCTCGTCGGCCGCGACCACGTCGTAGGAACTCGCCTCGCCGCTCTCGACCTGTTCTTCGATCGACTGTAGCGGAACCGCCTCCGAGGACTGCTCCCAGTAGTGGCACTTCGCCTGGTGGTCCTCGTCGATGTCGTAGTACTCCGGATCGTCGCTGACGCACTTCTCGTCTGCCATCGGGCAGCGCGGATGGTACGAACAGCCCTCGGGCACGTCGACCGGGTCGGGCGCCGCCCCTTCGATCGGCTCCATGTCGTCGACCGGCGCCCTGATGTTCGGCGTCGCGTTGAGCAGCGATCTGGTGTAGGGATGGGCGGGATCCGCCAGGATCTCGTCGGTGGGCCCCGCCTCGACGAACTCGAACGCGTACATCACGGCCAGCCGGTCGGCGAGCTCGGCGACCAGCGGGAGGTCGTGGGTGATGAAGACGATCGAGATGTCGTACTTGCGCTGGATCTTCTCCATCAGCCGGATGATCGAGCGCTGCATCAGGAGGTCGAGCGCGGCGGTCGGCTCGTCCATCACGAGCACTTCCGGATCGAGCACCATGCTCAGCGCGATCAGGGTGCGCTGTTTCATCCCGCCGCTGAGCTCGTGGGGGTAGGAGTCCAGCACGTTGTCCGGCTCCATGAAGAGGTCGGCGATGAGCTCGCGGGCGTGCTCTAACCCCTCCTCGACGTCGTAGCCGTGTGCCTCCAGGGTCTCGACGAAGTGGTTCCGGATCTTCTTCGTCGGGTTGAACGAGTTCATCGCCCCCTGGAACACCATCGACACCTCCTCCCAGCGGAACTGGCGCAGCTCCTCGTCGCTCAGGTCGAGGACGTCGATCGGATCGCCGCCCTCCGGGTTGTACGTCACTTCGCCGCTGAGGACGCCGGGATCGACGACGGCGTCGAGCAGCGCGGACGCGAACATGGACTTGCCGCTCCCGCTCTCGCCGACGACGCCGAGGATCTCGCCGCGCTGGACGTCGAACTCGACGTTGTCGAGGACGCGGGAGGTGCCCCGGTCCATGTCGAAGGTCACGCTGACGTCGCTCAGCTCGAAGATCACGTCGTCTTCCATCGAGCGAGTCGATTCTCGCTGTACGTTCTTACTCATTGGTGGTAGTGTCTGCCGCGTTCGTTCCGAACGTCTGTACGACTTCGCTTCGGAGCGTCGACGCGCGACAGTCGGCGTCGGACGCTCCGATCATCGTGCTCCCTCGTCGTCCACGGTGTCGGCGTGGCGCGCCCTGAGCCGCGGGTTGAACACCTTGTCGGCCGCCTGCCCGAACATGATGAGCCCGAACGACAGCCAGACGATCGTGATCATCGGCAGGATCAGCCAGTGCGCCGAGCTCCAGGTGTACAGCGACCCGGCCGCGGTGTACGCCAGGTTCATCATGACGCCCCAGTTGAGCCCGCTGAACGGCAGGATGCCCAGGAAGTACAGGCCGACCGACGCGAAGATGACCCCGCGCGCCGCGTTGACCATGTTGATCATGATGTAGGGCATGAGGTTGGGGATGATCTCGTGGCGCAGGATCGACCGCGTCGGGATGCCCATCGTCCGCGAGGCCTCGATGTAGGACTCCTCGCGCACGCTGAGCACCTCGGACCGGAGCGCCCGGGCGAGGCCCGCCCACCGTGGGAGGGTGATAACGATCCCGACGACGAAGGGGTTCTCCGGCTCGAAGATGACCGCGATGACGATCACGAGCGGCAGGCCGGGGATCGCGATGATCGCGTCGCTGATCATCATCAGGATCTCGTCGACCTTGCCGCCCTTGTACCCCGCGAACGTGCCGACGATCGTCGCCATGGTGATGTTGTACAGCGCACCGCCGGCGATCATCATCAGCATGAACGGGGTCGCGTGGATGAGCCCGAGCATCAGGTCGTTGCCGTACCGGTCGGTGCCGAGCGGGTACTCCATGCTCTGGAACGGCGACAGGAGTACCGGCCCCGTCCCGTCCGGCGGGTTCGTGAGCCACACGCCGACCGTCCCGACGAGGACGAAGAAGACGATCGTCGTGATGCCGAACAGCCCCCGGTGGTCGGACAGGAGGATGCGCAGCGGCGCGACGACGTTCTTGTCGAGGACCTCGCGGTAGTACTCCTTCCGGGAGAACTCTACGTCGGACTTCGTCGCGAACGGACTCGTTTCCTCGTCAGAATGACTCATGTCGCTCACCCGATTCGAGCCGCGGATCCAGTTTGCCGTACGTGAGGTCGGCGATGAAGATGCCGATCACGACCGCGACCGTGATCACCAGGAAACAGCCCATCATGAGCGTGTAGTCCCGGGTGCTGATCGACTGGAACAGCAGCAGACCGACCCCCTTGTAGTTGAAGACCTCTTCCAGGATGACCGCGCCGCCGAACATGAACCCGATGGAGATCATCAGGCTCGTGTACAGCGGTAGCAGCGCGTTGCGCGCCACGTAGTGGAGCGCGATGCGCCGGGAGTCCAGTCCGCGAAGCTGGGCGACGCGGATGTAGTCCTCGCCCATGACGCGGACGCTGTTCCCGCGCATCCCGAGGGCGCGGCCTCCTACGCCCGTAACGAACATCGACGCGATCGGGAGCGCCGCGTGCGTCAGGACGCCGGCGAAGAACGCGTAGTTCAGCCCCGGAACCGTCCCGGGGGTCATCCGCCCGCCGGTGGGGAACAGCTGCAGCTGGTATCCCAGAATATAGACGAGCAGGATGGCGACCACGTAGTAGGGGACCGACGTCATGAACGTCGCGACGCCGCTGAACCCGAGATCGAACTTGGAACCCTCGGCGTACGCCATCAGCGCGCCGAGCGCGATCCCGCAGGTGAACGTCAGCGTGATCGCGGTCGCCATCAGGAAGATCGTCCAGGGAAGGCGCGATGCGATGACTTCCGAAACCGGCGCCTGATGCCAGATTGATCGCCCGAGGTCGCCCGTGAAGACCGACGCAATGTAGTCGATGTACTGCTGCCAGAGCGGCTTGTCGGTGTCGATGTTCACGTACGCCTCGACGAGCGCGTTGAGCTGTTGCATCTCCTGGGTGGTCAGCGATCCGCCCTTCGACTGAATGAGTTGCGCGCGGATGTACTCCGCCGGGCCGCCGGGTAGCTGGCGGATCAACACGAACGTGAACGAGACGACCAGATAGATCGTAAACAGCGCTTGCAGCGTCCGCTTCAGGTACCAGTTCATCGCTCGACCCCTCCGTGAGGCGTGCGCCGAGCACGCGGTTGAACGGTCATCGTACTCCTCCGTCGTTGCATGTCATATGATCACGGACTTTCGTATTCATCACTCTCCTCCGTCGTGAGAGCATCTGTCACAATTGTCCCTGATTCGGCGTCGTCTTATATCTGTCGGATCCTCACCCGCAGGTGAGAGCTGTCCGGCGATTTTCGGCGGCGTTCCGGACGCGGATCGCTCGTTTCTCCGATAGGTGATTTTTTGCCGGTGCGCGTACTGCCTGGGTACATGGCCGAAGGCGTCCTCGAACGGATCTGCGAGATACGGTGGATCGGCGTGGAGCTGCTCATCATCGACGTCGTGTTGCTCGTCCTCCTGCTCTGGTCGTTCCTCTATCTGGAACCCGGGACGCCGACCTACTACATCGGGCTGCTGAGCTTCGGCATCATCGGCGCGACGCTGCTGGGCGGCGGCGCGCTCATCTACAAGTGCAACCAGATCCAGAAGGAGAAGCTGGGCGAGAACGCGTAAAAAAGCGAACGGCGAGTAATCGATCGTCCGGCGCGGCGGTTACTCCGACGCCTGGATCAGCGCCTGGTTGCTGTCCTCTTCGGACTCCTTGAACAGCTGCGTCGCCGGCCCGTGGACGTACATCACGTCGGAGTCGATGTCCGGAATGTCCCAGCCGTCGCTGGAGATGTACGACGGGAACGTGGCGTCGGTGAGCTTGAAGTACGGCAGCTCCTGATTGAACCACCAGGCGTACTGCTTGACGTCCTCGACTACCTGCTCTTCGGGCTTGTTGGCCGCCATCCCCTGCATCATCGCGTTGAGGTCGACCGTCGAGCTGCTCCCGTCGGGCTGGCCGATCGGCGGCAGGCTCACCTCGTCCGTGGGATGGGCCGAGTGAGAGGTCTTCACGGCCTCCAGCGCGTCCTGCCCGAAGAAGTACGGGTGCGGTCCGCCCAGCAGGGCGTTGAACGCGAACTCGAAGTCGCCGTTGCCCCGCGCGGTGAAGAACTGTCCCGGTTCGACCGTCTGGGACTCGAACTGGATGCCAAAGTCGGGCAGCGCCTGCTTGAGCGTCTGGCTGACGCCGATTGGGCCGGGCCACGGCGGACTGAACCAGGTAATCGCGATCGGCTCGCCGTTGGTGTCGAGCCACTGTCCGTCCGACTTCTCGAAGCCGGCCTCGCGCATCTTCTCGGCGGCCTTGTCTGGCTGGGACTTGACGCCGTAGTTCGTCAGCGTGTTGTTGAGGAAGTCCTCTCCGAGCCAGTTTTTCGCCATCTGGTCGACCATTCCCGAGATGTGCTGGGACGCCTTGTGGCGCGGGTTGACGTTCTGGTCGACCTTGCTGCGGTCGATCAGGAACGCCATCGCCTGCCTGAACTCGCGCTTCCCGAACACTTCGTGCCGGAAGTTGAACATCGGCGCGAGGCCCCCGAACGCGGGGATGTCGACCTTGTGCAGCGACTCGGGGAGCTGCTCGGCGACGTTCGCCTCGACGGCCTGGGTCATGCGGCCGTCGATCTCGTCGGCGATCATCATCTGCCAGATCTCGTTGTCGCCCCCGGCGGAGAGCTTCTTGTACGTGTCGACGTTCGTCTCGATCGGGTAGTTCTCGTTCTGCTTGAGCACCCACTGGCCCTCCTGCTCGGCGTCGACCGTGTACGGCCCGTTCGCCATCGGGTTGTCGGAGTCCTCCGCGTACCGGAACTTGAGGAACTCGTTGGTGAGCGACTCGCGCTCGTCGTCGGAACTGGCGTTCTCGAACTGCTCGAGCCAGTCAGCGAACTCGCCGTTCCGCTTGACGTGGATCTCGCGGTTCAGGATCTGGATGAAGATGTCGGGGTTCAGCTCCTCCGTGAGCGTCAGATTGACCGTCGTGTCGTCTGCCGCCTCGGCGCTGTCGATGTAGTTCCAGATCGGGTAGCCGATGTGCTTTTCGAGCTGGAGCTGGGTGACGACGTCCTCCGCGGTGACCGCGTCGCCGTCCATCCAGCTGCGGTCAGAGTTCAGCTTCAGCGTGGCGCTCGTCCCGTTGACCTCGAGGTTCTTCCCGATACGGTTGTGCCACTCGCCGGTCTTGTAGTTGTACTGGAACAGGTTGTCCCAGATCAGGTTCGAGAGGCCGCCCACGTACTGCCCCGAGTTGTAGGGGTTGTAGTGGACCTCGCCCGCCGAGGAGTTGATCGGCGCGACGAACGTTCCGCTCGTAGTACTGTTGCCGCCGCCGCCGAAGCAGCCCGCAAGTCCGAGCGCAGTCGCACCGGCGCTCGCTTGGAGCATTCTTCGACGGGACACCTTGCCACGCTCTGGTGGCACGTTATTGGCATTATCCGCCATGGTATGTGAGAAAACCCTTCACTATATCAAGGTTGCGCATAATATCATGTTCTTTCAGACGGAACCATCGGAAGGTGGGTTCCCAGCGGTGACATCGCGTGATAGATCAGCGCCGTATCAGTGGCGCAGAATCACCATTTGCCAGCGGCGCCTCGCGCGCGCGTGGTGACCGAACTACCGGGTCACCCGTCCATCCCGGTCGCCGGTGGCGGTCGTTGCCACGCCTCGCAGGAGAGAAACGCTGATAGTCCCCCCACGAGAAGTGTGGCGATGTCGCATGCAAGAGCGTAATTTGCTCGCCCACTCCGAGTCCGAGGACTCGGACTCGGCGACAGTACGAGTCGATACCGACGCGCGAGAACAGAGCGAGGTGAACCCCTACATCTGGGGGAAGTTCTGCGAGCATCTCGGTCTCAACATCTACCACGGGATGGAGGCACAGATCCTGTTCAACCCCGTCTTCGGAGAGTGGAACTTCCGAGCCGGCGAGCGCCGACCGAGCGGCGGCTTCGTCAGCGAGAACGACCACGACAAGATCAGGCAGTACGTCGAGGATCACGTCCGGTCGCTCGCCTACCCCGAGTCGACCGACTCGGACGCGCTGCTCGAAGCGTACCACGACGGACTGGCGTTCGGGTGGCTCCCCACCGACGCCGACGCGCTCCGGTTCAGCCCTGACACCGGCCCCACTGGCAACCGCGCCCAGCGGATCGAGAGCGAGCGCGGCGGCGAGGGCGTCTACCAGCGAACCCACCTGCCCGCCCACCGCGCGCGCGAGTTCGAGTTCCGCTGCAAGGTCCGCGCGGCCGACGCCACGACCGCGACGCTGTCGGTCGCCCCGGACGGCGAGGAGCCGCTGGCCGACGCGTCGATCGACGTCGGCGAGGACTGGGACGTTATCGAAGGCGTGATCGATCTCTCCGACGCCGATCTCGACGAGGACGGCGTCTTCGAGCTCGCCCTGACCGCCGACGAGCCCGCGAACCTCGTCGTCGAGCGCGTCCTGCTGTACCCCGGCGATCACGTGAACTACGCCGATCCGGAGATCGTCGAGAAGCTCCGCGAGTCCGATCTGCCGCTGCTGCGCTGGCCGGGCGGCAACTTCGTCTCGGGCTACGACTGGACCGACGGCGTCGGTCCTGTCGACGAGCGACCCACTCGCATCAACCCCGCGTGGCACGGTCTGGAGTACAATCTGTTCGGGACGGCCGAGTTCATCGAGTTCTGCGAGGCCGTCGACTGCGAGCCGTCGCTCTGCGTCAACGCGGGCGACGGGACGCCCGAGGAGGCCGCCGCGTGGGTCGAGTACTGCAACGGCGATCCCGAGGAGACCGAGATGGGCGCGCTCCGCGCCGAACACGGCTACAAGGAACCGTTCGACATCACCTACTGGGAGATCGGCAACGAGCTGTACGGTCCCTGGCAGGTCCACTGGACGACGCCGGCGGGTAACGCCGACCGCTACGAGCGCTTCCGCGAGGCCATGCTCGAGGCCGACCCCTCGATCGAAGTCACCGCAACCGGCCAGGAGACCAACGCCGGCCCGGAGTGGAACGAGGTTCTCTTAGAGGAGTGCGGCGACACCGTCCGGGCGATCTCCGAGCACCTGCTCGCCGGCGGCACCGTCGACGCCTCGACGGACCCGGACGAGCTTTACCACGCGTTCATGGGCTACTCCGAGCAGCTGGGCGAGCAGCTCCGGGACCTCCGCGATCGGATGGAGGCGGCCGGGATCGAGGACCCCAAGCTGGACGTCACGGAACTGCAGCTGTTCGCGCACTTTCAGGAGGACGAAGACGCCGGCGAGGCCGAGGAGCTCGGCCGCGCGGAGGCCGGCGAGAGCGAGGGCAAGAGCGACGACGGCACGCTCTCCCCCGAGACGATGCCGACGCCGGAGACGATCAGCGAGGCGGTGTACAACGCGACGATCCGCCATGAGTTCCTCCGGATGGGCGGGTTCGTCGAGCTGCTCACCCACTCGGCGACGGTCAATCACGGCGGCGGCCTCTGGAAGGAGGGCGAGCGCGTCTGGGCGAACCCCTGTCACTACGGCCGGTCGATGACGGCCGACCTCGCCGGCGGCGAGCCCGCGCGCGTCGAACTGGAGTGCGACACGATCGAGATCGAGAACACGTTCCGGGAGATCGACCCCTTCGAGGGCGTCCCCGCGGTCGACGCGTTCGCGTCGGTCCACGACGGCGAGCTCGTCGTCGTGTTGGCGAACCGCCGCAGCGCCGACGAGCCGATCTCGGTGACGCTGGACGTCGAGTCCTACGCCGCGGCCGGCGAGGCCGCGGTCGAGACGCTCAGCGGCGAGACGATGTACGACGAGAACACTCGGGACGAGCCCGAGCACATCGTTCCCGAGTCCTCGAACGCGACCGTCGAGGACGGCACGATCGAACTTGAGCTTCCCTCGTACGCGCTGACGAAGCTGACGATCCCCTCGAACTGACCGCTGTCGGACCGGGAGTCCGCCGCTGCCAACTCCTAGGGCCATCCGGCAGAGCGACGGTCCGCGATACCTTCTGCGAGCTGTATTTCCGACCGGGGGTTCGACTCGTCCGTGCGGATCCTCCCGGTCGCCCCCGACTCGCTCCGGTCGGAGCGTTTCGGAAAAGTATTTAACCCGCTCGCCTGATATCGGTATTGATAATCGATGGCAGACAGCCTTCTGTCCGACGGGAGCGGCGCGGCGGCGTCGATGCGGGTTGTCCGACGCGTAGCACGCGAAACTGGGGCGGACACGGCGGAGCTCCCGCCGCTGTACGACTCGATCGATCCGGACGCGCTGGACGCCGTGGTCGAGTCCGCCGCGACGACGTCGGTAACGTTCACGTACGCGGGGTACGACGTTACGGTCGACGCGGACGGCACCGTCAGCACCGCTCCGGAGGACCGATGACCGGCAGTCGAGCGATACGCCGTTCGGCGTCGGCCGTCGACCGACCGCGCGACGGCGGCCGGAATTGCCGAACGCGGCTACTAGTAGCAACAGGATTTAACTACTTGAAGGGAAATCTCACTCACGTACTCGTATGAAGATAACAGACTACGAACTGTTTGAGGTGCCTCCTCGCTGGCTGATGCTCAAGGTTTCGACGAGCGACGGGACCGTCGGCTGGGGCGAACCGGTCGTCGAGGGGCGCGCGAAGACCGTCCGCAGCGCGGTCGAAGAGCTGATGGACAACTACCTCCTCGGGAAAGATCCGCGTCGGATCGAACACCACTGGCAGCGGATGTACCGCGGCGGCTTCTACCGCGGCGGCCCCATTCTGATGTCGGCGATCGCCGGGATCGATCAGGCGCTCTGGGACATCAAGGGCAAACACTTCGACGCGCCCGTCTACGATCTTCTCGGCGGCCGGACGTGCGACCGGATCCGCGTCTACCAGTGGATCGGCGGCGACCGGCCGTCCGACGTGGGCGACGCCGCCAAGGAGAAGGTCGAGGAGGGGTTCACCGCGCTGAAGATGAACGTCACGTCGGAGCTCCGAAGCATCGACACGCCGGCGGCCGTCCAGGAAGCCGTCGACCGCATCGCCGAAGTGCGAGACGCGGTCGGCGACGACGTCGACATCGGCGTCGACTTCCACGGCCGGGCGTCGAAATCGATGGCGAAGCGCCTCGCGAAGGCGCTCGAACCGTACGACCCGATGTTCATCGAAGAGCCCGTCCTCTCGGGGCACAACGACGCGTTGCCCCAGCTCGCCCAGTCGACGACGATCCCGATCGCCACCGGCGAGCGGATGTACTCGCGGTGGGACTTCAAGGAGATCTTCGAGCAGGGGACCGTCGACCTGATCCAGCCCGACCTCTCGCACGCCGGCGGGATCTCGGAAGTCAAGAAGATCGCGTCGATGGCCGAAGCGTACGACGTGGCGCTGGCGCCCCACTGCCCGCTCGGCCCGATCGCGCTGTCGGCGTGCATCCAGGTCGACGCCTGCACGCCGAACACGCTGATTCAGGAGCAGAGCCTGGACATCCACTACAACCGGACCAACGACGTGCTCGACTACCTCGAGGACCCCGGCGTCTTCACGTACGACGACGGCTACGTCGAACTCCCCGAGGATCCCGGTCTCGGAATCGAGATCGACGAGGGGTTCGTCCGCGAGCAGGCCGAGCGCGACGTGAACTGGCACAACCCGATCTGGAAGCACGACGACGGAAGCATCGCGGAGTGGTAACGTCGGCCAAGATGGTCCGGCCGACTCGAGGACCATATCGCCATCGTGACGGGATCGACCCGCGGCATCGGCGAAGGAATCCAGATGCGGTTCGCCCGCCCAGGGAATCTCCGCGGTTGTGACCGACTGACCGACGACGATGCGGCGTCGGCGGCGGCGGGCGGACGTCGGTCGTGTAAGACGACACGTCACCGGACTGCCGGCCGCTCTTCTACTCCTCGTACCGGTGGGTCCAGTTGTCGATCGGCACCTGGCCGCCGTCGACGCGCAGCTCGTGACCGTTGACGTAGTCGCTGGCCGGCGAGCAGAGGAAGGCGATCGTCTGGGCGATCTCCTCGGGCTCCGCGAACCGGCCGAGCGGGTTCAGGTCGACGATCTTCTCGCGAGTCCGGTCGTCGAACCCCTCGGTGAGGCGGGTGTCGACCCAGCCGGGCGCGACCGCGTTGACGCGGATCCCCTCGCGACCCAGCTCCAGCGCCAGCGACTTGGTGAGCCCCTTGACCGCGAACTTCGCCACGTCGTACTGGGGCGACATCCCGACGCCGTTTTTCGTGTGGATCGATGTCACGTTGACGACCTTCCCGTACCCCTGCTTGCGCATCGCCGAGAGCGCGCGCCGGGTGCAGTTGATCGTCCCGAACAGGTGCGTCTCCAGCGTCTCCCGCCAGAGGTCGTTGGCCGGTTCGTTGACGAACCGATCGCCTTTCCCGAACCCGGCGTTGTTCACGAGCGCGTCGACCGTCCCGAACTTCTCTTCGGCCACGTCGAACATCGCTTCGACCTCCGCGCGGTCGGAGACGTCAGCCGCAACGGCGACGGCGTCGCCGCCCGCGGCCTCGATCTCCTCGACGACGGATTCGGCGGGGGCCTCGTCGAGATCGTTCACGACGACGCTCGCGCCGTTCTCGGTGAGCAGTTTCGCCGTCGCCTTTCCGTTTCCTCTCCCCGCACCGGTAACCAGCGCCGTACGACCGTCGAGGTCGGTATCCATGTCTCGACGGTGACCGTCGAGGCAAAAAAGTAGTTCGGGCAGGGATGCGTCTCGCCGGTTCCGGTCGAGAGCCGTCCCGTTCTCCAACGGGAAACGACCGGGGATCGGACTATTTTCAATTAATTATCATCAAGAATCTCGGGCCGGTTTCACCGTCTACAGCCGACCCCTCATAAGGGGGAGGCCCCCGCACCGCGACCGGAATGCCGGGTTGTTCACCAGTGGAGAACGAACTCTCTCGCCGACAGCTGTTCTCCATCAGCGAACGGCGTGGATCGACCGGGTGTTCCTCGGAGCTATCGTCACCGAAGGGTCCTTTCGTCCGAGCTCGTTCGTCGTTCAGCTACCACGTCCGGAAGCGGCGTTCGGCGCCACCGGCGAATCGAGGTTCCTCCGTTTCGCTTCCCGTGGGCACGGATCCTGCGGCGAGTTCCGACCTGCACCTGACTGTTTGCTCAGGGAGAACGACGCGTCTCGACGACAGACGTTCTCTGACGGAGAACGCACAGCCGGCCGCGTGGATTCATTTACAGCAGTACCTCTGTAATATCAGTGCCGGGTCGGCTTCGCACCGTCAAATTTTCCACCCTATCTTTCATCATATTTGCGCCATCGTTTCTTATCGGAGAACAGACGATGCAGGCTGGGCCTGTTCACTCCTGGAGAACGCTCGAACCGGGGTGATCCCGCTTCACGGATACGTTCTCGTCGAGAGACAGAAGTACGTAATTCTAAATACCTGCGTTCGTATGAGTTACTCGTGGCCAACGAACGTATCGACCGGGATAAATCCTCCTGGGTGCAGTCGACGAAGACGGCGTTCGATATCGTCGAGGCACTCCGCGAGCGGGACGGCGCCGGCGTGACCGAACTCTCCCGGGCGCTCGATCTGTCGAAGAGCGCGGTGCACAAACACCTACAGACGCTTCTCGAACTCGGCTACGTCGCCAAGGAAGGCACGGAGTACCGGCTCGGGATTCGGTTTCTCTCGTTGGGGGCGTACACGATGGAGCGGCAGCTCGTCTCATTCGGGGACGTGCGGTCCGATATCGACACGCTCGCCCGAAACTCGCGGATGACGGCGTTTCTCGCCGTCGCCGACGGTGACGAATGCGTGGTACTGTACTCGTCGTCGGCGTCCGGCGATCCCTACTTTCGGCGAGGCGATCGCTTCTCTCTCACCACGACGGCGGCGGGGGTCAGCATCCTCGCGCATCTTCCGGCGGACCGACGCGAGGCCGTTCTCTCGCGGCTCGACGACGATCGGCGAGCTGACCTGCAGACGAACCTCCAGCGAGCCAGGGATCGACGGGTCGCGTTCGAGCGCGAGTCGGGGAGCGATCGCCGGGCCGTCGCAGCGACGGTGCTAGACGAGGACGGCCATCCGATCGCAGCCGTCGCCGCGGCCGGATCGGATACGATCACCGACAAGCGGCTCAGCGAGGACATCGCGGGACACGTTCTCTCGACCGCGGAATCGGTGCAAGGAGATATCGCCTCGAGTGCTGATTGAACTCTGGAGCGATCTACTCGGAGAGACTGATCGCTGCTGATCCGGTCGCGGGTTCGACGCGCCGGCGCCGCCGTCGACAGGGATCACGGCGCCGCCGACGAAACTGGCGCGTTCCGAAGAGGGGAACGCGACGATTTTCCTCAGCCACGGGGTTGCCCGATGCGAGCATCCGATGGCAGCCGCGCGCTCGGCACAGCTACTTTTATGTGGGTCTGTCCCCGAGCAAGTCGTATGTCGAATCCGAGCGTCGCGAGAAGTTTCGATCACCCGAACGTGCAACTCGAGTGTCGCTGCGGATGGAGCGGCCTTGACGCGGACGTCACCGACTGGGACGTCCAGCCCGAGCGCGACCGCGTCGTTAGAAAGTGTCCCGACTGCGGGACGGCGGTCCCCGAGTGGGGCGCGCTGCGAACGATCGACGGCGCGGCGCGGATCGCGCGCGGACCGCTGGCCGACGCGCTCGCCGAGGCCGGTTACCTGGAGCAGGACGACGACTGACCGCATCAGCCCGGAACGATTCTCCGATCGTTCGGACGCTGTCAGCGGACGGACGATCGCCGGCTCGGACGACGCCGACGATACGGTGGAGAACAGCTTCAGGCGACGTCGACGACGCAGCGGAAGCCGATGTTACCGGTGGAGCTGTCGGGCGTGTTCTTCGAGCGCGCGGCGACGCGGTAGCGGTTGCACCACGAGCGGTGACAGAGATGCGAGCCGCCCCGCATCACTCGTTCCGACCCGTCGTCCGGCCCGGCGGGGTTGTCGTGTGAGTAGGCGTCCGTGGTGTGATAGTCGGCGTCGAACCAGTCGGCGCACCACTCCCAGACGTTGCCGGCGACGTTGTACAGTCCGTGCCCGTTCGGTTCGTACTCGTCGACGGGTGCGGTCTGAACGTACCGGTCGTCGCCGGTGTTGCGCTCCGGAAACTCGCCTTGCCAGATGTTACACCGGTGGTCGCCGTCGGGACGCAGCTCGTCGCCCCAGGGAAATTTCCGCTGGTGGAGACCGCCGCGAGCGGCGTACTCCCACTCGGCCTCTGTCGGGAGACGCTTGCCGGCCCAGTCGGCGTAGGCGGCGGCGTCGCGCCAGGAGACGTGCGTCACGGGGTGTTTCAGGAGCGAGCGGTCGTCGAGGAGGCTCTCGCCGGGCCCGTTGGGGTGGAGCCAGTCGGCGCCCTCGACGGCGACCCACCAGGGAGCCGCGCCGGAGTTCCGCACGATCCGGTCGCGGTCGGCGTCGTTCACGAAGTCCTCGAAGACGAACGACCAGCCGAACCGCTCGGCGTCGGTCGTGTACCCGGTATCGCGGACGAACTCGAGGAACTGCGCGTTGGTGACCGCGAACTTGTCGACGTAGAACGGGTTGACTGCGACTTCCCGGGTCGGGCCTTCGCCGTCCTGCGGGAACCCGACGTCGGAGTCCGTTCCCATGGTGAACGTCCCGCCGTCGAGACGCACCATCGCCTTCGTCCTGTCGTCGTTCTCCGTGGCCGGATCGGTCCCAGTCCGCGCGCCCGCCGATCGGGAGTCGTCGATCTCGCTTCTCGAGGGGCGCTCCTCGTCCCGGGGTGCGGCGCAGCACGCGCGATCGTCGTCCGTCACGTCACTCCGTATTCCGGGTGCGAAGTAAACCCTTACGGTGGCATCGTCCGGCCGCCGCGGCGGTGACGGCCGTGATCGTCGTTCAGTTCATCCGAGACGCTGAACCGCGTCGTCCGGGAGCCGAAGGAGGTGCTACCGGAAGTCCTCGGCCCAGTCGGCCGTGTTGACGTCGCTCCGGATGCGCCACTCGAGCAGGGTGTCGAGCAGGTCGCGCTTGACCTCCTGCGCGTCCGGGTCGTCCCACAGGTTCTCGGTCTCCTCGGGGTCCTCGTTTAGGTTGAACAGCATCCCCTCGTCGTGGTCGACGAAGTGGACGAGCTTCCAGTCGTCTGTCCGGACCATCGTCATGAACGCCGTCTCCTCCAAGATGCCGCTCCGAGCGTGCTCGGCGAACACGACGTCGCGCCCGGACCACTCGGAGTCGCCCTCGAGCGCGCCGACCAGCGACTCGGCCTCCATCGAGTCGTCGATCGGCGCGTCGGCGATGTCGAGCATGGTCGGTCCGAGATCGAACAGCGAGACGAGGTCGTCGACTGTGTCGGGCTCGAAGCGGCCCGGCGACCAGACCATCGTCGGGACGCGGGTGACCTCGTCGTACATCGTCCACTTCTGGATGTGGCCGTGGTCGGTCAGCATCTCCCCGTGGTCAGACGTGAAGACGACGACCGTGTCCTCGTACCCGTTCGCCTCGAGCGAGTCCATGATCTTCCCGACCTGTTCGTCGATCATCGCCACGTTGGCGTAGTAGTACGCTCGTTGGCGGTGGAGTTCCTCTTCGGAGGCGTCGAGGTCGTGGACGACCGAATCGTGATCGACCCCCTGGTGGTGTTCGCGGAGCGCCTTCATCGGCGCCGGCTGGCCGTCGAGGTCCTCGTCGTCCAGCTTCGGCGTCGGGAAATCGCGGTCGAGATACTCCTCGGCGTACTCCGGCGTTGGATCGTACGGTGGGTGGGGACCGGGGAACCCGATCTCCATGAACAACGGCCGGTCGAGCTTGGGCATGTGATCGAGCCACCGCGTCACGAAGTCGCCGACGAACACGTCCGGGTGGGCGTCTTCCGGGAGTTCCCACTCGAAGGCGCCCAACCGCTCCTCGTAGTCGTCCCACTGCCGGTAGAACTCACGCTGCTGTTTCAGGAGCCCTCGCGCTCCGAGCGCCCGGTCCCACTCGTCGAGGAAGTACTTCTCGCCGGGGAGTGGTGGCTCTCCGGCGGGAATGTCGCCGAGATACCGGTCCTTGTTCTCCACGGGGTAGCGCTCGTCGAACCCCATCGGCGTCTCGTAGGGGGCCGTGTGCATCTTCCCGACGTTCACCGTGTAGTAGCCGCTGTCGGAGAGGTCTTCCACCCACGAGTGGGTCCACCGATCGCCGTTTCGGTAGATCCCCGTCGTGTGCGGGTAGTAGCCGGTGAACAGGCTCGCGCGGGAGGGCGCGCACGACGGCGCCGTGATGTGACAGTCAGTGAACGAGACTCCTTCTTCCGCCAGCCGGTCCAGGTTCGGCGTGTCCATGTGCTCCGCGCCGAGCGCGCGGACCGTGTCGAACCGCTGCTGGTCCGTGTTGATGAAGATGATGTTCGGCGGGTCGTTCGCCATGCCGGCTCTCTAGGGTGAGCCGTCAAAACGTTTGCCCATCTCCGCGGGAAACTCGACGCTCGATCCGGACGCGGTCGTCCGATCGAGTGACGAGGCGCGATCGACGATATGCTAAGCTATTAGTGGCCCATCACCTAACGTCGCGCCATGGATCGACCACTCGTAGTTACGGATTCGAGCGATCGTGCGCCAGAACTGATTCGGGAGGCCGGCGAGCTCGCGGCGGCCGCGGGCGCGCCCCTGCGCGTGCTGACCGTCGTCAGCGACGACGAGTTCGAGAACGACGCCGCCGTAATCGACTCGATCGAGGACGTCGAAGGCGGCTCCTACAACAAGACCGCCCCGGAGTACGCGGAAAGCGTCGCCAACAGCGCCGTCTCGGACCTCCTCTCGGACCTCGATATCGAAACGGAGGCGATCGGTCGAGCGGTCGCCGACGAGGACGAGCGGGCGGACGCGATCCTGAGCGTCGCAGAGGACGAGGCGTGCGATTACATCTTCCTCATCGGCCAGCGCCGTCGACCGACCGGCAAGGCCGTGTTCGGCGACACAGCCCAGCGGGTCATCCTGAACTCCGACCAGTACGTCGTCACGCTGACCGAGTAACGGCCGGATACTCGCTGTCGGTCGCCGCGAGCCCGATCGCACCCGCTCAGCGATCGAGTGCCGTCACGGCGTCCGCGACGAACGGGAGGGGGAGCCCGTCGTCGATCGTCCGTTCGACGAGATCCAGATAGGGCTGCACGTAGGTGAAAAAGCGGCGATACCCCGCACACAGGTAATTGAGGCCGGGAGCGTCGTCGGGCGTCGTGAGATGCCAGTTCTTCGGACAGCCGCCGTGACAGAACTCCCGGACGTCGCAGTCGCGACAGCGCGGCGGGAGCCCGTCGCGCTTGTACTCGCCGAACTGGCGTTGCTCGGGGGCGTCGACGAGGTCCGCCAAGTGCGTGTCGTGGACGTTCCCGCGCTCGAAGCCGGGATCGACGAAGTGATCGCAGGCGTACACGTCGCCGTTGTGCTCCACGGCGAGCTGCGATCCACACTCCTCCTGAAACACACAGAGGCTCGACTCGCCGCGGAGCACGGTTTCGAGGCACTGGTCGAACAGGCGGACCGAGATCTTGCCGACGTCGTTGCGGATCCACTCGTCGAAGATCGCGCACATAAACTCGCCGTAGACCACCGGATCGACGCTGCGGGCGGTGACCGGGGCCTCCCTGGCCGCCTCCGCGACCGCCGCGTAGTCCTCGTCACGGCGCGCCGCGTCGCCGCCGCGCTCGCGAACCCACTCCGGCATCTGATGGACGGTAGCTTCGTCGCGATCTTCGTCTCGGCCGTGACGGTGTTCACCGTCGGCGCCCGTATCGTCCGCACGTAGCGGCTCGACGAGGGGGATAAACTGGATCCACTCGACGCCCCGCTCCTTGAAGAACTCGTACACTTCGAGAGGATGGCGACTGTTGACGGCGTTCACGACGCAGAGCGCGTTGTGCTCGACGCCGTGGTCTTCGAGACGTGAGAGGCCGTTCGCGACTTGGTCGAACGTTGGCCCGTCGGAGCGCGTCCTGCGGAACCGATCGTGGAGGTCGCGCGGGCCGTCGACGCTGATCCCGACCAGAAAATCGTGCTCCGCGAGGAACCGACACCACTCGTCGTCGAGCAGCGTTCCGTTGGTCTGGAGCGTGTTTCGGACCTCGACGTCGTCGGGCGCGTGCTTCTCCTGATAGCTGACGACTTTTCGATAGAAGTCGAGCCCGGGGAGCGTCGGTTCGCCGCCCTGCCAGGCGAACGTGATGACGGGGCCGGGCTGCGCCTCGATGTACTGGCGGACGAACGTCTCCAGCGTTTCGTCAGACATGGCGAAGTCCGACCGTTCCGGGTACAGTTCCGCCGTATCGAGATAGAAGCAGTACTCGCACTCGAGATCACAGGCCGGTCCGTTCGGTTTGGTCATCACGTGAAACGGGCTCTCGGCGGTCGGCACCGACGACTGGTCGCGGGACATAGAGGACGTTATGAGCCCTTCCCGCCGAGGGTATACTCCCTAACGTGTTCGATCGGCCCACCTCGAATTCGGTCTAGTGGCGCCACCCGATAGGTAGTGCAAAGGTCAATTACTGAACTGTACAACCAATCGCAGGTCTGCGAGCGTCGCTCTCTATCCTCCGCGGACGCGGAGCGCGACGAGCAGCGAGACGGCGCCCAGAAGCGCGAGCGCGACCGCGGAGACCGGCAGGCCGCCCGGAGCGGCGAAAAACGCCGCGTAGCTCCCGAGCGCGATCACCGCTCCGACGGCCGCCGTCGCGCCGACGTGGGGCAGTTCCGCGCGGACCGTGCGCGGTTCGCGCCCCAGCTGCTCGCCGACGCCGACGGCCTGATGGCCCGCGTCCCAGGCGATGACCGTCGCCGTCACGCTCGCGAGCGTCGGCAGGGCCGGGAGTCCCTCGACGCCGGCGGCGAGCACTCCCACCAGCAGGGTCGCACAGCCGAACGTGATCGAGCGACGCGATCCGACCGTCAGCCCGATCGCGAGCAGCGCCACTGCGGGTACGCCAGTCCAGACGACGTACCGCGAGTACGGCGCGCTCGCGAGCGCGGCCGCCCCGAGCGCTGCCACCGCGATCGCGCTCGCCGCCCGCGTCGGGCGCCGCGTTAGCTCCGGAACGGCGTCGCTCACGCGGTCCACCTCCGTTCGGTGCCGGCGACCGCGGCGGCGAGCGATTCGTCGGCCGTCCAGTCGACAACCCGGAGCCCGGCCTCTCGGAGTCGAGAGACGCGCTCGGCGCGTTCGACGGCGGCGAGCCGACCGCCGGAAGTGTCCGTCACCATCGGATCGGGACTCAGAACCGTCACGAGGTGGCCCCGGGCATTCCAGAGTCGCGCGCGGCGGACGATCCAGTCGTCCGGTAACGGCGAGACGAGGATCACCTGCGAGCTCTCGGGCAGCCTCTGCTCGATCCGCCGCGCGTGCGACCCCGTCAGCGTCGTCGACTCCGGCGGCGTCGGCGAGAACGCCCGATCCGTCGCCAGCGCGTCGGCGATCCGCGCGCGGTGCCCGCCGCCCGCGGCCGGCGCCAGCCAGAACTCGCGCGGGCCGAGCGCGGCGAGGCCGACTTTGTCGCCGCCGCCCAGCAGCGCGTCCGCGACGCCGTCGGCGGCCTCGACGCTGCGGTCGACGGCGTGTCGTTCCGCCGGGTCGCCGCGACGGTAGGCGGCCTCGCGCGCGTCGACGACGACCGTCACCGTCGCGGAGCGCTCCTCGCGGAACTCGACGGTGGTAGGTTCGCCGGTGCGCGCGAGGCGGTTCCAGTCGACCCGCGAGAGCGGGTCACCGACGCGGTACTCCCTGGTGGAGTGGAACTCGACGCCGGACCCACCGACGTCGGTCGACACCCGCCCGGCGTGGGGCGTGGTCAGCGACCGCAGCGGCAGGTCGACGAGGCCGGCCGCGGACGGCGGGCAGGCCAGACTCCCGTCGGTTTCGACGGACTGGACGCGTTCGATCGTCCCCGTGAACCCGCGAGCAACCACAGTTGCGGGGCCGAACTCGTGCGTCCCGCGGCGAGCGGTGACGGCGTACTCGAACGTCGCCGCCTCGCCCGGCCGCAGCGCGGTCCCCAGTCGGGCGACGCCGTCGCTCACGACGAGCTCGTCCGGGACGCCGTCGGCGATCCGCAGGTCCGGGAGGAACTCGTCGCCGACGTTCCGGACGGTCACGACCACGCGTACTTCGTCGCCCGGCTCCGACGCGCCGTCGCCGAACTCGCGGGTGATCGACAGCGCCGGCTCGGGAGCGTCGCCCGCTCTCGCGTACGCCGCGTAGCCGACGCCGACGGCCGCCGCCAGCACCAGCGGCGGCCGCGTCGCGAGGAGCCCCGCGGCGCCGAACAGCAGCGCCAGCGCCGTGATCCCCGTCCAGCGGTTCGTCCGCCGCGTCCGGGAGCTGGCGACCGAGTTCGCGACGCGTCCGGCTCGGGTCTCGGCGTCGCCATCGCTCGTCGCCGGATCGGCGTCGGCATCGTCGGTTGCAGCGGCTGCGTCGGTCGCGCCGGTGGCGTCGGCCGACGCCGCTTCGGCCTCGCTCGGTTCTGCGGTCGCGCTCACGCCGTCCCCTCCGTGGCGTCCGCGGCGGCGTCAGCTAGCTCGGCCGGTTCGTCGGGGACATCCGCGATTCGTGCGATCTCGTCCGCGGCGCGGGTCGCGCGCCGGGCGTGTCGGCTGCGCGTCGTCCAGCCTAGTAGCCGGACGCGCAGCGGCGTCCATTCGGGAAACCCGCCGGCGAACTGTGCGGCGGCCCACGGATCGTCGGTCCACGTGCCCTCGGCCAGCGCCTCGCGAGCGGCCGTCTCGTCGAGATCGCGGTGGCGCACCAGCGCGTTGACGGCGGCGGCTTCGAGGCGCTCGCGCACGCGCTTTCTCGCGGAGTGCGAGCGCAGCGCGTCGAGGTCGCCTTCCTCGACGGCGGCGTCGAACTCCTCGCCGGGTCGCGGGAGCTCCTGGGCCCGTTCGATCGCCGGCAACTCTTCGGCGTCGATCGGCGTCCGGCGCCGCTCCCGGACTCGGTTAACTCCCAGGAGGAGCGCGACCACGCCGACGAGCGCGACGGCCCACGCGTCGAGCGCGAACGGCGCCGCCTCCGGCACGAGCACGAGCCCCAGCCCGAGCGTCACGAGCGCGACGCCGACCGCGGCGTACTTATCCATCGTCGTCACCTCCGTACGCGGCCTCGATGCGTCGCAGCGCCGCCACCGCACGCTCCTCGCGGTCGCCCGTCGCCTCGCGACCGCCGTACCTTACCGCCTCGAACAGTTCAGTGAGTTCCGCCACGTCGTCGTTGTCGACGCCGACGTCGCGGGCGGCCGCCGCGAACTCGCCCGGTGTGCTCGACGCCGGCCGGTCGACCGGCAGCGCGTCGGTCATCTCGCGCCAGGCGCGGTACACCTCGTTCTCGAACTCCTCGCTGTCTTCGATCCGATCGGCGGCGCGGCCCGCCGCCCGTCCGATTTCGGAGCGGCGCTCCTCGTCGGCGGGTCGCTCGTCAGACTCCTGCTCGGACGGTTCCCCGCCGCCGTCCGAGTAGAACAGCGCCGCGAACGCGCCGCCGATCGCGAGCAACAGGACGGACAGCAGCGCAAGCGAGGGAACCGCCGTCGTCGGAACGTCGCCGTCGGTGCCGCCACCGCCGCCGCCGAACAGCCCGTCACCGGAACCGCCGTCGGGCGTCGCGTTGAACTCGCCGCCCGTCGGGATCGCGGCCCCGCCGCCGGTGCAACCGCCCGTCAGCACCAGCGCGAGCAGGACGAGGAGCGGCGACAGTCCCAGCACGAAGACGAGTGTGACGCCGAGGCCGAAGCGCCTACTCGTGAGGTACGCCGCGCCGAGCGCAGTGAGGACGACCGCGCCTGCGCCACCGGCCGACAGAAGCGGTTCGACGCAGAGCGTCGGGAGGCTCCCGCCGCCCCCGCCGCTTCCGCCGCTGCGATTCGTCTCGCCGCCCGGCAACTCGGAGGCATCGTCGGCGCTTCCGCCGGAAAATCCGCCGCCGTCACCGCTCCCACCGGATTGCATGCTCGGCAACGTCGCGGCCGCGACGACGAGCGCGAGCAGACAGAAAAGCGCGAGCGCGACCGTGCGAGCGGTGCTTCGATTCACGGTCGTTGGTCAGGGCGACGTCTTGTATCGTTTTCGGATCGGTATCGTATGACACGCTCTCGAAGCGGCTGCGCTCGGGCTACGGTGATTTAGCGACGCTGCAACTGCGGGAGTTCTTAGTCGCGTTCGTTCGGGCGGCCGATTTGCCGATGACGCAGTGATCGTTCTCTCTCATCACGATATCGCACTCATATAAGAAATACATTATAATATGAACTTTGTTATATACTGGGTGTTCTGTTTCTTTTTACGCGAAATGGGGTCGGTATGATCAATTGTGGCTCGTTAGGCTAAATATATGGCGAAGATGATCGGTTTAGGATTAAATAGACGATATTCACCGTACTCTACCACCGAGGGATGCTGATTCAAAAATACTGGTGCACGGCTTTACAAAGAGGATTGCCCGTATCACTGCGACCATCCGTGACTCTTGTAGTGAGCGATTTCCATTTGATACGGCTCCAGAATCAATATACTCCAAAAGGCGGTGGAGAATCCAGCCCTTCGCGAACGACGAGGACAGAATACAGCTGATCGGGGCCACACGAAATAAAACTATTCTGAGGTGAACAGCGAATGAACGGAAATACTATTACTTCCGAAGCGTCGATGATATGGCCGCTGGTGCGTGGCCGGGGGGTCTCGGACGCCCCTAAAATCAGTGAATCCGAACGGCGAGCACCTTCCTGGGAATATGGTACGAACACGTGATCGATTCACGCACTCTTAAGACGGGGCCGACCGCATGGCAGAGTATGTCCGCAGAACGGTCACTAGACGAATTACTCCCGAACGTCGCCTCGCACACGCTCGAACTCGATTTCGAGGAGTTCATCCAGGGCGAGCGACCGATGGTCATCCGCGGTCTGCTGGCGACCGACGACGAGCAACACACCGAAATCGCCGAGGAGTACATCGACAAGGCGGTCCGCTCGCAGTCGAGCAACGGCCAGCTGGCCTACGGTTCGATCGACGTCGTTCCGGAGTGGGACGAACACCGGATCTTCCGCCCCGTGCCCGACGCCGGCGCGTTCGGCTACCTCGTCCTCGACGCCTACGAGAACGGCGGTCCCGAGTCGTACCTCGACGCCGCACGGCGGCAGTTCGAAAACTTCCACGAGGACGCCCCCCGGACCGACGATGGCGGGATCTCCCATCACATCGACGACAACGAGCTGTGGATCGACGCCATCTACATGATGTGTCCGTTCATGGCCCGCTACGGCGAGCTCACGGACACGCCGGAAGCCATCGAGGAGGCCATCGACCAGATTCTCGTCCACCACGACCACCTCGTCGATCCAAAGACCGACCTGTACCGCCACATCTGGCGGGAGACGCCCAACAGCTACCCCGACGGGTCGCTGTGGCTTCGCGGCAACGGCTGGGCCGCGACCGGCATCCTCGATACGCTCGACTACGTGCCCGAGGATCACCCCGAGCGCGAGCGCCTGGAGGAGATCGTCCGCGACCACCTCCACAGTATGGCGGAGTACCAGGACCGTAGCGGCTTCTGGCATCACCTGATCGACGACCGGACGATGTACCTCGAAACCTCCGGAACGATGCAGTACGCCTACGCGTTCACCGAGGCCGTCGACCGCGGGCTACTCGACGAAGAGTATCGAGACAACGCCGAGCGGGCGATGAGCGCCGCCAAGACGGCGGTGACGTCCGACGGCGCGGTCCAGCGCAACGCCGCGATGCCGGGCGGTCCCGAGGCCCCGCAAGCGGTCAACCTCTACGGCCAGGGCTGGTTCCTGATCGCCGGGACGCGGCTTCAGGAGGCCGGCGGCGGCAACTGACGGCCGCGCTACCCTCGAAGAACCCGAGGACGATCCGGCCGCCGGATCTGTCGACGTAGTCCCCCGGATCTCCCGTTCGGCTAACCGCTGTGTTTTTACAGTTCGGAACCAGTGAGGAGGTATGTCGTGGATCGACGAGCGGGCTGCGGATCTAGCGACCGCATCTCCCGAGTTCGCTCATCAACCTGAAACCGACCAGCACTTCGAGAACGCGCTCTCGAAGGCCCGCGACGGGCATCGACTGTCCGTCGCGGACGCAGTGGAACTGCTCACCACCGGAACGGACGGCGACGGAATCGACCGACGGCGCAAGGAACTGGTTCTAGAAGCCGCCAATCGCCGCCGGGCCGACGTCGTCGGCGACGACGTGACGTTCGTCGCCAACCTGAACAACAACGTCACAACGGCGTGTAACACGGGGTGCCTGTTCTGCAACTTCAAGGACACCGCTCACCAGTTCGAGACGGAGTATCAGGAGGACCACGACGGGTTCACCAAGACGCCCGAGGAATCCCGCGAGATCGTTCGCGACGCCGTCGAGCGCGGGATCTACGAGGTGTGTTCCGTGTCGGGGCTCCATCCGGCGCTGGGTCTGAACGAGGACCACCGAGAGCTCCTCGATCCCGACGTACCCGAGATGAACTACCGCGAGCCGGAGCGGTACGACACCGATCCGACGACCTACGCGGAGCAGATCCGCGCGATGAGCGTCGACGGGGTCCACGTCCACTCGATGACGCCCGAGGAAGTACACCACGCCCAGCGCGGCGCCGACTGGGGGTACGACCACGTCTATCGCGAGCTGAAACGGGAGGGCCTCGACACCGTCCCGGGAACGGCGGCCGAAATTCTCGTCGACGAAGTGCGCGACGTCATCTGTCCGGGGAAGATCACTACCGACGAGTGGATGGATGCGATGCGCGCGGCCGCCCGGACGGGGCTGCCGATGACCGCGACCATCATGTACGGCCACGTCGAGAACGAGATGCACCGCGCAATGCACCTGAAGCGAATCCGCGACCTGCAGGACGAGACCGGAAACATCACCGAGTTCGTCCCGCTTTCCTTCGTCCACCAGCAGACGCCGCTGTACGAGCAGGGCGTCGTCGAGGGCGGTCCCTCGAAAGCGGAGGACGAACTGATGATCGCCGTCTCGCGGCTCTTTCTCGACAACGTCGACCACATCCAGTCCTCGTGGGTCAAGTACGGCGACGAGTTCGGCCTGAAGCTGCTCAACTGCGGCGCGGACGACTTCATGGGGACGATCCTCTCCGAGGAGATCACCAAACGCGCCGGCGGCGAGTTCGGCGAGTTCCGCTCGTTCGCCGACTACGCGGAGATGATCGAAGCGATCGGTCGGACCCCCGTCGAGCGATCGACGGATTACACCGAGCGACGCCCCGTCGACGCCGACGAACAGCCTGTCGGCCCCCGACTCGGCCCGAAAGCGGACGGCACACCGCTTCTCGACGCCGCCGACCGCTCGCACGACAACGCTCGCGGTGATCACGAGGCTCATGACAACCCGGTCTGACGGGCTACGCACGATCGTCCCCTTCGACCCGGACGATCCGTGCACTCGCCTCGCACCGGTTCTCGACCCGCCCGAACGGCGCGAGTTCGCGGCCGCGATGCGCGACGACGTGCTCGACGCCGTTCGCGCCGGCGGCGGCGAGCCCGAACTGCTCTCTCCCGAACCGATCGACGCCGACGTGCCGGTGACGGTCGACGAGCGTTCGCTCTCGAAGGCGGTCAACGGCGTCCTCGCCGCCGCTGCCGAGCGCCTCCTGACGGGCGGTCGACCGTGTCCGAACGATACGGGCCAGCCGGTCGCCGTCGTAATGGCCGACCTCGCGCTCGCGACGCCGCGGGCGCTCGCCGCGCTCTTCGACGCCGACGGGGACGTAGTGATCGCTCCCGGTCGCGGCGCCGGAACGAACGCCCTCGTCGTCCGCGACCCCGAGTTCCGGGTCGACTATCACGGCGCGTCCTACCTCGATCACCGTCGCGCTGCTCGCAACGTCGAGGCGGACGTACGGACGATCGACTCCTACCAGCTCGCGACGGACATCGACGAGCCCGCCGATCTCTCGGAACTGCTCGTTCACGGCGACGGCCGCGCGGCCCGGTGGCTGCGCGATGCCGGGTTCGAGGTGACCGTCGGAGAGGGCCGCACCGCGGTCGAACGCGCTGACGACGTTCGCGTCTGACCTGCTCGCTCGTTCGAGCGTCGGGGAGCGCTGGTCCGTCTGAGCGGCGGCGTCTTCGTGTAGCAATCTTTTTCGACGTCGGCCGATACTCACGGACAACGCGATGGTTACGATTCCGTCCGCGGACGAGTACGGTATCGACGTCTCGATCGACGAGGCCGCGGTGACGCGGCTGCTCGACGTCGATCCCGCTGATGTCGACGCGGCGGACGAGCTCACGTTCGCCCGGAACGTCTTTCTCCCGCTCACGACCGCGTGTCGCTACACCTGCACCTACTGCACCTATTACGACCCGCCCGGACAGGCGACGTTGATGAGCCCCGAGGAGATCCGCAAAACGATTCGGATGGGCATCGACGCGGGCTGCACTGAGGCGCTGTTCACGTTCGGCGACGATCCGGACGACCGGTACGCCGCCGTTCACGACCAGCTCGACGAGTGGGGACACGAGTCGATCCACGAGTACCTCCGCGAGGCCTGCGAGATCGCGCTCAACGAGGGGCTGCTTCCCCACTCGAATCCGGGCGATCAGACGTACGAGGAGATGGCCACTGTCGCGGACGTGAACGCGAGCATGGGCGTGATGCTCGAAACGACCGCCGAGGTCCAGTCGCACGCCGGCCCTCGGGGAAAGAGTCCCGGACAGCGACTCAACACGATCCGCAACGCGGGCGAACTCGGCGTCCCGTTCACGACCGGCATCCTCGTCGGCATCGGCGAGAGCTGGACGGACCGCGCGGAGAGTCTCCTCGCCATCTGCGACCTGCACGAACGCTACGGTCACATCCAGGAAGTGATCGTCCAGCCCGTCTCGAACAACGAGCGCTGGACGGACGGGTCACCTTCTCTGGAGGCCCAGCGCCGTACCGTCGCGATGGCCCGCGCGGCGCTGCCCGAAGAAGTCTCGGTCCAGGTGCCGCCGAACCTGGCGCCCGCTCGCGACCTTGTCGACTGCGGCGTCGACGATCTCGGCGGCGTCTCGCCGGTCACCGACGATCACGTCAACCCCGACTACGAGTGGCCTGCGCTCCGCGAACTCGAAGACGTCGCGGCGAGTGCGGGGGTACCTCTCGCCGAACGGCTTCCGGTGTACGAGCGCTTCCTCGACGCCGACCGGTGGGTTTCCGACCGCATCGACGCCGCTCTCGACAGCTCTGCGGCGAGCAAGCGGTACAGCGCCGTCCGTCGCGGCGAGTCGCTGGCGGGCGACTGACCGACTCGGTCCCGATATAGACGTCCGTCTCCACGCAGCCTCTCGGCGGGTTCGCACCGTCCCGGCTTTCGACGGCGCCGTCGCCGCACCGACCGTAACACTATTTGTGAACAAGTGGCATTCGAGAGTATGCGACGACGCACTTTCTTGGCAGCGACCACGCTGGCGCTCGCCGGCTGTAGCGGGCGCTCCGACAACGAATCGACGGGGAACTCGGAGCCAGAACTGACGGTCACGGAGCTCTCGGCGCCGAACACCGTCGAGATCGACACGACGTTTCAGCTCCGGGTGACGGTGAAAAACGAGGGCGACGCGGAGGGAACCTACGAGTCGCCGATCTCCGCCAAACTCGGCGTGAACGAGTGGGCGTCGACCGACCAGTCCGTTCAGATCTCCGTTCCGGCCGGCGAGTCGGTGACGGAGGAGTACGAGCTCGGCCCCTACGAGTACGTCCGCCCGGCGTCGTTCCGGCTCGACGAGAGCGACGCCGTCGTCAGGAACCGGTTCGTGACGAGAACCCTCGGCTACGACGAAGCGTACGCGACACCCGGCGGCACCGTACTGACCGTGGTCGATCTAACGTTCACTGACACCTACACGTACGAAGGAGACGACGGGACGAAGCAAGTGGCCGCGAACGAGGGCGAAAAGTGGGCGATCGCGACCGTTCGCACCGAGAACCCGACGGACGAATCGGTCGGCCCGCCCAAAGTCGACAAGATCGACGTCATGCGCGACGAGGACCAGGAGTTCGGCTACACCCACTTCGGTGATAACCGGGACCTGTACGACCACTCCGCGCTCGAACCGGGCGCCGTACGGGAGGGCGAGATCCCGGCGACGGTTCCGGAGGCGGCCGGATACGTGGATCTGCGCGTCGAGTACGACGAGGAGCTCGCCGACGGCGATATCGCCGTGTACTGGGCCGATCCGTCGTATGAGCTGTGATTCGGCTGATCGGGCGACTTCGCCGCACGGTAATACGGCCCGTCTAGCCGACTACTCCTGCTGCGCGTCGACGGTCGCGACGGCGGCTAGGTTGACAATATCCTTGACCTCGTCGTCGCGCTGGAGGACGTGGACCGGCTTGTCCATACCGACCAGCATCGGGCCGATGGCTTCGGCGCCGCCGACGCGCTGGAGGAGCTTGTAGCAGATGTTGCCCGCTTCGAGGTTCGGAAACACGAGCACGTTCGCGGCCTCGTCGAGCTCGGAGAACTCGTAGGTGCCGTGGAGCAGATCCTCGACGACGGCCGTGTCGGCTTGCATCTCACCGTCGACCGGGAAGTCGACTTCGGGATCGTCCTGCAGCCGTCGAGCGGCGCGGCGCGGCTTCCGGGTGCCCTCGTTGTCCACCGAACCGAAGTTCGAGTACGACAGCAGCGCCGCGCGCGGTTCGATGTTGAAGCTCCGCGCCAGATCGGCGGTGTGGCGGGTCACCTCCGCGAGCACGTCCTCGTCGGGGTCCTGATTGACCGTCGCGTCGGCGATGAACAGCACCCGATTCTTGAAGGTCATCATGTAGACGCCGGCGGCGTAGTCGGTGTCATCGGCGGTGCCGATCACCTGCAGCGGCGGACGGAGTGCGGAGGGGTAGTGGTGGGTCAGTCCCGTGAGCATCGCGTCGGCGTCGCCGCGATCGACCATCACCGAGGCGAAGTGGTTGCTGTCGTGGATCAGTTCGCCCGCTTCGCTGCGGGTGATCCCCTTGCGCTGGCGGCGCTCGTAGAGGTGGTCGGCGTACTCGTCGTAGTTGCCGCCGGCCGGATCGACGACCTCCGGATCGAACGCCAGGCCGAGGTCGCGCACCGTTCGCCGGATCTCGTCGTCGTCGCCGATGAGCACCGGCGTCGCGATCTCGCGATCCTGCAGCTGGTAGGCCGCGCGGATGATCTTCTCGTTGTCGCCCTCCGCGAGCGCGAGGCGCTTCGGTTCGGACTGGGCCTTGTTGAGCACGACGCGCATCATCTCGCGGGACTTGCCGAGGCGGGCTTCGAGGCGCTCGACGTACGTGTCGACATCGAGGTCGGCGCGTGCGGCGCCGGACTCGATGGCGGCCTCGGCGACGGCGGGTGCGACTTCGAAGAGCACGCGCGAGTCCAGCGGCTTCGGGATGATGTACTCGGGGCCGAACTGCAGGGGCTGGTCGCCGTAGGCCTTGACGACGGCGTCGGGCACGTCCTGCCGTGCGAGATCCGCGAGCGCCTCCGCTGCCGCCACCTTCATCGCTTCGTTGATCTCGCTGGCGCGCACGTCGAGCGCCCCGCGGAAGATAAAGGGAAACCCGAGCACGTTGTTGACCTGGTTGGGGTAATCCGAGCGCCCGGTGGCCATGATCACCGTGTCGTCGCGGGCGTGTTTGGCCTCTTCGTAGCCGATCTCGGGGTCGGGGTTGGCCATCGCGAACACGATCGGATCGGCCGCCATCGAGCGGATCATCTCCTCGTCGACGATGTCTCCCACTGAGAGGCCGACGAACACGTCCGCGCCTTCGATCGCGTCAGCCAGATCGCCCTCCGGAACGTCGCGCGCGAACTCGCGGCTGTAGGGATCGAGATCGCCGGCCTCGGCTCGCTCCGTCGTGAGGATGCCGCCGATGTCGCACATGGTGATGTTCTCCCGCTCGACCCCTAGCGAGACGTAGAACCGCGCGGTCGCGACGGCCGCGGCGCCCGCCCCGGCGAACGTCACCGAGAGCTCCGAGAGGTCCTTATCGGCGATGTCGGCGGCGTTGAGCAAGGCGGCGCCGCTGATGATCGCGGTGCCGTGCTGGTCGTCGTGAAAGACGGGGACGTCCATCGTCTCGCGGAGCCGCTCCTCGATGACGAAGCAGTCCGGCGCCGCGATGTCCTCCAGATTGACGCCGCCGAACGTCGGCTCCATCGCAGCGACGGCGCCGGCGAACTCTTCGGGATCGTCGTAGTCCAGTTCGACGTCGAACACGTCGATGTCGGCGAAGCGCTTGAACAGCACGCCCTTGCCCTCCATGACCGGCTTGGACGCCTGGGCGCCGATGTCGCCCAGCCCCAGTACGGCCGACCCGTTCGAGACGACGCCGACGAGATTGCCCTTCGACGTGTAGCTGTACGCTTCCTCGGCGTCGGCGTCGATCTCCCGGCACGGCGCCGCGACGCCGGGCGAGTACGCCAGGCTCAGATCGCGCTGCGTGCTGGTCGACTTCGTCGTCGAAATCTCGATCTTGCCGGGCGGCTCCTCCCGATGGTACTCCAGCGAATCGTCGTCCAGTGACATGCTCGGGTAGTCACGAGTACACCGACATAAGAATGTGGTATTTGACAGTCGACCGCCCGCTCGACCCCGCCGTCCGGCAAATATTACGCTTCGCCGTCGGCCAGTTCGCCGCTCTCGTCGTCGCCGTACGCGTCGACGAGCCGCGGGACCATCTGGAGCCGGAAGTAGCCGGTCCAGAACAGCGCGAACGCGAACAGCAGTGCGAACAGCGTCGTCTGGTCGTCGATTCCCAGTTGCATCGTGGCGAACCCGCCGCTGAGAATCGCGGCGTAGTTGTACACCAACACGCTCGCGTCCGAAGAGCTGAGTTCCATGCACCGACGTCACGCCGGCGCCTGATAGTTGAATCGGTACTATCGGCTCCGCGACCCCGGCATCGCCGTCCGTCGAACGTCCGCGGTATCAGTCGGCGGCGTGGTTCGGTGCGAAGCCGCAGTCGACGCACCGCCACGATCGGTGTACTACCGCTAGCTCGCCCGCGCATTCGGGACACTCGTACATCTGTTCCGGTGGCTGCTTCCGTGCCATCATCGGGTGCCGATAGTCGGGAACCCGTATTAAGTGTTAACGTTATTCACGACCGCGCGACGAAGCGAGAAAAAGTGGGACAACTCTGCACCGTCCGACGGACAGCGACCGGCGGCCCGCGTCAGTCGAACGCCGGGATGACTTCCTCGCCGAACAGCCGGATCTGGTCCTCGACCATATCCTTCGGCATGCCCGAGTGGTGGAAGCGCAGCGTGAGCTGATTCAGCTCGAACCGGTCCTGCATGTCCTCGATCTGTTCGATGATCTGGTCGGGCGTCCCGTAGATGAACCGGTCGTCCGCGAGCTCTTCGAAGTCTTCGACGGTGTCGGCGGTCATCAGCGGGTGGGAGAACTCGCCGCCGTACTCGTCGACGTACGTCCGGTGGACGTACTCCTTTCGCTCCATGACCTCCTCCTCGGTTTCGGCGATGACGGCCTCGCGCATCAGCGGGTGGTCCATCGACTGCCAGTCCTGGTCCGTCTCGGCGATGTGCTCGCGCTGTTTCTCCTTGCGGACCTCGACGGCCTCCAGATCGGCGACGACGCCGGGCACCCAGGCGTCGCTGAACTTGACCGACCGGGCGATCTGCTTGTCGCCCCAGCCGCCGACCCACAGCGTCGGGCGGGGCTCTTGGAGCGTCTTCGGGAGCGGCTGCCAGTCCTCGACCGAAAAGAACGGGCAGTCGAACGAGATCGGCTCTTCCGAGGAGAGGAACTTGTCGAGGAAGCGCAGCCCCTCGATCATCCGGCCCGCGCGCTCGTCCATCGGCACGTCGAACGCCTCGAACTCCTCTTCGACGTAGCCGAGCCCGACGCCGAGCGTCAGCCGGCCGCCGGAGATGTTGTCCAGCATGGCGGCTCGCTGCGCAACGTGGAGCGGGTGGTACAGCGGCAGGATGAGCACCGACGTCACGAGTTCGAGCTCCTCGGTTCCCTGCGCGATACTGGTCAGCCTCGTGAGCGGGGACGGCCAGTAGTTGTCGCCCTCTGTCGCCTGGTGGTCGTTGACCCAGCACGACTCGAAGCCGACGTTCTCGGCGACCTGACACTGTTCGACGACGCCTTCCCAGGTGTCACCGCCTTCTATCGGAAAGATACCGAATTTCATGCGAACTGGTAGTACTGTGCGCGTAGCTACTACTAACCTCTTGTGGTGTTCGTCCCGCGACGGCGACCGCACGACCCCGAAAAGACCCTCTCGTTCGCACTCGAACTCATCACTCTGCTACGCTGGCGACGACTTGCGGCGTGCTGGCGGCAATCAGCGGCGTCCTGCCGCCGCGTCGTCGACTTGGGCGGGCGCCGTCACTCGCCGCTCGACTGATTGGCGGGCTCGACTTCTCCCCACTCGGCGGTCGCGCCGTCGTTCGGGGCCGCCCAGTCGACAGCGTTGTCCAGCACCGTCCGAACCTCGTCCTGGAAGAAGATGGGATACTCCTCGTGGCCCGGCCGAAACGCGAAGATGCGCCCGCGCCCGCGACGGTAGCAGACGCCCGACCGGAACACCTCTCCGCCCTCGAACCAGGAGAGAAACACGGTGCGATCGGGTTCCGGAATGTCGTACGGCTCGCCGTACATCTCTGTCGAGGGGATCTCGAACGACTCGTCGAGCCCGTCCGTGATCGGGTGCCCGGGATCGGCCGCCCAGACGCGCTCCGTCTCGCCGCCGTGGCGGTACTTGATGTTACAGGTCGTGCCCATCAGGCGCTTGAACGGCTTCGAGTTCTTCCCCGAGTGAACGGGGACGAACCCCATCCCCTCGTGGACACGGTCGACTATGCGGTCCGCGACGTCGTCGCGAACCTCGTCGTTGGCGCAGTGGGACCACCAGACCAGAACGTCGGTGTCCGCCAGGACGGACTCGGTGAGACCGTGCTCGTCCTCCTGGAGCGTCGCGGTTCGCACCTCTCGATCGTCGCCTTCCAGCCCCTCGGCCATCGCACCGTGGATTCCGTCGGGGTAGAGTTCGGCGACGTGGTCGTCCTCGAGCTCGTGAACGTTCTCGTTCCAGACGGTGATCCGTAGCGTCATGCGTGGATCTTCTGTCAGGCCATTATAAAAGGGTTCGGCTCCGGAGAGCGCCCGAACGGCACAGACAGGTGCTATCGGCGTCGGGTTCGGTCGGTCCGTGCGCGGCGTCCGGTGCGTGCCCGCGCCGGCGTCCGCGTACGCGTCGGATCCGTAGCGTCGCCACCCGCGGCGTCGCAACACTCCAGCCGTCGAGACTGCTCGCAAAGTCGAAGAAATACTTTTACCGGTCCGCGTCAACGGTAGTCATACCGATGGCAGAGACCCCTCAACCGATAGCTGACCGGCCGACGCCGTCCGACGATTCCGACGTATCCGGCCGACGTACGGTCGCGCCCGGCCGAACGGTGACCGCGACGGTCGTCGACCTTCTCGCTTCGATCACCGATAACGAAAAAACCGAACTCGACCCGCTGTACGGCGCGGTCGATCCGGATGCGCTCGAAGCGCTGTACGATAATTTCTCCAGCGGTGACGAGCGCATTTCGTTCGTCCACGCGAACTGCGAAGTGACGGTGCTGGGCGACGGAACCGTCACCGCGGTTCGGTGTGACGAGCGATAGTGGCCGGGTCGCCCGCCGCTTCTCGAGCGCACGATGCCATTTCTCGACGCCGCTACGTTACTCCTCGAGGTTCCCCTTCGCGTCCCAGATCGCGGTTACCATGTCGACGAACACCTCCGTTCGCACGGGATGCCCGCTCTCGCCGGTTTCGTCGAGCGGGCTTCCGGCGACGTTTCCGACGAACTCGTCTGTGTACCCCCAGTCGGCCAGTTCCTCGCGCACGTCGATGGTGAGGGTGTTGTCCTCGTCCGTCGGTAGCCAGTCGGCCGCGCTCTGTCGATCCGTGTACTCCAGGGTGTAGACCTCTCCGCCGATCAACTCGACGACGGCGTCCATCGAGCCGATCTCGATCCAGTCGTCCTCGCTCTCGAGGTACAGCGTGCCGCTCTCGACCTTCGCCCCGCGTCGTGTTCGTTCTGACATCGGTTGCCCGGCGGTAGGGACGGCAGTCGTATATACCTTCTCCGGGGATTCGGGCTCGGGCTGCCGGGCGCCCGCGGCCGGGACGTCCGAGCCGAGACCTCGCCGCGGGCAACTGACGGAGTTGCCGGAAACGGGAATCAGTCCGGGGACAGTCACCGGTTTTCCCGCCCACCGAACCATTACAGGAGTACTGTTGTAAGAAACGCGAGCCCGATTTTACAACAGTATTTTTGTAATCGGCTGTGTACCCGTCTTTCGGCGAGTTCCAGCAGAGTCACGAATATCTCCCATACCGTGGCTCTACCCGATGTTCTGGCCAGTTAGAGCAACATTCGTAAGGGGGAAACGCGGATGCGGGGTTCGGACGTCGATCGCCGCGGGGCCGGAGCGGGATGGATTCCGCTGTGCCGTCGGATTCTACTTTTTCCGAACTTCTGGACGGTCCCGTCAGAGCCAGTAGCGCCGTTCACGCGTCGATTCTCGCGTTGGGTTTCTCGATACCGTCGCCACATCACCGCGTCGACGCACCGGCGCTCGGCGAGAGAATGCCTCCGGCAAGTTCCCCACAGGGGAACAGACTTATACGTTCGAATTAACATGGTAGTAATATGGAAACCCCCCGCGACGAACGCCCCGGACGCACGATCCAGTCGGTGAAGATCGCGTTCAACGTGATCGACGTGCTGCAGAAGCGAGACCGGATCGGCGTGACCGAGTTGGCCGACGAACTCGGGCACTCGAAGAGTACGATCCACAGCCACCTCCGGACGCTCGAGGAGCGAAAGATGATCGTCCGAGACGGAGACGGCTACCGACTGAGCCTCCGGGTCCTCGACATGGCGGAGAACGTTCGCGACACGGTCGGTAACTACGACGTCATCAAAAACGAGGTCGAAGAACTGGCGAACGAAACAGGTGAGATCGCGCAGTTCGGCCTTGAGGAACACGGCGAAGTAGCGTACCTCTACAAAGCGACCGGCGATATGGCGGTCGAGACGGCGTCGCGCGTCGGCATGCGCCAGCCGATGTACTCCACGTCGCTCGGCAAGACGATGCTCGCGTACCTGCCGTCGGACCGCACGGAGGAGATCGTCCAGTCGATGGATTTCGAGCCGAAGACGCCGAAGACGAAATCGAGTCCCGAGGAACTCTACGAGAACCTCGAAGTCATCCGCGAGCGGGGGTACGCGATCGACGACGAGGAGAACATCGAGGGGCTGCGCTGCGTCGCTGCGCCGGTCAGGAACGGCGAGACGGTGCTCGGCGCGATCAGCATCACCGGCCCGTCCAAGCGCGTCACCGACGAACGGCTGCACGGCGAGCTGGCGGACACCGTCCAGCGGGCCGCGAACATAATCGAGCTCAACACGAAGTTCTCGTAGGCGAGTTCCCCACGATTTAAGCTGACGCGGAGCACACCGAGCTATCATGGACCTCACCGGAGTCCACGGGTACGCGCTATCGTCGCCGATCGACCCGCCGCAGGATCGCCCGTTCTACGGGGGCACTCGTCGATTGAACAAGCGGGACGTCGTGCTGGTCGTCGTCGAGACGCGCAACGGTGCGCGCGGGTTCGCGACGGCCGGCGCGAGTAGCTCCGCGATGCGGGAGTACTTCGAGGGCGACTCGCAGGGGACCTTCGCGGACATCGTCGAGGGGGCGGTCGCCGACGCCCTGGAGGGGGAGACGATCGACGAGATCGCCGACGCGCACGCCCTGCTCGCCGAGACGAACCTTCCTGAGCATATCCAGACCGAAGCGATTTCGGCGATCGACGTCGCGCTGTGGGATCTCCGCGGCAAGGAACTCGGCGCGCCCGTTTACGAACTGCTCGCCGACGAGTACGGGACGTCGCCGACCGAGGAGATGCCGCTCTACGCGAGCGCCGGGATGTACATGGAGCCCGAGGGGTACGTCGAGCAGGCGAAGGTTCTCGAGGAAGAGGGCTTCTTCGGGTACAAGTACCGCCCGGGGATCGGTCCGGAGGGTGACCGTCGTACGGTCGACCTGCTCACAGACGCCACCGAGGAGATGGAGATCATGCTCGACGTCCACACCTGGTGGAAGCTCCGCACGCCGTACGGCGACGACGTCGTCAGCGATCTCGTCGACCACGCCGCCGACGCGGGCGCGTTCTGGATCGAGGAGCCGGTCGAACCCGACGACCACGAGGGGTACGTCTCGCTCGCGCAGGGCGGCGCGCCGCTCGCGGGCGGCGAGAGCAAGGCGTCGCCGGCGGCGCTCGTCGAACTCGGCGAAACCGGCGCCGTCGACTTCCTCCAGGGCGACGTTCGCCACCACGAGGGGTTCACCGGCTGTCGCCCCGCAATCGAGTACTGCGACGGTCGCGACGTCGAGTTCGTCCCGCACAACTTCGGGACGTGGCTAGGGCTGATCGCGAACGCGCACCTCGTCGCGGCGGCGCCCGACGTGCGCCTGCTGGAGTACGCCGTCTTCGAGGACGACCCCGTGATCGACGGGCGACCCGATCCGGGGATGTACCCGTTCGACCTCGCGTTCGACATCATCGAGGGCGAGCCCGCGATTGACGACGGCGTGCTCGCCGTTCCGGACGGACCGGGGCTCGGCATCGACGTCGACCTCGACGTGGTCGAGGAGTACCCGTTCGCCGACGGGCCGTGGACCGAGTTCCGCTACGACGACGAGTGAGCGCCCTCGGCGCGTAGCACATCCGGAATTGCGTCTCGCCCGGCTCGACGAATCGGTAGCTCTTTACGGAATATCGACGCCTCTCTGTTCGTATGCAACTCGCACTGATCGGCGGAACCGGCGATATCGGCGAAGCGTTCGCCCTCCGTTTCGGGCGCGACACGGACCACGAACTGTGGATCGGCTCTCGCGACGCCGAGAAGGCCGAGAGCGCCGCCGCGGAGTACGAGGAGGAACTGATCGATCGGGGCGTCGACGCGTCGATCCGGAGCGCCGACAACGAGACCGCGGCCCAGGAGTGCGACGTCGTCGTCCTGTCGGTCCCGCCGTACCACGTCGAGGACACCGTCGCGAGCATCGAAGACGGTCTCGACCCGGAGACGACGCTCGTCAGCCCCGCGGTCGGGATGCGCGCCGACGAAGACGGGCTTCACTACCATCCGCCCTCGGCCGGGAGTGTCACGCAACTGGTCGACGAGACGGCCCCGGACGACGTCCCCGTCGTCGGTGCCGGGACGAACCTCTCGGCCGAGCGACTGGCCGACCTGGACGAGAGTTTCGACATGGACACGCTCGTCGTCGGCGACGCGACCAACGAGAAAGAGCGGATCGCGGCCCTCTTCGAGGGGATTCGTGGCGTGCGGTCGCTGGACGCGGGGCCGCTCGTCAACGCCGCCGAGGTCGAGTCGCTCACGCCGCTGCTCGTCAACCTCGCCCGGCACAACGACGGCGTCGATCACGCCGGCGCGAAGTTCGTCTAACCGCCGGATCTGGCGACCGTCATCGGCCGGGCTTGGGGTTCGTATTCTCCAATCGAACTCGAAGGTGTAGAACGGAACAGCGTCGCTATGCGCCCCGATGCGTCGTTCGTTGCGACTCGTTAGCTTTGGTTGACGAGCGTCTCGTTTTCGATCAGCCGCTCGATGTCGTCGTCGAGTTGGTCGTAGAGCTGTTCCGCGCGCCGCTCGTCCTCGACGGAGAGCGGGCGGATCGGCTCGCGGACCATCCCTCCGTGGAGCCCGGAGAGTTCGAGGCCCTTCTTGACCGCGGAGACGCTGATCGCGCCAGCGATCTCGTTGTCCTGACCGCGTTCGTCCCGGAAGTTCTGGTAGGGTAGACAGATGTTCCGGAGCTTTCGCGCGCGCTCCCAGTTCTCATTGGAGAGAGCGTCGAACAGTTCGAGCCCGACCTCCGGCCGGAAGTTGCTCACGCCGGCGGAGAAGCCTTCGACGCCTTCCGCCCAGAAGGCGACCGCGAACGGCTCGGCGAGGCCGTCGACCCAGACGACGTCGTCGTCGCCCGCGGCGACGCCCGCGCCGAGTTTTACCGCGTCTTTCAGCGCGTATTTGATCCCCACCACGCCGTCGATGTGCGTGAGGTCTTCGAGATACTCGACGGACGGATCGAACCCGCGGACGTAGGGCACGAGCGGTCGCTCGGTGTCCGCTGCGAGTTTCCGGTAGTACTCGAGCAGCCCGCGCTCGTGGAGGTACGTGTGATCCGGCGGCATGATCATCATCGCGTCGACGCCGAGTTCCTCGTACTCCCGGATGAGCTCCTTGGCGTTCGACGTGCTCCCGCCGACGCCCGCGAGGATGCACGCGTCGTCCGGCAGCGCTTCGACGGCGTCCTCGGCGACGTGGATGCGTTCGCGCCGGGAGAGGGAGTGGTACTCGCTGATGTTCGCCGTCGCGAGAAACGTCCGGATACCCTCGCCGTAGAGCGTTTCCGCGTTCTCTCTGATTTTCTCGTGTTCGATCTCGCGGTCCTCGTCGAATGGAGTCAATAATCCGACAGCAACGCCTCGTAGGCGCTCTTGGACCCGGTCTGCTGACAGAGGCATGGTTATCTACTGGAGAGGGAAATGCCATAAACCCATCGCCCGTGGTACCGATAAGAGCGACACATCGCAAGAACTCGTCAGCGCCGATCGGGACCGTCGCGAACTATCAGGCCCGTCAAGGCATTTTTCAGTCGCCTTCCGCGCTCGACTGCACGTCAAGGCGGGCGCCCGGGCTCGACGCCGACCCAACAGTTTAATGAGGTCACTTCCCACCATACGCGGTATGGACGTACTGGTAACAGGAGTGTACGGCCGCTGCGGGACCGCCATCATCGACCACCTTCACGACCGCGACGAGTACGAGTTCACCTACTACAACCGGTCCGATCGTCCCGATGACCACCCGTACGGCGGCTACGATACGGTCGTGGGCGACATCTCCGACTACGACGCGCTCCGCGAGGCGTGCGAGGGCAAAGACGCGATCGTCCACCTCGCGGCCTATCCTTACACCGACGGAGACTGGTCCGACATCTTCGAGCCGAACATCCTGGGCATGTACAACGTGCTGGAAGCCGCTCGCGACGCCGAAGTCGAGTCGATCGTCTTCGGCTCGACGAACCACGTGATGGGGATGTACGAGGAGGAGCTCGCGCCCGAACTCTACGAACGAGAGCACGAGCTCGTCCTCGATCACAACGATCCGGTTCGCCCCGACTCCTACTACGGCGCCTCCAAGAGTTTCGGCGAGGACCTCGGACGATACTACGTCGAGGACTTCGAGTACCCCAAGCAGTTCTACGCGCTGCGGATCTGCAGCGTCCGGATGCCGGAGTACGACCACCCCTACGGCGACGCCGAGATCGGCGTCGAGGAGGGCAACTGGGAGCGCGGCAGCGCCGAGTACGACGAACAGGTCGCCCGGATGAAGGCGACCTGGCAGTCGCGTCGGGACTTCGCCCACCAGATCGACTGCTGTCTGCAGGACGACTCCGTCGACTTCGACATCTTCAGCGGCGTCAGCGACAACCGGCGACGCTGGTACGACCTGGAGCACGCCCGCGCTCGGATCGGCTACGATCCGCAGGACGACGGCGAGGAGTGGGACGCGCCGCCGGAGTAACGATTCTTCCCTGACGTTTGTCGCTGCCCCGCAATCGGGAGCACTCGAAAACGGACGCCGAAGCTGCTCCAGAAAGAACGCCGAAAGGGGGACAAACCCTGAAGAGAGACCACCAGACCGCGCAGGAGATCAGTAGTTTACGTAGACCGTCTTCGTAGAGGTGAAGAAGTCGATGCCGGCGTCGCCCTGTTCGCGGTAGGTGTTCGTCGAGGAGTCCTTGTAGCCGCCGAAGGGGACGTGGAGCTCCAGGCCGGTCGTCTTCTCGTTGACTTTGGCCACGCCCGATTCGATCTCGTCGATGAACGTGTTGGCCTCACTGATGTCCTGCGTGACGATGCTCGCCGAGAGGCCGTACTGGACGTCGTTCGCGACCTCGACGGCCTCCTCGAAGCTCCCGACCTTGAGCACCGACAGGACGGGGCCGAAGATCTCCTCCTGGGCGACGCGCATGTCGCTCGTCACGTCCGTGAACACGGTCGGCTCGACGTAGTGCCCGTCGTCGTACTCGCCGCCGGACAGTTCGCTGCCGCCCGCTGCGAGCGTCGCGCCGTCCTTGCGGCCGACGTCGACGTACTCGAGCGTCTCGTCGAGTTCGCTCCGCGAGACGTGGGGGCCCATGTCGGGGTCGTCGAGCCCGGGCGCCACGTCCAGCGAGTTCGCGTAGTCGGTGATCGAGTCGACGAACTCGTCGTACACGTCCTCGTGGACGACCGCCCGGGAGCAGGCCGTACAGGACTGGCCGGTGGTGCCGAACGCGCCGACGCCGACGATGTCGGTCGCCTCGTCGATGTCCGCGCTGGGCATCACGATCGTCGGATTCTTCCCGCCCATCTCGCACTGGACGCGCTTGAGGTCGTCCGCGGCCGACTGGGCCACGGCCGTCCCGACGGCCGTGCTGCCGGTAAAGGAGACGGCGTCGATGCCCTCGTGTTCCGAGAGCGGCGCGCCCACTTCGCTGCCCGAACCGGTGACGAAGTTCGCGACGCCGGCGGGGAGGCCGGCCTCCTCGAAGCACTCGAAGAGGATCCGCGAGACGTTCGGCGCGGCCGACGCCGGCTTGTGGACCAGCGTGTTACCGCTCGCGAGCGCCGGGGCGAGCTTCCAGGCGGGGATCGCGATGGGGTAGTTCCAGGGCGTGATCAGCGCGACGGTGCCGAGCGGTTCGCGCTTCGTCGAGAGGTTCTTGTCCCGACCGCTCGGGGACTTGACGACGCCGCCGAGGTCGCTGGCCTTGCCCGCGTAGTAGTGGAAGATGTCGATCGCGCGCTGGACCTCGCCGCCGGCCTCGCTCCGGGTCTTGCCTTCCTCTTTGACGAGCGTCTCAGTCGCTTCTTCCTTGCGCTCCGCGAGCGCGTTCCCGATCTGTTTCAGAATCGCACCGCGCTCGGGCCCGGGGGTATCGGCCCACTCGTCCTGGGCGGCGACGGCCGCCTCGATCGCCTCGACGGCGTCCGCCTCGCTCGAATCCTGGAACCGCGCGACGATCTCGTTCGTGTCCGCGGGGTTCTGTACATCGATCGTGTCGCCCGACGACGCTTCCGTCCACTCTCCGTCGACGTAGTTACGATATGTTGTCGGCATTAACGACCGACGATTCTCACTCCAAGTATAGGAAGATTGTGGTTGTCCCACTCCGACCGACGGCTCCGACGCCAGAAGCTATTACCGCGCGGTCGCCGAAGGACGGCGCATGTCAGGACGACTGTCGGACAGCGTCGCCGTCGTCACCGGCGGTGGCGGAGGGATCGGCGAAGCGACCTGCCTGCGGCTCGCCGAAGCGGGCGCCGCGATCGTCGCGGTGGATCGGGACGACGACGCCGCGGGCGAGACGGCCGCGACGGTGCGCGATCGGACGGGGCAGGAGACGATGGAGATCGAAACCGACGTGGCCGACGAGTCGGCGGTCGAGTCGATGGCCGACCGCGTCGTCAAGCGGTTCGGCGGCGTCGACGTGCTGGTCAACAACGCCGGCGTCCGCGCAGACCCGGCGCCCGTGACCGAGGCCGACGAGAAAAGCTGGGATCGGATCCTCGACGTGAACCTGAAGGGCGCGGCGTTCTGCTCGAAACACCTGCTTCCGGCGATGGACGGCGGGAGCGTCGTCAACGTCGCGTCGAACGGTGCGGAGGTCGCCCGGCCCGAGTGGTCGCAGTACGACGCGACGAAGGGCGCGCTCGTTTCGATGACGCAGGATATGGCCTGCGACCACGCCGGCGACGGCATCCGAGTGAACGCCGTCTCGCCGGGCTGGGTCATCACCGACTACCACCTGCCGGACGACGAGGCGGCGGCCGAGGAGTTCTTCGAGGAAAAAACCGCACCGCACCCGGACGGACCCGGGATCATGAAGCGCGCCGCGGAACCCCGGGAGGTCGCGGACGCCATTCTCTTTCTCGCGTCCGACGAGGCGTCGTTCGTCACCGGGACGAACCTTCGCGTCGACGGCGGCGTCGGCGCCGTCGGGAAGGGTCTCGACTGGGAGTCGTTCTCCTGACAGCGCTCGGCAGCTCGATCAGTCGTGAACGACGGGTGTTACTCCTCGGGATCGCTTCGAACGGGCCTGTCTGCGTCGCCGATCGGGGCCGGATCGTCCCCATCTTCGACCGCATCGGCGTCGTCGCGGTCGATCACGGCGTCGGGCACCTCGGTCGGTTCTTCGGGGATCGCATCCTCCCACTCCGACGCGTCCTCGAACGATGCGGCCGTTCCGAGAGTGCTGCTGGCGCCGTTCGCGCCGTCTGCTTCGGCGTCGGTCTCGAACTGATCGAGCGTCTCGTGTAGCGTCGCCGCCTGCTCGGCGAGACTTCCGGCGTTCTGCGACACCTGCGTGAGCGCGGACGTCTGTTCCTCCGCCGAGGCCGCGACGGATTCGGACTCGACGCTGGTCTCCTTACTGATCTCGGCGACGTCGTCGACCATTCTGGCCGTCTCGCTGACCGCCTTCGCCTGATCGTCCGTCGCCGTGTTGATCTCCTGGATGCCGTCGTTCGTGCGCTCGGCGTACGACGCGATGTCTTCGAGCGCGGTGACCGCCTCCTCGACCGAGTCGACGCTCTCGACGACCTGCTCGTTCGTCTGCTCGACCACGGTCGCCGCGTCGTCGGCCTCCTCCTGCAGCGCAGTCAGCTGTTCCCGGATCGTCTCGGTCGCCTCCTGGCTCTCCTGGGAGAGTTCCTTGACTTCCTTTGCGACGACGCCGAACCCGTCGTTGTCGCCGTCTCCGGACCGCGACGCTTCGATGTTCGCGTTGAGCGCGAGCATGTTCGTCTGCTTCGCGATCTCCTCGACGAACTCGATGAGCTCGTCGATCTGCTCCGTTTCGGCCTTGAGCCGCTCGAACTGGTCGACGACCGCAGCCGTGTTGTCGGCCACCGCGGCCATGTCGTCGGCGGCGGTGCGCGCGGCGTCTCGACCGCGAGAGCCGGCGGTCGCGGTTCGCTCCGCCAGCGTGGCGACTTCGCCCGAGGACGACGCGATCTCCTCGGTCACCGACGAGAGCGTGTTCAATTCGGTCGTCGCTTCTTCCATCTGATCGTGCTGGCGGGTCGCGCCGTCGGAGATCCGCTGGATCGACTCCGACACCTGTTCGTTGGCGTTTCGGACCTCTTCCGACCCGGCCGTGACCTGCTCGCTCGCGACGGCGACCTCGGACGCGAACCGCTTGACGGTCGCGGTCGTCTCCTCGATGGCCGCGATCGTATCGTTGAACTCCTCGGCGATGGCGTTCATCGCTTCGTTCTCGGCGTCCGGCATCATCCGCGCGGTGAAGTCGCCGTCGGCGGCGTCGCGCATCACCTCGCTGTACTCGTCGGCTTTCGCCTCCAGGTGGCGGTTCATCTCGGCCGTGGCCGCCTGCGCCGCTTCGGCGTCTTCGCGCGCCGCCTCGGCCTCGCTGATCTGCTCGCGGAGGGCGTCCCGCATGGAGCCGAATCCGCGGTAGAGCTGGCCGATCTCGTCGGCGCGCTCCGTCTCGAAGTCGACGTCGAGTGTCCTGCCCTCCATGGTCTGGGCCTTGTCCCGCAGTCGGGACAGCGGCCCCGCGGTCTGCCGCCCGACGACCGCCGCGACCGCCAGCAGGCCGAACAGCCCGACGCCGACGACCAGCAGCATCGACTGGCCGACGATCCGGACTGTCTGGAACGCCTGCTCTCGTGGGACCGTCGTGACGATGGCCCAGTCGGCCCCGTCGATCGAGGTTGCGGCGTGGACCGACGAGTCGTCGTCGACCACCGACGGCCCGCCGTCGCCGCTACTGTCGATGATCCCGGACGGCGGCGTCGCCCCGTTTCCGGCGATGACTGACGATCCGCTGCCGTCGACGATCGTCGTGTGCTGATCGGCGTAGGGCTGGTAGAGCCCGCCGACGAGTTCCTGAACGCCGCCGACCAGCACGACGACTCGATCCTCGGCGTCTGACACCGGCGCGGCGAAGTACACCGCGGTCCCGAGTTCGGCCTGGTACGACCCCTCGCTGATGGAGACGTTGTAGGACGACTCGCCGAGGCTGTCGTACTGCCCGCTGTCGGCCCACGGTTCGCTCCGCTCGCCGAGCGACTGTCCCTGCGACCGATACGCCGTCGAGGCAACGATCTCCGATCGTTCCGTGTCGAGAACGTACGCGTTCCTGACCGTCAGGTCGAAGCTGTTCCCCTGCCGGTTCAGGTAGCGCTGTACCTCGTCGGGAGCGCCGGTTCCGACGATGTCCTCGGTGGCGATCGAGCTGGTCTGACGTTTCATGCTCGAAACCCAGTTGCTCACCGCGTCGCTCTGCAGCGACGCCGTCGACTGCATCTGCCGTTCGGTGTTCGTCGTGACGGTCTCCTGGGCTCTGACGTAGCCCACGCCGCCGACGGTGGCGACGAGCACGAGGACCACGAGCAGCAACGCGCCGATCTTGTACGAGATCCGACTCCGAACGAACGACGGGACGATCGCGCGACTGAGTCGATCGAGCGTGCTGCTATCGCTACTCATCGACGACCACGCTCGCTAGTTTGAACCTCATGTCCGGATACATCTAACATCCACCGGATAATCTTTATCATACGTTAGAGACGGCAACGCGTGAATTTACGCTATCGCGAGTGAACGCTACGGCTCGGGAAATCGTTCCCGACGATCCGGACGATCGACCGACGGTGCGCCGGACGCCGAGCTACCAGGAGAACTCGTAGCTGGGGTCGTTGACGAAGCGATCGAGCTCCGCGTCGATCGACACCTTGCTCCCGCTCGGCAGCGACACGCGGATCGCGCTGTCTTCGGGATGGCGCTCCCGCCCGTCGCGCCGGATCGTCGCGAACTCGTGTTCGCCGTACGCGCCGGCCTGTACGACGACCTCCCGATCCTCGCTCCCGCTGTTGACCAGCGTCAGATCGACGCCGTCGTCGGTGACGCGCTCGACGAGCGCGCCGACGCCCTCGGGGAGCCCCGGGCGGTCGCGCGCCGGATCGAAGTGTCGCACCTGCGCCATCACCATCCCGCCGTAGTACACCGGCTGGGGTGCGCCCATCGTCAACTGGAGCAACCCGCGGTGGAACACCGGGTTCCGGTCGCGCAGGTAGTCCTCGTCCGGGTCGGCCGGCGGACCGTCCTCCTCGCGCATGAGATCGAGCTGTTGTTGGACGTGGGCCCGGTTCGCCGTCAGGATGCGCTCGGGGTAGTTCGGGAACTCGCCGTCGAGGTACGCGAGCCAGGCGTACTCGTGCCCGGCGCCGTGCTTGTTCGAGGCGCGCAGGTCGACCTGCGTCCAGTCGCGCTTGCCCCAGTCCCGGAGTTTCCGCACGCGCTCGCGGTCCGCTTCGTCCATCGACATGTACCAGAGGTGGACGGCGTAGGGATCGTCCGAGTGCGGCCGGAACTCGTACCAGCCGTCGCGCCACAGCACCTCGCCGTCGTCCTCGGTCAGGACGCCGGAGGCGTCGTAGTGGTAGTCGCCGGGGTCGCCGTACTTGTGGGGGATGTACAGCGTGTCGTGGACGGCATCCTCGCTCACCTCGATCCCCTCCTCCACGAGTCGATCCAACTGCGAGCGCGGGAACTCCAGGTACTCGCGGTCGCCCTCCAGCAGGACCGCGTTCTCGGCCGCGACGGTCGGCCCGATGCCGATGTAGTGCCAGCCGCCCCACGACCAGCCGTAGTAGCCGCCGAACCACTTGCCGTCGGTGTACTCGCCGATCTCGCCGGATCGGCCGACGTTGTCCGGGATGATCCCGCCGTTCTCGGCAGTGCGTTCGCGCCACGCCCCCAGATACTCCGTGACCCACTCCCGGTAGCGGTCGTCGCCCGTGTGGAGGTAGGCGTTCGTCATCAGGCTCGTGACGTTGAGGTTCAGCGGGATGTCGCCCTTCGCGCAGCGCTCGTTCAGTACCTCGAACAGGCGGTCCTCGTTTTCGGGGTCGAGCAGGTCGGCGGCGGCGTCGAACTCGAGGTCTCGCCAGGGGAGGCCATGGCGCGCCCACCGATAGTCCGCGCCGTAAGGGTGGTGCTCGTACGCCGAGAAGTCACAGAACTCCGGCCCGGCGCCCCCGTTCATTGGCCCCCGGATCAGCCGCCGCTCGGCGTCGTAGTTGCCCGTGTCGCTGTCGCCGAAGTACAGCCCGGCGAACCGCTCCGCGCGCTCGACGACTGTCGCGTCGTCCGGCGCCGCCAGCCCCACGTTGTAGGTGTAGAGGTTCCCCTCGCCCATGTGGAACCAGTCGCGACAGTGCTCGAACTCGTCGACGACCATCGGGTGGCCAAAGGGCGTCTCGGTTTCGCTCCCCCGCGCAAGCGCGCCCTCGTAGGCCTCGCGGGCCAGAGTCAGAAACCGCTCGTCGCCGCCCATCGCGTACACGAGCGGCCAGTTGTAGAATCCCTCGACGACGTCGTCGAAGCCGTCAACGCCGACGTGGTCCTCGGGCGGCCAGAGCGGCTCGCCGTCCTCGTCGAAGTAGTCCGCGACGAATCGCTCGACCGCCCCCTCCATCACCTCGAACAGTTCCCGCTGCCGGACGGCCCAGTCGGGGGGCCGCGCTATCGACTCGCTCGCCTCCAGCTCGAACATACCCGAACGGGGCCCTCGAACGGATTAATACTTGCGCCGCCCCGCCGACCGGCTCACCCCTCGACGTCGACGGTGAACTCGTGGAGCCACTCGGCGAGTCCCTCGTCGGGCACGTCGAGCGCGCGTTCAGTCGTCTCGAAGTCTGGGTAGCCGCCGACATCCGCCTGACTGTCGATCGGCGTCCCCGTTCGATCGCGTACGTCCTGCAGAATTCGCTCGCTGTAGGGCGTCCGATCGCTCGGTCGTGCGCCGACCGCCGCGAGAACCGTTTCGTAGGCGTCCTCGGCGCCGGTCGTCGTGAGATCGTCCGGCCAGAGCGGTCGATTCTGGACCCGCGTCAGCTGCGCTCCGGAGCTCACGATCTGCATCGTCGACGGGTCGGTGACGTTGTACGCGATGTACGCGCGAACCCCCCCGGATGCGTCGGTGAACGTCGAGCCGACGACGGAGTCGGTTTCCGACGTGATCTCTCCCGCGCGGTAGTAGTTCCCGACGATCGACGCCGTGGTCTCGTCGGAGACGCCGCCGCCGAGATTCGTCCCCCGATCGAAGTTGTACATGACGTTGTTAGCGACGACGGAGCTCGTCCCGCCTTTCAGGCGCGGGTGGCGACCGACGTTGTGCGCCCAGAGGTTCCCCGCCAGAACGACTCGTTTGCTCCGGTCGTTGATCAGCGATCCCATCGAGTGCGCGCCCTTCGGGTGGATCGAGTCGCGGAGGCACTCGGCGACGAGGTTGTTGGTGAACGTGATGTCCGGGTTGTCCGCGCCGGCGGTGGTCGAGAGGTTCTCGTCGGTTCCCCAGCCGACGGTGCAGTGGTCGACGACGACGTTCGACCCGCCGTGATTCCCCACGGAGTCGATCGGAGCCGACAGTTCGTCGCCCGGGAGGACGTTGAGGTGCTGGAGGATGACGTTGTCGCCGTTGACGTGGATCCCCCCTCGGACGACGGTGATTCCCGGCGACGGTGCGGTCTGGCCCGCGACGTAGAGATCGCCGGCAGTCGAGATCGTCTCCCCGTCCAGATCCACCACCCCGCCGACCTCGAAGACGACGATCGAGGTGCCCGGTCGAGTCAGCGCCCAGCGGAGCGATCCCTCGCCGGACGCGTCGAGCGAGGTGACTTTTACGACCTCTGGCGAAGTGCCCGCCAGCCACGACGCGTCGGCGAACCCGTCCGTCGGCGCCAGGTGGGAACTCGGCGACTCGGTCAGGTAGTCCGTATCGAACCCCCCCTCGTCAGTTCCGGAGGAGTTACTGCTGCCATCCGTTCCGGACGAGTCGTCGGCATCGTTCGTGTCGGGCTCGTCGTCTTGGGTTCCGCCGCCGCTGCAGCCGGCGAGCGACGCCGCGACGCCGACGCCCGCGAACTGGAGGGCCCTGCGCCGGGAGAACGCCGATCGCGTCCGTTCGTCTCTGCCGGGGCTAGCTGCCCGCTTTCGAGTCATGTGCTTGGGCGTATCGCTGCCCCGGCTTAAATGTTGGCGAGACGGCGGACGCTGTCCGTCCGCCGATCCGAGCCCTGCCGAAACCGTGAAATTTCGATGTGTTAAATGGAATAGGTGAAGGCGTCCGCTCTCGACGACCAAACCGTGGCCCCGCAGTGCTTTCAGAACATTCGACGCTCGCGGCGGCTCGATCTTTTGTGCGCGGTCGGTAATGGAAGTTCATCAATAACTTATTTATGGGGGTGGTGCTTTGGTTCGGGGTGAACCGCAGCTAACAGTTCACATATGTCAACTACAGCCAAGCAAATGAAGGCGCTGGTACTCGCGACGGTGATGGTGCTGTCCATCATCGCAGGCGCGGCGGTGTCCGCGGGCGCGACTCCAGCGGCGGAGACGACCAGCAGTCCAGCAGTCGACAGTAGTACCGTGCAACAGCAAGGTCCCATGCAGAACGGGAGCGCGAAAGCGATGACCATCTCGTGGTTCCGCGACGACGGCGACGGGAACGGGCCGTATCCGGTCCCGCCGAACGAGTACGACGGCAACGAGTCGCCGGGCATCCAGATGTTCGCCAACGCCAAAGGTGACGCGCACATTCGAGTCGACAACTCGACCGCGCGGAACCCGAACGGCAACTGGGACATGCTCACGCTCAACGTCGAGACGAGCCAGCTCGACGAGCTCAACCCGCCGGGGAGCGACGATCCCGCGAAGACGGGGCTCGTGACGGAGACCTTCCTGGAGAACGACGATTGGAACGTCGACATCTCGCAGGTGAACGGCGACAAGTCGCTCGACGTCGCCGCGAACCAGAACGGGTACGAAGCGGCGGACGTGGAAGTCGGCTCCGGCGACTTCCCGCCGGTGATGATCTTCGCGGACACCGAGGAGATCATGACCGACTACCTCAAGGACGGCGATCCGGAGACGAGCCTCTATGTCTGGATCGACCCGAACCGCGCGACGCTGAACGGCGGCGACGCGAGCTTCCAGCCCGGCGAGGAGTACAAGGCGACCTTCGACGTCCACGGCCAGACCGAGACGGTCACCTTCGAGATGGTCGACGGGACCATCTCCGCGGACGAACTCTCGGCGCCCAACTCCGGTAGCGCCGACGTGACGGTCGACACGACGCTCGCGGCCGGCACCGAAGTCGAGATGGTGCTCGAAACCGAGAGCGGCGAGAACCAGTCCACGACCGCCGAGGTCAAGGGCAACAAGGTGCTCGGCGACGCCGAGAACCCGGGCACCGTCCCGACCGGCACGATTTCGGGCACGTTCGACCTCAGCGGCAAGGAGGACCAGTCGTTCGACGTGCACGTCTACGGCGAGGGCGACCGCGGGAGCGGTTCGTTCGACCATCACGCCGGCACCGTGACCGGAACCGTGAAGGACGTCATCGATCCCGAGTACACGATCGCCGACGCGGAGATCCGGGACTCGAAGACGATGACGATCGCGTACACGAACCCGGACCACGACACGCCGGGCGGCATCGCGAACCAGATCGGTGACGGCCACGCCTCCGGCGACTCGACGATCGCGAAGAACGTCAACGTCGAGCCGGAGTACTTCGACGAGATGTGGGTCCACTACGAGACGAGTTCCGAGATCTTCGAGGCCATCCAGCGCTCGCCGGGCGCAGATCGGGTCGAGAAGTTCCAGAACTCGCCGATGTCGCTCGAGGTGACCCAGACGAACGCCGACGGCGAGCCCAAGACGCTGGACCTCTCGCAGAACGCGTCCGGCGTGTACGTCGTTCCTGACAACGGCGAATCCGACGCGCGCCTCTACAACAGCTCCAACCAGACGGGCCTGTTCTTCTCGTTCAAGCTGAACGACATGGTGTTCTTCCAGGACGGGGAGAAGGTCGAGCCCGAGATCGGTGACGAGTTCGAGGCCACGCTGACCATCGACACCGAAGCGGGCGTCCGCGAGGAGACCACGACCTTCGAGATCGTCGAAGGCAAGACCGTGCTCACGCAGGACAGCTTGGAACTGACGCAGTCGGAGAACGCGGAAGTCACGTTCGAGTCCACGCAGGCCCGCGGAACGGCGATGGCCATCCGGCTCACCGCCGAGGGCGAGGACTTCGACGAGCAGACCGGCGAGATCACCCTGGCTGGCGAAGGGATGACCATCTGCTGTGACGGCCCCGGCACCCATCCGTGGGGCGAGCTGTCCTCGTCGTTCGACACGACCGATCTCCCGGTCGGCACCGAGATCACCGCGCAGGCGCTGATCGTGGCCGACCTGCCGAGCGAGTACGACGACGAAGTCGTCGTGCAGGAAGTCACGGGCGAGATCGTCGCACCCGCGACCGGTAACGTCTCGTTCAGCAGCCAGTCCGGCGCCGGTGACTCGATCACCGTCGACGAAGTCGGTCTGAGCCGCGGCGGCTTCGTCTCGGTCCACACCGGATCGGCGAACGGGCCGACCCTCGGATCGAGTTCCTACCTCGAGGCCGGAACACACACGGACCTCGAGATCAGCCTCGACCAGGCCGTCAGCGAGGACACGACGGTGTACGTCACCGTCCACTCGGACACGAACGGCAACCAGGAGTTCGACTTCCCGAGCGCGGACGATCCGATCACGATGGACGGATCGGTAGTCTCCGCGAGCAGCGAGTACACTGTCGAGTCGTCGTCCAGCGGTGACAACGGCGACGACAGCGACAACGGCAGCACCGAAGAGCCCGAAGAGGAGGGCGAGAGCAGCGACGGAACGCCCGGATTCGGCATCAGCGCCGCGCTGATCGCACTGCTCGGCGCCGTCCTGATCACGGCGCGCCGCCGCGACTAACCACGGCAGCTCCGCTGCCGCCCCGATACCGGCCGCTTTTTTGCGACTGTCGACGCGACCGACCCGTCGATACGGATAGCTACGCCTCTCATCCGGGATAGTCATCATAAACCATCCCAAAGACTAATGACACCCCGGCCTAGAATGGAGAATTGTAAATTTCACATGAGTCCCGATAGACGGACATTCCTTCGAACCGTCGGAGCCGCCGGCGTCGGCGTCGCGACAGCCGGTTGCTCGGGCGGCGGAGACACGAACGACGGAAACGACAACGAATCGAACGGCGGCAACGGAGACGGCCCGGGCGGCGGGGTACCGACCGTGATCACGATGAAGGCGGGCGGCGCCGACATCTGGAATCAGGTCGACCTCGGGCACTTCTACTACGCGCAGGTGAGCGGCGACTTCGACGTCGCAGTCGAGGTCACCTCGCTGGAGAACGTCAATCCCCACGCCAAGGCGGGGATCATGGTGCGGGAGTCGCTCGAACCGGCCTCCCGCAACGTGATGGTACGAAAGCGGGCCGGGTTCGAGCTGTCGCCGCAGTGGCGATCCCAGGACAACTCGTCGACGACCAGCACGACGTCCGAGCAGGGTCAGGACCTCAGTCGCGTCGAGGGCGGGACGATGGCCGGCGATTGGGTCCGCCTGGAGCGCACCGGCGACACGGTTCGGGCCTACGGCTCCGAGAACGGCGAGGACTGGACGCTGATGGTCGAGCTCCCGGCGAGCGAGGTGGAGTTCAGCGATCAGGTGTACGTCGGCCTCGCGGCGACGAGCCACAACCAGGCCGAGGCGACGACGGCGAAGTTCCGGAACCTTTCGGGGCTGGAACCGACGGACAACCAGGACATCGGTTCGCCCATCGTCAGCGGGAGCGTCTCGGTGGCCAAACAGGCGGTCATCTCCACCGTCGAACCGAGCAGCCTCTCGTCGAACGCGGCGACTATCACCGGGAATCTCGAGAACCTCGGCGGCGCCGAGGAGGTCACCGTTCGCTTCGAGTACAAGGAGGTAACCGCCGACGAGTGGCAGGAGACGGAGACGACGACGGTGTCCGAGACGGGCGAAGTGGGCATCGACGTGTCCGGCCTCACGCCGCGGCGGTACTACCAGTTCCGCGCGTACGCCGACAACGGCGACACGGAGGCGGTCACCGTCAACGACCTGTTCTCGACGCCGAGCGGCTCCAGCGGTAGTTCGAGCGACGGGCCTCGCAGCGCGGCGCTCCACGACCCGGCCGACGGCTTCGCGGACTTCGCGCCGTGGGCCGACGACGACACGCCGCTCGTCGTCGTCGACGAGGCGTCGCGGGAAGCGCTGGAGGCGGCGACCAACATCGACGGGCCGCGGATCGTCGTGTTCGAGACGAGCGGCACCATCGACCTCGGCGCCGAGGACCTCAACATCCGGAACGACCAGTGCTGGGTCGCGGGCCAGACCGCGCCGTCGCCCGGCATCACGCTCATCCGCGGCGGCGTCTGGCTGTACGGCGACGAGTGCGTGCTCCAGCACCTCCGCGTCCGGCCCGGAGACGCCGGACAGTCGGAGGGCTGGCAGCCCGACGCCATCGAGTGCGCCGACGACACGCAGGGCAACATCGTCGACCACTGTACCGGCACCTGGTCGATCGACGAGAACATCAACGTCGGATACGACACGAACGAGAGCACGCTCTCGAACTGTCTGATGGCGGAGCCGCTCAACGACGCCACCCACCCCAAGGGCGAGCACGGCTACAACTCCATCATCGGCGACCGCGCCAAGAACGTCGCCGCGATGGGCAACGTCTACGGCCTCTCGACCGACCGGAATCCGCGCCTGAAGCAGGGCACCCGCACCGTTGTCGTCAACAACCTCGTCCACCACTACCACGACGGGATGTGGGCCGACCCGGACACTAAACACAGCATCGTCGGCAACGTGTTCGAGGACCCGCACACGGACCAGCCCAATGTCTTCGGCGAGGGGTCGGTGTACGCGGAGGACAACGTCCAGCGCGACGACGCGAGCAACCCCATGATCGGGGACGCCATCACGCCGCTCAGCTCTCGACCGCTGTGGCCCGACGCCATGGAGGCCGCTCCCTCGGGCGACGTGTACGACACGAATCTGGCGAACGCGGGCGCGCGCCCGGTCGACCGCACTGCGACGGATCAGCGGATCATCGAGAACATCCGCAACGGCGGCGGCGGCGTCATCGACAGCCAGGACGACGTCGGCGGCTACCCCGAGCTGGCCGAGAACACCGCGTCGATCGACGAACCGACCTCGGGCCTCGTCGCCTGGCTGCGCGAGCAGGCCCTCGCCGTCGAGCAGTAACCGACTCGGCGCCCCCTTCTGCCGTCCGTCGACGCAACGTTTATCCCGGTACTCCGAAATAGTCCGGTGATGCCAACGTCAGATTCGGCTCAGTTCGACGTCCGCGAGTACGGAGCCACCGGCGACGGGGAGGCGCCGGCCACCGACGCGATCCAGGCCGCGCTCGACGACTGCGCGGCGACCGGCGGGACGGTGTTCGTTCCGGCCGGCGAGTTCGTGACCGCGCCGCTGACCGTCGGCGACGACACGACCCTGCATCTCGACGCGGGCGCGACGCTCCGGTTCGTCGGCGACTACGACGCCTTCCCGACCCGCGAGAGTCGGTGGGAGGGGTGGAATCAGGTCGGGTTCCACCCGTGTCTCGTCGTCGACGAGGCCGAGAACGTCGAGATCACCGGTCGCGGCACGATCGACGGCACCGGCGAGTACTGGTGGCAGTTCTACGGCGTCGACGACGAGGACCTTCCCGAGGGGCTCCGGGAGCGCCTCGCCGAGTTCCACGAGAAAAACGACAAGTCGGACGACGTGAGCAGCTTCACGCTCCGTCCGCCGCTGTTCCAGATTTACGAGTCTACGAACGTCTCTGTCTCCGGCGTCATGCTGCAGAACTCCCCCTTCTGGAACACGCACGTCGTCTACTCCGAGAACGTCACGTTCCACGACGTGAACATCGAGAATCCGCCGGATGCCCCCAACGGCGACGGGATGGACATCGACTCCTCGCGATACGTGCGGATCAGCGACACGTACATCAACGCCGGCGACGACGCGATCTGCATCAAGTCGGGCAAGAACGCCGAGGGCCGCGAAGTTGGTCGACCGGCCTCGCAGATCACCGTGACCAACTGCACCGTCGAGGCGGGCCACGGCGGCGTCGTGATCGGCAGCGAGATGTCGGGCAGCGTGCGCGACGTCACCGTCAGCAACTGCACGTTCACCGACACCGACCGCGGGATCCGCATCAAGACCCAGCGGGATCGCGGGGGCGTTGTCGAGGATCTTCGGTTCGACACGATCGTCATGCGGCGGGTCACCTGTCCGTTCGTCGTCAACGGTTACTACTTCACGGACATCAACTGCGATCCCGCGCCGGTCGACGAGGGGACGCCGATGGTCCGGAACGTGAACGTCAGCAACGTCACCGCCCGCGAGGTCGAGAGCGCTGGCTTCTTGGCCGGCCTGCCCGAGCAGCGGTTCGAGGGGTTCACGTTCAGCGACGTCCGCATCGACGCGACGCGCCCGCTCGACGCGACCGACCTCTCGCCCGCGATGGCGAACGCGTACGACCAGCAACACGGCCTGTTCTGCAAGTCGATCGCCGACATCTCGTTCGACAACGTCCAGATCCGGACGGCCGAGGGACCGGCGATGCAGTTCGAGGAGACGGGGCGGGTGTCGATCGACGGGTCGCGGATCGCGACGGACGGGGCGGGGCCGGCCGTCACGGTCGAGAACGTCGAGCAAACGCTCGTCAGCGGTTGTGACTGCTACGGCGACGACGACCCCTTCCTATCCGTGAGCGGCGATAACTCGGCGCGAGTGTCCGCCGTCGGCAACCACGGGGCGCTGGAAGACCGGATCGAGATCGCGGACGACGCCGACGTCGCCCTCGAAACGAGATAGAAGTCTTCTTTCGAGGAGTTCGTTCTTCGCGCCGTTCGCTATTCGAGCAGTTCGTCCTCGACGAACGGGTACAGCTCCGCGAGCTCGACGCGCTCGTTCCGGCGGCCCGACTCGTAGGCGGCCATCGTCACGAGCGCGGCGCGGAACCCGTCGCGCACGGTCGCCGGCGGTTCCGTTCCCTCCCGGATCGCCTCGACGAACGCCGTTCCCTTGCTCAACCGGCGGCTGTAGCTCTGGTAGGGGTGGTGTTCGGACCCCTCGTCGTCGATCGTGTAGCCTGTCCGATCGTCCCACTCGCGCCCCTCGAGGTAGACCGCACCCTCGGCGTCCCAGATGTGGACGTGTTCGCGCGTCCGCGCGACGATGCCGGTGTCGGAGACGTTCGCCACCGCGCCCTCCTCGAACTCGATGATGATCGACGACTGCTTGTCGAAGATCTGGTCGTCGTCGTGGAAGTCGACGTACGCCGTGACGTGGGTCGGCGTCAGACCCGTGGTCCAGAGGATGGCGTCGATGACGTGCGTGCCGACGTTCAGGAGGTGGCCGCCGCCGCTCAGCTCCGGATCCATCCGCCAGTCGTCCATCGTCTCGTAGTAGGACTGCCAGTCGTGGGTGATCTCGCCGGTGATGAAAACCGGCTCCCTGTCGCCGAGCGCCCAGCGGTCTCGCGCGAGGTCGTACGCGGGGTTGAAGTGACGCTGGTAGCCCACCATGACGACGCTGTCGCTTTCCTGCGCGCGAACCGTGAGTTCGTGCGCGTCTTCGACGCTCGTCGCCAGCGGCTTCTCGCAGAGCACGTGGAGATCGCGATCGAGACTGGCCATCATCTGGTCGTAGTGGAGGCCGTTGGGCGTCGCGATGGCGACCGCGTCGAGCGACGCTTCCTCGAGCATCGTCTCGAAGTCCGTGAACTGTGACGACTCGGGGACGCCGAACTCCCTGCCCACCTCGTCGAGCGTCTCCGGGTTCACGTCCGCGATCGCGACGAAGTCGACGCCCTCCAGCTCCGCGAACTGCTGCCCGAGTCGGCGGCCGAGACTACCGAGGCCGCCCAGTCCCACGCGCAACTCGTTCGCTTCGGCCTGTTTGTCCATGCTGCATCTCCCTACAGAGAACCCGACAATAATTGTTTTCGTTCGACCGACCGTAGCGTCGGACACGCCCGCAGCAACTGCGCGAACGCCATGTGTTCCCCAAGAGGGAACGCGCCTCTCGCGTTTTCCGGATGGTTTCCAGGGACCGACGCCTGTCTTTACAGTTATAACGTTGTAATACGCAGCTGGGTAGCACTCCGTGGTCGAAGCAGGTTCTCCGGATCGAACAGTACGCGATCCGGCCCCTCCGGTCGCACAGATAGCTATTAGAGGGACTGGGTAGGCGGAATCTTCGTCGGAGAGCAGAAATCGCACCCTTTCGTTCGCCAGACGGGAACATCTGATCGCCGGTTCGCAGAAAAGGCACCGTCCGACCTACCGTTGACTGTCCGATTTGGCGACACAGATCGTCTCTCCCGACCGACTACGCGCGATCGACTTCGTCCGTCAAGCGCGATCGTTCTCTTGTGGGGAACATCGAGCGCCGACACGAGCGCCTGCGATCGGCGGACTCCGTTTCGCATCGTACACGGTCCGAGGAGGATTCAATCAGCAACTGTACTAAATTGATAATTAAATACTTATACCCGAACCCTCAACGTAGTTCCATGCCAAGTGATGGCAATCGCAGTGACGGGAGCACCAGACGCAACTTTATCAAGGCGGGAGTCGTCGGCGGCACGGCGATGCTCGCAGGCTGTTCCGGGGGCTCCGGCCCGGGAGGCAGCGGTCCGGAAGGGCGGTTCAACGTCTTCGACCCGCTGACGAGCGGGGCGACGCCGTCGGAGCGGCACTTCAACCCGTGGAATCCCACGCAGACCGGCGCGTGGCATCCGGGCGCCGCCGTGTTCGACCGGCTCGCGGTGTACAGCCCGACCAAGAACGAGGCGTACCCCCTCATCGCCCAGGAGTGGGAGATGAGCGACGACACGACGCTCGAAGTCACGCTCAGCGACGAGTGGACGTGGCACAACGGCGACCAGTTCGTCGCCCAGGACTGGGTCATGCAACAGGAGATCGACATCGCGCTCCGCGGGGCCGCGAACCCGGACGTGGAGAACCCGCACCCGGTCATGTCCGGCGTCGAGGCGGTCGACGACACGCACATCCGTGTCAACCTCCACACGCCCCTGTCCGAGATCTTCGCGGTCCAGAACACGATCGCGACGTACAACGGGAACCTCGCCCGGGGCGTCTTCACGAAACACGACGACGACCAGTGGAGCGACTGGCACGAGCGGCTGACGAACAACGAGCCGGGCTCGGACGCGATGGAGTCCGTCGTCGGTGAGATCACGTCGACGAAGTATCCGATGATCGACGAGGGGATCGGCCACGGGCCGTTCCAGATCTCCGAGGTCGGCGACGACATCATCATCTGCGAGATCTACGACGATCACCCGAACGCCGGAAACCTCCAGATCGACGAGTTCGCGCTCAAGCTGTTCACGAGCACGAACCAGCCGGTCCAGCCCTACTCCAGCGGGCAGGTCGACGCCGCTCACAAGGGCTTCCCGGTCCAGGAGGACCTCCGCGCGCAGATGCCGGACGGACACACGCTGTTCCGCGAAGGCCGCTCCAGCAACAAGCTGTTCGCGTTCAACAACGGGTACGAGACCGACGCCGACACGTGGTTCTCGAGCCGTAACGTGCGACGCGCGGTCGCCCACGTGTTCGACCGCCAGCAGGTGTCCAGCCTGCTCCAGGGGGTCAACCGCCTGTTCGACTACCCGCCGTGCCGCGTCCCCGGCAAGGTGATGGAGGACGAGAGCCACCAGGCCGCGTCGTTCGTCAAGGAGAACTTCGTCAAGTACGGCCAGAACAACACCGAACGCGCCGCCGAACTGCTCCGCGAGGACGGCTTCTCGCGGGAGGGCGGCACCTGGTACACGCCGGACGGCAACGAGTTCGAGGTCGGCATCATGAACGGCGCCGAGCGTCCCGACTTCACGGTTCTTTCCCAGAACCTGGAGGACTTCGGCGTCACCGTGAACCAGGAGCAGGTCGACGACGCGACGTTCGACGAGCGCCGTACTGAGGGCCGCTACGACATCATGCCCGACGGCTCGTCCGCGAACGGCGTCTCCGCGCTGTGGGCGCTGGGGCTCGTCCCCGACTGGATCCAGTCGATCACGCACTTCGATCCCAACCCCGAGATTCCGATGCCGATCGGCGACCCCTCGGGATCCCAGGGGACCAAACAGATCAACGTCGCCGAGCACATCCGCAGCTGGCAGTCGACGAACGAGGACCAGTACCACCAGGAGCTGATGTGGTGGTGGAACCAGTACCTGCCCGAGGCCGAGATGATGTACCAGCCCGACGCCGGCGCGTACAACGGCGACAGCTGGGAGCTCGACGTCCGCGACGGAATAAAGAACGGCGTCGACGACGCGCTCTACATCGCGCCGAAGATGGAAGAGGGAGTGCTCCGACAGAAGTAGGCCGATTCGGCGCCGCTGACCGCGGTGCGGTACCACTGACCGCAGTTCGGCGCCACCGCCCGCAGCTGCGCCGGTCGCGCGGTCCGCGGGACTGAACGTTTATTACCCCGTAACCGCTGGTCCTGCTCATGGGACTGATCCAATCCGGGGCGCGGACGGTACTGGGGATGAACGTTCTCTTCTTGTTGCTGCTCGGCTTTTCGTTTCTCTTCATGAGATCCGACTCCGGTGCGCGCGTCGTCGCGCAGTTGACGCTCATTCCGGTCGTGCTGGGCATCGTCGCGAGCATCGCCGTCCTCTACACCGGCTGGGAGCCGTTCGAGTAAGTCGGGGTCGCCCGCGAGTCGTTCGTCGGTCGCCCCGGTCGATGGGATACATTAATTAGGTAGGTCGCTAAAGACATTCCCATGGTTTCGATTGACTGGCGTATACGCCGGTTAGGACAGACGGTGTTCACGGTATGGGCCGTCACGACGCTCTCATTTGTCCTCGTTCGACTGATGCCGGGGAATCCGATGGGGGCGATGGTTCGACGGCTGGAACGGCAAGGTGTCAACCCCGTCCGCGCTCGGGAACTCGTCTCGTTACGATTGAACGTCGATCCGAATCAACCGATCCCGATCGCGTACATGAACTACATGGTGGACATGGTACAGGGGAACCTCGGGGTTTCGACCTACTACAGCGATCCGGTCTCCGTGATCCTCGCGGAGGCGTTGCCCTGGACGCTGTTCGTCCTGAGCTGGGCGACGTTCATCAGCTTCTTCGTGGGGATCGCCGTCGGCGCGCTGATGGCCTACTGGGAGGGCGGCAAGCTCGACGTCGGACTGACGTCGTGGGCCATCCTCATGGGGTCGATCCCGTTCTACGTGCTGGCGATCCTGATGCTGATCTTCCTCTCGTACCGGTTCGGATGGTTCCCGACCGGTGGGAAGCAGCCCACGGGCGTCACAGCCGGGTTCAACTGGGCGTACATCTCGGGTATCATACACCACGCGGCGCTCCCCGTCGGCTCGATGCTCGTCGCCTCCGGCGTCGCGTCGCTCGGCATGCGCGGGAACAGCATCCGGGTGCTCGGCTCCGACTACCTCCGGGTCGCTCGCCTCCGCGGGCTCTCCGACGCGACCATCTCGACGCAGTACGTCGCGCGCAACGCCGTCCTCCCGATGTACACGGAGTTCCTGATCAGCATCGGCCAGATGTTCGGCGGCTCGATCGTCCTCGAACAGGTGTTCCAGTACCGCGGCGTGGGATGGTACATGCTCTCGGCGCTGAACCAGCGGGACTACCCGTTACTGATGGGGGGATTCGTCCTCATCACGCTCGCGGTGGTCATCGCGCTGCTCATCGCGGACCTGACGTACTCGCTGGTCGATCCGCGCGTCCAGGAGGGTGGTAACGATGCGTACTGACGTCACGATGGCGACCCGCGCTTCGAGGGCCGATGTCGGCACCCGGCGGCGCCGGAAGGTACAAGGACGTCCGGCCGCCAAGCGCACTACACGCCGGATGCACCCCACCAGCTGTTCAGGACAGGGAGGACACGATGACAGATAGCAACGACACGCTCGAAGACACGCTAGCATCTGCCTCGACGGGGGACGACGACGTCGCGACCGACGGCGGGACCACCGGGTCGCCGTTCGAGGTCGTCTCCCAGTACGAAGAGACGCGCAACGAGAAACTGACCAAGGTCTTCGACACGTACGTCCGCGCGCCGGTGTCGATCGTCCGCCACGACATCCGCGCCCAGCTCGGGTTCACCATCGTGATCTTCTACATCCTGATGGGGACCGTCGGGACGTGGGTCGTCGAACCCACGCAGGTGACCGAAGGCCCCGCGCTCGCTCAGCCGTTCCAGACGTGGGAGTACCCGCTCGGGACGGACGACATGGGCCGCGACCTGTTCGCCCAGACGGTCTACTCGACGCAGACGATCCTCAAGATGATCACCGCCGGCGCGCTGTTCACGGTGACGCTGGGAACGGTCGTCGGCGCGGCCGCCGGGTACAAGGGCGGCGTCGTCGACACCATCCTCAGCAGCATCACCGACGTGTTCATCAACATCCCCGGGCTCCCGCTCGTGATGGTGTTGGGACTCATGCTGCCGATCGGAACGAACCCGTACCTCATCGGCGTCCTCCTCTCGGTCGCGTCGTGGGGCGGCCTCGCGCGGGCGATCAGATCGCAGGTGCTGACGCTGCGCAACGAGTCGTTCACCGAAGCGGCGCGCGCCATGGGTATCTCGACGTACGAGATCGTGTTCAAGGACATCCTCCCGCACCTGATGCCGTACGTCGTGATCAACATGACCAACGCGGCGCGACGAGTCATCTTCGCCGCGGTCGCGCTGTACTACCTCGGCGTCCTGCCGTTCGACACCTCCACGCTGAACTGGGGGAACACGCTGAACATGGCCTACCGGGGCGGCGCCCACTACCGGCCGGACGCGCTCCACTGGTTCCTGGTGCCGATGATCGCGATCATCACCCTGTCGATCGGGCTGATCCTGCTCGGGCAGTCGCTGGACCGGGTATTCAACCCCCGCGTCCGGGCGCGCCACGAGAAGCGCACCGAAGACGGCGGCGACGGCGAGACCGAATCGGAGTCGACCATCACGCCCGGAGGCCTCTGACATGACTATCTCACAGAAAGACTACGTTCGAAGTCCGACGGACGGCGAATCGATCATCGAGCTACGGAACGCGTCGGTCACGTTCGACATGGAGCGCGGGGAGTCCCGCGTGCTCGACGACACCGACCTCGATCTCCAGCGCAACGAGATCCTCGGCGTCGTCGGCGAGAGCGGGAGCGGCAAGTCGATGCTTGCCTCCGCGCTGCTCGACGCCATCGTCGATCCGGGCATCCTCACCGGCGACATCACGTACTACCCCGAACGGGGCGAGCCGGTCGACGTGCTCGATCTGAACAAACAGGAGCTCAGGGAGTTCCGCTGGGAGACCGTCTCGATGGTGTTCCAGGGGGCGATGAGTTCGTTCAACCCCGTCAGAAAGATCAAAACCCACTTCGTCGAGACGCTCTCGGCCCACGACTACAACGTCGAGGAGGGCATGGAGCGGGCCGAGGAGATCCTGCGCGACCTGTATCTCGACCCCGGCCGCGTGCTGGACGCGTACCCCCACGAACTCTCTGGCGGGATGAAACAGCGCGCGCTGATCGCGCTCAGCCTCGTCCTGGAGCCGGAGGTGCTGGTGATGGACGAGCCGACCGCCGCGCTCGACCTCCTGATGCAGCGCTCGATCATCTCGCTCATCGAGAACCTCAAGGAGCGCTACGACCTGACGATCCTCTTCATCACGCACGACCTCCCGCTGGTCGCGGACCTCGCGGACCGCATCGGGGTGTTGTACGCGTTCGAGTTCGCCGAGATGGGACCCAAAGAGGAGATCATCACCGACCCGAAACACCCCTACACGCGGTTGCTGCTCAAATCCACGCCGAATCTGGAGACGTCGATCGACGAGATGCGACCGGTCGAGGGGAGCGCGCCGGACCCCGTGAACGTCCCCTCTGGCTGTTCGTTCAATCCGCGGTGTCCGATGGCGGACGAGCAGTGCGTCGACGAGGATCCCGGCCCGTACGAGGTCGACGCGGACCACCACGTTCACTGCCACCACTGGGAGGAGTCGGCCGACGCGATCCCCATGGGCGACGGTGCCAGCGACCTCGGGAGCGACGACCCGAGCGAACCGGGCGCCGTCGGCGCGGATCTCGGGTCGAGCGACACCGTGGCGGACCGGTCGACGTCGGGCGAGCCCGTCGTCTCGCTGGACGACGTCGAGGTCCACTTCGAGCAGGAGACCGGGTTCTTCGACTTCTTCGGCGACGCGGACCCCGTCCGGGCCGTCGACGGCGTCTCCCTCGACGTCTACGAGAACGACGTCATCGTCCTCGTCGGCGAGTCGGGCTGTGGCAAGACGACGCTCGGCAAGACGGCCGTCGGCCTGCAGGAACCGACCGGCGGCTCCGTCAACTATCGCGGGACCGACATCTGGGACGTGAAGCAAAACGGGAGCGACGAGGTCACCTGGGACGAGATCCGACGCTCGCTGCAGATCGTCCACCAGGACCCCGGCAGCGCGCTGAACCCACACCGCCGCATCCAGGCCAGCCTGGAGACGCCGCTGCGGCGGTGGAACCCCGAGCTCGACGGCAACGACCGCAAGCAGCGGATCCTGAGCATGCTCGAGCACGTCGGGATGGCGCCCGCGGAGGACTACATCGAGCGGTACCCCCACCAGCTTTCGGGCGGCGAACAGCAGCGCGTCGCGCTCATCCGCGCGATGCTGATGAACCCCGAGGTCATCCTGGCCGACGAGCCGGTGAGCGCGCTCGACGTGTCGCTCCGCGTCGAGATGATGGACCTGATGATCGAGCTGCAGGACCTGTTCGACACGTCGTACCTGTTCGTCTCGCACGACCTCTCGAACGCCCGCTACATCGCCCAGCGGACCGGCGGCCGCATCGGCGTCGTCTACCTGGGCGAGCTCGTCGAGATCGGGCCGCCCGAGCAGATCATCAACAACCCCCAGCACCCCTACACGCAGGCGCTGCGCTGGGCGACGCCGGAACTCGACCGCGAGCGGGGCGAGGAGCGCTCCGAGATGCCGATCCGCACCATCGACATCCCGGACCCGACGGACCCGCCCAGCGGCTGCCGCTACCACACGCGCTGTCCGGAGGCTCGCGAGGTCTGTACCCAGGAGTCGCCGACGGCGTACGAGGCGTCCGACTCGGCCTCCCACCGCGCGTCCTGCTTCCGAACGCTCGACGATCACGAGTACTGGCACAGCGAGTCGATCATCGACGAGGACTCGAACATCGAAGGAGAGTCGGCTATCGAAGGAGAGTAGTCGCCGTCGCGTTTCGCGGGGTGTTCGTCCCGTTTTGCAGGCTGTTGGTTCCGTTTTGCAGGCAGTTCGTTCCGTTTCGCAGGAATTGTTGTCGTCCCCCGCTCGGTGCGTGCCAGCGAGCAGCCGAACGGGCAGCGCCGCGACCCGACGCCAGCCGACCGCTACGTGTGGGCCTGTAGCTCGCGCACTTCCTCGACTCGAACCTCGCGATCGAGCGACGCCGAGGCGTACGCGGCGAGGACGACCTCGATCGCCGTTCTCGCTTCTCGCCCGTCGACGATGGGATCGCGATCCTCTCTGACCGCCGAGACGAAGTCCCCGATCTGTCCCGAGAGCCCCGTCCCGCAGGGCGGATCGACGAGTTCGGGCGACACCTCCTCGTCGCCGAGGACGAACGTCCCGCTGTTGTACGACCCCTCGGTCCCGTTGAGTTCCACGCGCTCCTCGCCACCTTTGACGCCGGTCGTCGCCGTGATCGTCCCGTAGGCGCCGTTCTCGAACCGGAGCGACGCCACGGCGGTGTCCTCGCACTCCATCTCGTGAGCGAGCGTGTCGCGGCGCAGGTGGACGCTCTCGACGCCGCCCATCAGCCACTGCAGGAGGTCCACGAAGTGACTGGCCTGCTGGAGGAGGACGCCGCCGTCCGTGTCGCGCCGGCCGTGCCAGCCGTCGTCGTAGTAGGACTGCGGGCGATGCCACTTGACGGCGGTGTCGGCGAGAACCATCCGCCCGAACCGCTCATTTTCGACCCACCGGCGCGCGGTCCAGCGCTCGGGCGTGAAGCGGCGCTGGAAGACGCCGCCGAGGGGGATGCCGGTCGCGTCGGCGACGTCGATCATCCGGTCGATCCGATCGAGGTACACGTCCAGAGGCTTCTCGACGAGCGGCGCGATCCCCGTCTCCATCGCGGCGATAGCGACCTCGGCGTGCGTTCCCGACGGCGTGCAGACGCTGACCGCGTCGAGGTCCGCCCGCTCGAACATTCGCTCGTAGTCGGCGAACCCCGCGGCGTCGTACGCCGAGGCGAACTCCTCGGCCGACGACTCGCTGGCGGCCGCGCCCGCGACGAGATCGGCGTCGTCGCGGTCGACGATCGCGTCCGCGTGATTCGTTCCGTACCCGCTGGTTCCGACGACGCCGTACCGGATGGACTCCGTCATCGTCGAACGGTTGCTCTCGGATCACTTCAACGCTCGCACGGAACGCTCTTCGAGAGGCCCATCGCTCGGGTCAACACTTATTTCGCGGGAGCCTCCACGTCGATGCGATGGAAGCGTTCGAATCCGAGGACGGATACGTGATCGTGCGACTCGACCCCGGCGACATGGCGCTCGAATCGATCGAGCAAGCCTGCGAGGACTGCGACGTCGACACCGGCGCCCTCGTCACCGGTATCGGCACGTTCAGCAACCTGAACATCCACTACGTCGACCGGACTGACCTGCCCGACAATCAGGCGGACCGCAACGTCGACCTGGAGCTAGACGGCGCCTGGGAAGTGACCGACGTGGGCGGCGTCATCGCCGACGGCGAACCCCATCTCCACGTGACCGCGTTCGACGGCGAGCGGACGGTCGGCGGCCACCTCGAACGCGGCTGCGAGATCAACGTGCTCGGGGAGTTCACCATCCGAAAGCTCGACGATCTGTCGCTCGCTCGCGAGCCGGGGGAGCACGACATCTCCCAGCTGACGCGGCGCTGAGCGGTACAGAAAGAGCCCTTCTGAAAGCGTTCGTTATCGGTCTCGAATCGTCCGGTACTGAATCGACAGTAACGGCTACTGCCGGCTGTACCAGAGGAGCGAGTAGCCCGTCGCGCCCGCGAGGAACAGGCCGGCCCCCCAGATCGCGAACATCGCCGCCAGCACGCCGTACTGGAGGATCGCCCCGACGAGGACCATGACCACGCCGGCCAGCGCAAGCGTGAGCAGCACGGAATTTCTGACGGTTTCTACGACGTCCCGGACGGGCGAGAGACGGGGTTCTGGATCGTCCACGCTCTGTGTCGAACTCATCGAAAAAAGGTACGTACTTTCGGTATAAATCGGTTGGGGTCGCCGGCGCCCCGATGGCGCGACCGGGCGCCGGGGACGGCCCGGCGCTACTCCATTTTGATCGTCACGGTGCCCTCGAAGTTGAGGAGGACCCGCTGGGCGAAGTCCCCGAACAGGGCTTTCCCGGTCGGCGAGCGCTTCCGGCCCACGATGAACACGTGATCGCAGCCGAGCCGTTCGGCCGCGTCGATGACGGCCTCGGCCCGATCGTCCTCTTCGGTAATGGCCCCCTCGACGTCGTACTCGATCGACTGGCCCAGGTCGGCGAACACGCCGTCCGCGAAGTTGCGGGCGAACTGCTCGACGGTATCGACGGCGCCCGGGTCGCTGTACGACGTTTGCTCGACCCGTTCGATCGACTCGATGGTCTCGGTGGCCGACTCGGCCTCGTCGGGCGTCATCCAGGAGAAGACGACCAGCTCGGCGCCGGTGCCGACCGCGATCTCGCCGGCTTCCGCCAGTAACCGTTCGTGCGCCTCTGATTCGTCTACGACGACCAGTATTCGCTCCATACGGTACAACGAGTCGAATCCGTAATAAGTGTACCCCAGCGCTCCGCAATCGTCGGGCGGAAACGGCGGCCGAGGCGACGCGTCAGTTATCCGTGCGGTACTGATCCAGCGTCTCGTCGTCGATCGAAATCCCCAGCCCCGGCTCCTGTGGCACGTCGATGGTCCCGCCCGACGGATCGAACGGCGTCTCCAGAAGGTCGCTCCGGAGCGGGTTCGTGCTGCGGTCCATCTCGATCATCATCGGTTCGGGGACGTTGCGCGTGTGCGGGTAGTCGGAGACGCTCGCGGCGAACTGCACGGCCGCGGCCATGCCGACGGCGCTGTTCCAGATGTGCGGTCGAACCGCGACGTTCTCGGTCGTCGCCATGTCGGCGATCAGCCGGGCCTCCGACAGCCCGCCGCAGCGGCCGAGATTCGGCTGCACGATGTCCACCGTCCGGTCGTCGATCAGATCCTTGAACGCGAACCGGCCGAAGTGGGCTTCGCCGGCGGCGATCGGTACGTCGACTTTCTCGCGGACTTCTCGGTAGCCGGAGTCGTTCTCCGGCGGAACGGGCTCCTCGATCCACGTGATGTCGTACTCGGCGATCGCTCGCGCCGACTTGACGGCCTGATGCGGGCGGTAGTTCCCGTTCATATCGACCATCAGGCGGGCGTCGTCGCCGAGGACGTTCCGGGCGGTGCGGACGCGCTCGACGTCCTCCTCGACGCCACTTCCGATCTTGATCTTCGCGGCGGTGAACCCGTCGTCGACGGCCTCGCGGATCGGCTCCTCGATGGGCCGGTCTTCCTCGGTGAAGTACATCGTCGACGCGTAGGGAACCAGCGATTCGCACTGCGTCCCCCCGAGGAGACGGTGGATCGGTCGCTCCACGTCCTTCCCGATGAGGTCCCAGCAGGCGACGTCGATCGCGCTGACGGCGCTCTGGACGAACACGTCGCCGCCGAAGTGGTACGGATCCGTGTACGACGCCTCCGCGAGCGACTCGACGTCGAACGGGTCCATCCCGACGACGTCGTCCGCGAACAGTTCGTCGATCGTCGCCTCGACGATCGAGCCCGGCGCGAACGCTTCCCCCCAGCCGACGAGGCCCGTGTCCGTCGAAAGTCGCACGAGCGTTGTCGATCGATCTCTTCCGAACCCGCGTGCATCCCCCAGCCCTCGACCTTCGGGTAGTGTGTGGGCTATCGGTATCGTCTCGATCTCCGTAATCTCCATGCGAGTAGGAGGGTTGGTCAGGACTATTATAGCTTGCGTTCAACTGGCAACGCTGCGTTCGGCGATACGGCTAGAAGGCAATTACAGATCTCGATAAGGAGATCGTGTCACAACACGCAAAGTGGGAACGAGTGGCGGGCACCCCTCCCGCCTGAAGGTCTCTACCCGTGTGTTCCAGCCAGGAGTCAAGTAGTTCAGTTGATATAATATATCTGATTTCTATTATAACTGCTGATGAAAATAATGGCGCCAGTGCTATGGTTCTATTCACACTATTTTATAAGAAACACAGGTTGTCTAATTTTGCTTAAACCGGTAGTGATAGCGCCAGACAAATATTATTTATGTGTAGCTAGCAGAATTATATATGTATGACAAATTTTTCAGCGTCTTAGGCCATCATTCATCAACTTATTTTTATACAGACAATTAGTCAGATATTGACTATTAGGTGGTGTTTTCTCCTATTTCTGAATATTTGTCACCAAGGGCTGTGTCAGATCCCTATAGAAAACATATAACTTCTTATATTATAGCATATTATAGTATAGTTCCTCATCGATACCCCGAGGTCCCTCAAAAAACGCCATGCTTTACCGTCAATTGTACAGTTCGACGGCGTCGCGGCCGCTCCAGCCGTCGTGGTACGTCCGCAGGAGGAGCTAGTCGTCCCAGCGGACGCCGCGCTGGCGAGCTCGGCCAGCGTCGCCGAGAAGTCGAGGTGGTAGCGGAGATCGTCGCCGACGCCCGGTCCGCGGAATCTGCGGGGCGCGGTAGGTCTTGTCGTCGGCGGTCTGGTGATCGCCGTAGACGTTAAGTTCGGGTGATTCTGTCGGTTCGGAGGGTTTATCGGCTTGCTTGGGCGATGCGTGAGCGAGTATCGTCCGCTGAGAGAACCTGCGACGGTGTTCCACCACAGTCGGCGTGAGTACCCCAGATTCGCCGTCAACCCAGTAGGGTTTTTGTAGGGTCGACTGATGAGCGGACGCGGCCTGGATAAACGGGGACTGCTCTTCGGCGAAATTCATTCGGTGACACCGAACACCCTCTCATTACTGACCGATCAATCGGGCGTAGAACGAGACTTTCCAGGTCCGGCGACCTACTGCGATCGTGGTGAGTGAAACGATCGGCGTTGACCTTCCGACGGACCATCGCCGGCCTCGGAAAATGCTTTACAGCACTACTGGTGTAATTTGCCCTCGAAGGGGCGCGGCATATCGAGAACTAGGCCGAGTACACCGTTCGGAGTCGCCGAAGCAGTTCTCGATCAGGAGAAAGATCTGCTAGACCGGGCTCCCGAACGCTTACCGGATGGTACCGGAGGGGCCAATCGCATATTTTGGACCGCATATTCAGAACAGAAGAGGAGGGCGTAGTTCGGGATCACCGGACGCAGATCGTAGGGGATTAGAGCGCGTAAGAGGGGCCGTTCAACCTCGATCACGCCGCAGTCCCGATACCGAACTACCGAATGCTGGATTCGGCGAATCGGAACGCTTCTAGCACGGACCTTGTCGTCCGACAGCGGATACGTCTCCGCGACGCGATCTCTGCTCTCCTGAAGCAGGTAGATCTCGGCGAACGGGCGACCGACCGAGATCATCTCTGAAATACATAATGTTTGATAGAAATCCTTTAGTAGTGAGACAAGTTAGCAATTACAGGGCAATGTCGTCCATGAAGTCAGAACGCTATCCCGTGACCGAGGAGATGGAAGAGGCGTTCGTGGTAGACGTCGACTTTCACGTGGAACCGAGTATGGAAACGCTGCTCCCGTATGCGGAGAACAGCGCCGTCGAGCGGAACCTGAAAATCGAGGGATTCCCGCCGACGACGCGGTACTGGGCGTCGTCCTACGCGACGCCGTACGGGGACAACGGCCGCACGACGCACGGCGTCGCGGAGACGGCTGAGGATATCATCGACGTCAAGGAGAAGCTCGCTGTCGACGTGTCGCTGCTCACGCCGGGGTACAACACTCTCCCCGACGTGCAGAACGTGGTGATGAAAGACGAGATCGTTCGGATGTACAACGACTACGTTCTCGAGGAGATCGCGCCCGCTGACGAGAACATCAAGGTTCTGCCGGCGATCCAGCAGTGGTCCCCCGAGCGCGCGGCCGAAGAGATCAACCGCCTTGCGACCGACGACTCCGTGGCGGGCTTCTACGGGTTCTTCGGCTCGTACAGCCTTCTCGGGAACAAGGAGTACGATCAGGTGTTCGAGGCGCTCGTAGAGCATGACATGCCGCTCGCGCTTCACGGCGGCGGCACGGGGAACTGGCCGCAGAAGGACCTCATCGGCAATTCGCTCCAGACGTGGAGCGAGATGTACGGACTCGTCCATCCCGTCCGCGCGATGATGATGGTCGGGAACATGATCATGAACGGCGTGTTCGACAAGTTCCCGGAACTCCAGATGGCGATCATAGAAGGCGGCTCCAACTGGGTCCCGTTCGTCGCCAACCGCCTGGACGAGGTGTACCACGACCACCCGGAGGACGTCCGCATGACCGAACGCCTCGACGAACTCGGGCAGGAGTACCTCCAGAAACAGCCGAGCGAATACCTGCTCGATCACTTCGCGTTCTCCACGCAGCCGATATCGAGTCCGGACAAGCCCAAGAACTTCGCCGCGATGCTCGAGATGATGAACGCGAAGGAGAATCTCATGTTCGCCACCGACTACCCCCACTACACCCTGGAACTCCACAACTGGGTGCTAGAGTCGAGCGCAATCGACGAAGAACTGCAAGAACGGATCCTTCACGAAAACGCGGAGCGTGTCTTCCAAATCTGATATGACCGATCACGTTGTTGCTGACGCCGACGAGCTCGGCCCGGGCGAGGGAAAGACTGTCGAGGTAGACGGCCTATCGGTCGCTCTCTTCAACGTCAACGGAGAGTACTACGCGACCTCTAATAGGTGTCCCCACAAGGGTGGTCCGCTGGCAGAAGGGTTCTTCAACCACGATCTCCCGACCTTCGACGAGGAGAAGTGCGCCCTCCACTGCCCGTGGCACTACTGGGAGTTTGACCTCGAAACGGGCGAGAATCCAGTGAATCCCGAAGGAAGCGTCCGGGCGTTCGACGTATCCGTCTCGGACGATGACGTCGTACTGAGTCTTTGACCGTTTGCGACTCCCTTTCTCGAGGGACAGTCGAAACTCTCTCGACGTTCGGCGGTTCTGTCGCTTTTCTACAGCCGACGGACAGACGACCCGACGAACCGGTCTCCCGTATGCACGGCAGTCTGACCGACGCTAAGCGTCGATTTTCGGTACGGAAGATGGTGACTTTCGAGACGAACAGCGACGAGGAACCCGGAACGCGCGAGGCGCACGGGTCGACGGGCCGGAAGTGACGGGCAGGGCCGTCGAATCGGCCGGCGTAAACTCTCGGGGAACTCAGTCGTCCCCGGTGATCGACACTTCTGCGTCGTCGGTCTGATCCTCGATCTCCGCCGTCGAGGCGTGATCCGCTTCTAACACGCCCGAGGCCTCCTCGCGGCTGAAGATCTTGACGTCCTCGGTCGAGAGAGTGAACTCGATGTCGTCACCCTCGTACACGGGCTCAGGCTCCGGTGTCCGGACGAGGACCTTCATCCCGTTCCGTTCTATCTGGTACTCGGTGAAGTCGCGGGTCGCCGCGCGCATCGCGACTGTTCCCTCGAAGGAGAAGGTGTCCTGGTCCGATCGCCGAGGGTTCTCCGTGTACAGCTGACAGAATTTCGGTCTGAAGCAGGCGTAGACGTCATCGCCGACGGAGACATCTGCCATGAGTTGGTCGGACGACAGGGAGCCGATCTCCGTGTCGACGGTCGCGGTCGAGTCGCTGAACCCCGCGATCTCGCCGCTGACCGTGTTACATCGGCCCATGAAGTTCATCCCGAAGAACGTCTGTGGGTCCGAGTGCAGCGACGCGGGCGGTCCCTCCTCGACGATCGAGCCGTCGCGCATGATCGAGATCTCGTCTGAGAGGAACATCGCTTCGTCCTGTGAGTGGGTCACGTACAGAACGGTCGTGTTAAACTCCTCGTAGATCCGGCCGATCTCGAGGCGCATCTCGCGACGCAGTTTGGCGTCGAGGTTCGACAACGGTTCGTCGAACAGAAGGATGTCGGGTTCCACGACGAGCGCCCGGGAGATGGCCACGCGCTGTTGCTGCCCGCCGCTGAGGTTCGTCGCCAGATCGTCCGCGTACTCGTCGAGTCCGACCGCTTCCAGAACGCGATCGACCTTCTCCTGCTGGTCCGCTTTCGATCCGATTCCTTGGACCTTGAGCGGATATCTGACGTTCTCCTCGACGGTCATGTGCGGCCACACGGCGTACGACTGGAACACCATTCCGAGGCCGCGGTTCTCGGGCTCGACGTGGACGCCCTCCTCCGGCGCCGAGACGAGTTCGTCGTCGATGTAGATGCGACCGCTATCGGGACGCTCGAGTCCCGCGATGCACCGGAGCGTCGTCGACTTCCCGCACCCCGAAGGCCCGAGAAGCGATTTCAGGTCTCCCGTCTGAACCTCGATCGAGAGGCCGTCGACCGCGACCTCGTCGCCGAACGACTTCGTGAGGTTCTCCACTCGCAGGCTGACGTTGCCAGTCGTTTCTCGATCCGTTACCGCGTCTGTCTCCGCCGATCGTTTGTTATCCGCAGCCATGTTTGGTAGTACCAGTAGTTAACTAATGACCGTATGGGTATTTGTCAGTACCTGAAAATTCCGCGCTCGTGCAACCATAACAAAAGGTTTGCTACGCAAGTGTCCGTTCAACCGAGCAGGTCACCCATGACTTCTTGCCACCTCTCCTCGATTTGCTGCCGTCTCTCGTAGTTTGGCGTGATCGTGTCGACCTCGTACTCGTCGCTCGGGTACACGCCGGGGTAACCATTGTACTCTGCGTCCTCTCTGATGGGGATGTACTGCGTCTCGCCGAGGGTCTGTTGACCATCCACCGACGTCAGCCAGTTCAGGAAGGCCAGCGCCGAATTCGGCAGGTTGGCCTTGTTGTTGATCGCGGCCGGGCTGATGACTCCTGGCATCGGATCGAACTTGAAGTAGTCGATCGGCAACTGATTGCCGAACCTCCCCATTTTGTGCGTGTACGTGAACGAGACGGGGAACTCGCCAGCACCGACGAGACGGGCGAGGTCGGTGTGGCTGTCAACGAATCGCGGCCGCTGACTTTTGAGGTTCTGGAAGAACTCCTCCCCCTGCGTTTCGAAGAACCACCCCATTAGCGCCAGGTTCGGAGTCGGGTCCCAACCGATCTTCTGGTCCGACCAGCGGTCCGACGTGACGAGGTCCGTCCACGAACTGGCGTCGCTCTCCGACACTTCGTCGGTATTGTAGAACATGCTCCCGAGCTTCATCCGGAGCCCGATCCACTGGTTCTCGTCGTGCTTGTACTTGTCATCGATCTCCGCGATCGACGGCATGTACTCCGGATCGAGTTTCTGTGTTTGCCCGTTCCCGACGGCGGTGGTCGTCTGGTTCGAGATGAAGATGTCCGCCTGAACGTTACCCGACTTGTACTCGGAGTCCCACCGCGAGATGAGGTCGCCAGCCCCGCCCGTGATGTGGTTCACGCTGACGTCCGGGTACTTCTCTTTGAATCCTTCGACCCACTTCGCGAACGGCTCGCGGTCAATGGTCGCGTACACCGTCACCTCGCCGTTCTCCTGACTGGCGAGATCCTTTACCCCCTCGAACGTGGAACCGACCACGTTCCCGGCCTCGTTCTCGAACGTCTCGATGCCGGACGTATCCAGGTCCCCCTGGCCGCTACCTCCGGAGCCGCCGCCCATACATCCCGCGACTCCGACTGCCGAAAGTGCGCCAGTCGTCTTGAGGAACCGTCGACGATTCGTGCTACTGTGGAACAGCCTGCTATCTCGTGCCATGTGAAACCACAGGTCATGTATCATTACACGTTTTATTGAATCTTTCCCTCGGGAAACATAGCTCGTCGACTTGTTTGATATTGCAACTTGACTTCGAATAACATCATTGTAACGCGTAACAGAAGTGATTATGCACCGAGGGCGACCGAGTACGAGCGGGAAAAAAGTGATTAGATAGTAGTTAGATGATAGAGGTATGGTAACGACCACCCTGGAGGCGAAGCGCAGAGTCGCCGCGACGAATCGGATCCTGTTCATGGAAGGGCTGGCCGACAACGTCGGCCACGTGAGCGTCAGGGACCCGAACGAGGACGTTGTCCACATCAACCCCCGCACTGCGAGCCGCGGCGAGATCCGACCCGAAGATGTCGTCGAAGTCTCGCTGGAGAGCGAACCGATCGATCCCGAGGCGCCGCAACCCGTGAGCGAACGGGAGATTCACACCGCCCTCTACCGGGAGCGAGAGGACGTGGACGCCGTGTTGCACCTTCACCCGCCGCTCATGACGCTGTTCGGGATCAGTGGCACCGACCTCGTCCCCGTCTACTTCCGCGCCGCGTTTCTGGACGGGAAAGTTCCGGTACTCGATTACCCCGATAAGATCACGACCCGGGAGGACAGCGACCGCATGCTCGAAGCGATGGACGGGCAAAATCAGGTACTCATGCGCGGTCACGGCGCCGTCATCGCCGACGAGAGCGTCGAGCATGCGCTCGCACGGGCGATGTTTCTCGAGACGAACGCGTACTACCAACTGTACGCTTCGATTCTCGGCAATCCGAACCCGCTCACGCGCGACGAGATCGAGCGGAACCGCGATCAGGTGTGGCGCGACAGGTCGATCCAGAAAGTCTGGCACTTCTACGAGTGGAAAGCGAAAGAAAACGGATACCTCCCCGACGAGTGGTGAGTGTTCCCCGCGGTCGGTCTCCGATCGTTACTCGCTAGGGAAGTAGCCGTTCTCCTCGGCTTTCCACTCGTAGAAACGCCAGAACTTCTCGATCGAACTCTCGGTCCAGTTCCCCTCGTAGACCCGCTCGACCTGCTCCTGAGACATCGGATTCGGCGTTCCGAGTTCCGACGCGCTTCGCTGCATCTCGGCGTTCTTCTCCAGATAAATCGCGCGGGTGAAGGCTCGCACGATAGTCTCGTCGCAGACGACCGCGCCGTGGTTCTTGATCAGGAGCTGGTTCTGCTCACCCATCGTTTCGAGCATGCGGTCGCTGTGCTTCCGGCCGGTGATCTTCCCCGGCCGGTCGAGAAGGGGGACGCGCCCTTCGGCGAGGATCGACCCCCGCTGGGAGACCGGCTGCAGATCGGTGCCGGTGATGCTGTACAGCGTCAGCGTCTCCGGGTGCGTGTGCAGGCAAGCGGTGACGTCGTCGCGGTTCCGGTACACCGACGTGTGAATCTCCGATTCGCTCGGCGGACTCGGCTCGTCGGGGTCGATCGGCTCGTTCTCGAGATCGATCGCGACGACGTCCTCCGGCAGCACTTCGCCCCGCGACGCTTTCCTCGCGTTAATGTACACGATGTCGTCATCCGGGTGACGCATACTGACGTGCCCGGAGTACCCTACGTGGCCTTCCATGTACAGCATCCGGTTGACTTTCGCGATCAGTCGCTTGATCTCCTCCTCGTCCTCGACGACAGTGTTCGCTGACACCATAGTCGGCAATGAGTGAGACGTCCAATATTTGTTTTGGTGCATGTAAACAGTGATCGCACCATTCGACGTGACAGCGAAGTTGAAGTTGACGATAAAGCAGGATAGCAGGTTCAGTTACGTTCTGCCGGGCGAGTGAAGAGTCGAGTCTCCGGAACGCCGCCGAGAGGGTCAGAGAAAGTATCGGTGGCGAACATGTGCGAAATCAGGATAACATTTATGTGATTCTCCCAAGTTCTTGCTGATATGGTCTCGATACTGGGGATCATAGACGTGTCCCCACCTGGACGAGAGGTGTTCACACTCGACTACTACCGGCGGGAAATGACGCCGATGATGATCGTGTACGCGGCGTTGCTGTTCTTCCTGCTGGTCATCGTCGGAGGGCCGCTTGCGTTCCTCATCGGCGGGAGCTTCTGGAGCACGGACCCGTTCACCACCGGCGGTCACTTCACGCTCGCGAACTACGCCGAGACGTACCTCAATCCGGATACGTACGACCTCTGGGTCAACACCCTCATCATCGCGACCGGGACGACGATCTGGGCGAACTTCCTCGGGATTGGGATGGCGTGGATCATCGCCCGGACGAACACGCCGTTCAGAAGCTTCCTCGAAGCGACCGTCATCATCCCGTACGTCGTGCCGTCGTACCTGCTCGCCGTCGCGTACATCTTCCTTCTCAGTCCACAGATCGGGACTGTCAACAATCTGCTCGGCTCGACGCTCGGGTTTACGCTTAATATCTACAGCTACTGGGGCATCATCTTCGTGAAGGGAATCTCGTACGCTCCGCTGTGTTACCTGATGACCAGCGCGGCGTTCAAGAACTTCGACCCGAGCATGGAAGACGCCGCGCGGATGAGCGGCGCCGGGATCGTCGAGACGCTTCGGAGTATCACGCTCCCGATGCTCGCGCCGTCGGTGACCGCGAGCTTTCTGCTCATCTTCACCAAGGGCCTCGAAACGTTCTCGGTGCCCGCGTTCCTCGGACTTCCGGCCTCGCCGCCGATTCACGTCTTCTCGACGCGGATCTGGGCGGCGCTCTCGCAGGAGACGCCCGCGAACTACGGTCTCGCGACCGCGCTCGCGACGACGCTCATCCTCGTGGCGGGCGGTGGCCTGATCATCCAGCGGAAGGCGACCGGCCTCCAGGAGAAGTTCACCACGATCACCGGTCAGGGGTTCAATCCGCGGCGGTTCGACCTCGGAAAGTGGCGGTGGTTCGTGTTCGGTCTGGCGGTCGTGCTGCTCATGTTCAGCATCGTCCTTCCGTTTCTGGTCCTGTTCATCGCGAGCGTGAGCGACATCTGGTTCGGTGAATTCTTCTTCCTGAGCGACTCCGTCACGTTCACGCTCGACAATTACCGGACGCTGCTGGAGATGAACGACTTCTTCACCGCGATCACGAACAGTTTCCTGCTCGCCACGTTTGGCGCCTTCTTCGGGATGCTGTTCGCGAGCCTCTCGTCGTACTTTGTGCTCAAGGTAGACGACGAGGAGTCCCGGTTCATCTCTAGCACGTCCGAGTTCATGGATCAGCTCACGTACCTGCCTGCGGCGGTGCCCGGGATCGTCCTGGCGACCGGATTCCTCTGGTTCATCCTGACGGTTCCCAGCTTCGGGCTGTACGGGAGCCTCTGGCTGCTCGGGCTCGCGTACATCGCCCGTCAGCTGCCGTTCGGCACTCGGACCACGCACGGCGCTATCTCGCAGGTCGGCGACGAACTCGAGGAACAGGCCCGCGTAGCCGGCGCCGGCTGGATCCGGACGATCAAGGACATCGTCCTTCCGGTCATCAAGAAGAACTTCGCCGCGGGCTACCTCCTGCTGTTCATGAGCATGATGCGTGATCTCTCGACGTCCATCCTGCTCTACAGCGAGGATAGTCTCGTGCTCGCGGTGATGATCTTCAACCTGAAACTCATCGGCGACTACGAGGCGCTGGCCGCACTCGGCGTCGTGTTGATCGCCATCGTCGTCACCGTCATGGGGATCGTCAAGTTCGGCTTCGGCGTCAGCATCACCGAGTGACGCGCCAGCTGTTCTCTCGACGGTAACTTTATTTGGTTGCGGGTTCCACGGTCTGTTACAGCGTAGCACTCATGGGTCACGAACACCAGCATCACGACCACAGTCACGGCCACGACCACGATCACGACCACGACGACGGACAGAGCATTCGAGACGCTGTCGAGCATCCCGAAAAGAAGGTCTACGAGGATCCGAGGACGTTCGTCCGGGAACTGAGCGCCGACCAGTACAACTACAAGGAAGAGTGGGACCGGCTCCGAGATCCGGACAACCGCGTCATCAAGGGGAGCGAGATCCCCATGAAGTCCAAACCCGACCGCGTCGAGGGGAGCCAGCACTGGGGCAAAAGCTACGTCCGCCCGTGGAAGGGGATCACGCAAACCCTGTCCATGCACATGGCGGAGCTCGCCCCCGAGGGCCACGGGAAGAAGCACGGCCACCAGAACGAGGCGCTGATGTACATCCTCGAGGGGGAAGGCTACGAGATCCACGACGGCGAGAAGTACAAGTGGGAAGCGGGTAACATGGTCGTCATCCACGGCGGCTGCGTCCACCAGCACTACAGCGCAGATCCGGAGAACCCGTGCAAGGCGTTGATCGTCAAGCCGAAGGCGCTCGCCCAGTTCCTCCACCTCCTGTATCAGGGGACCGTGGAGCACTCGCCCGAGGAGCCCGGGAAGTTCCCGGACTGGACGCCCCCAGAAGAGTACTCCGACGAGAAAGAACACGGGAAGGGTGGTCGATGATGAGCGACTCCGAAGACTACGAACACAAACACGAGTCCGAAGAGTGGGACCGCGGCACGCGCAAAGCCGACACGTACCAGAAGGCGCTCGACGAGTCGAAGCGCAACCCGCTGGCCGCGCACGGTGACGGGCCGCTGAACAAGGTGGTCGAACCAGAGGAGATGCCCTGGGAAGACTCGCCGCAGGGCCGAATCAAGCACGTCATCAACGAGGAGATGGCCGAGGGCCTCGACGTGCCGGCGCGCGGCACGGACATCTACATCCAGGAGATCCCGCCGGGGAGCAAGTCGGGGAAACACCGGCACATGAGCGAGGAACTCGTCTTCGTCATCGAGGGGGAGGGGTACGACCTCCACTGGGACCCCACCGCGCACATCGAAGACGAGTACGAGTGGGAGTTCCCCGACGAGCCCCAGCGGTTCGACTGGGAGACCGAGGACGTTATCTACGTCCCGACCAACACCGCGCACCAGCACTACAACGCCAGCGAGGACGAACCGGCTCGAATCCTCTGCTGCCAGGCTCGCGTGTACAACCAGCTCGGCTTCGGAATGAAGGACCTCGAGCAGTTCGAGACGGCCCCCGAGTACGACGGCGAGAAGTAATCGGCGTCGTTACCACCGTCCCCCATTTTTGCCGCGCACGAACGCGGAGAGGCGTCGCCGGGTCGCAACGCACGCGACCGGGATCCGTCGAGTAGCGAGACCGTCGCACGCCGCGGCGTTCCGCCGTCCCCCGGCGGCGCCCGGTCGGTCTCCGGAGAATCACTCGCTCGCGCCGCGGTAGTCGACCGGCGTCAGCGACCAGATATCCTCCATCTCGAGGGCGGCCATCGCGTCGTGCGTCCGCTCCGTCTGGGGCAGGTCGACGTCGAGTTCCTCCGCCAGTTCGGAGACGATGCGGAGGTCGTCCTCCGCCCACTTGCCCGTCGCCTTCTCCCACCGGTGCAGGGCATAGTTGTCGCCGCTGCTCCGCTTTAGACCCTCTCGGAGCTTCTTGGTGTCGACGCCGTACGCGTCCGCGAGACGGAGCGCGTCGTAGTTCGCTGTGTGACAGGCCCACAGGAGGTGGTTGTTCGCTGCTTTGCCCATCTGGCCCGCCCCCGTGTCGCCGAGGTGGACGATCTCCTCGCAGAAGACGTCGAGAAGCGGGGCGACTCGGTCGATCGCCGCGTCCGGCCCGCCGACGAACGAGAGCGCCTCACGCCGCTCAATCGCTCGCCCGCGCGCGACGGGGGCGTCGACGAGAGCCGCGTCGTCCGGGAATCGGTCCGCCCAGTCCTCGCACCGCTCAGGGTGTACGGTGCTGGATACGACGACGTCGCCGGCGTTGCCGTCGGTGACCCCGTCGTCACCGAACAGTACCCGCTCGACCTGATCGCCAGTGCCGACTACAATCAGCACGAGGTCGCAGGCGTCGGCGAGAGCACTCACCGAGTCGACCGGCTTCGCGCCGGCGCTCGCCGCCGCTGCGACCTTTTCGTCGTCGACGTCGAACACGTGCACCTCGTGTCCCTCGTCGAGCCAGTGCCGAACAATCGGGCCGCCCATTTCGCCAAGTCCGATAACGCCAGCTACGGTGGACATATGAACTGTTACCAGAGACTGCCGCCAGGGGCTTAGTTTTTGACCTCGCGGCCGCTCGGCGGCACCTCGTCTCAAAGCGCCTCAGTCGGCAGTGTTAGCGCCGTCCAGCGTCCGGTCGGCGTGCAGGTAGACGCGCTCGCTAAACAGCAAGACGACGGCGATCCCCGAGAGTAGCGTCGCCAGCGCAAGGTACCTGAAGCTGCTCTGGACGCCGGCGACGTCCCCGATGTAACCGATGACGACCGGCGAGAACGAGCCGATGACCTGCGTCAGCGTCCAGAGGTACCCGAACGTCCGGCCTTCGCGCTCCGGCGGAGAAATCTCGCTGATTAGCGCGTCGCGCGCGGGGTTCAGCCCCCAGAGCCCGGCACCGACCGCGAGCAGTACGAGAAAGAGCGGTAGCGGGGAGAGTGTGACGAACGAGAGCGCCGTGAGCGAGACTGTCGACAGGCCGAGGAACGCGATGAGCACCTTCCGGTGGTCGTAGGTGTCCGTCAGGCCGCCGGTGACGAGCTGCACCGCGGCCGCGGTGAGCAGCAGCGCCGAGAAGTAGAAGTTCGCGAACGACTCGGGGCTCATGTTCAGCCCGAAGTAGTCAAGCGAGTAGCCGTACGTGTCGGTGATGAACACCGGGACGAACGCGTTGACGCCGTTCGTCGCGACCGTCCGCGTGGTGAAAAACAGGATCACGGCGAGCATAGGGTAGACGAACAGGCGCCTGTCCGCCTCCCAGACGGTCGACTCCTCATCCTCGTCGTCTTCGTCGACCTTCGAGTCGTGTTCCGGCGGGAGCGTCTCGTACTCGTCGGCCCCGAGAAACGCGAACAGAGCGACCGCGTAGACGATCCCGAGAACGCCGAACAGAAATACGATCTCGTTCCACACGAGCACGAGTATGAGCGCGCCGACGAGTGCGGGAGCAGCGGCGTCGCCCACCTTCGCCGCGCTGCCCCACAGCCCCAGCATCCGCCCTTTCCTGTCCTCGTCGACGTTTTCCGTGATGAGCGGATATCCCGTCGGGTGAGTGACGCTCGCACCGATTCCGGTCACGGCCATCCCCGCACACATGACGAGGAACGAACCGTCGAAGGCGTACCCGAGGACCCTGAGGTCGGGAAGTAACGAACCGAACGACGGTGCCGTGCCGAAGATGACGTAACCGAACGCCATCACGCCGAGTCCCGGAGGCAGGATGTACCGCCGGTCGTACCTGTCCGACAAAATTCCCATCGGCGTCTGTGCAATCCCCGACGTGAACGAGTAGACGCTGATCAGCAGTCCGAGTTTCCACAGCGGCAACGAGAGCTTCACCGCCAGTATCGGGATCAGCGGCGGAAGCAGTCGCGCGTAGAAGTGCTGTGCTCCGTGACTCGTACTCATCAGTACGGCGAACGCCCACTCGCGCCTGCTATCTACCATGGGATACGCTAGCGATCCGTCCTCTCTTCACTTCAATTTTTACACGGTTCGTACCGGCTGCGCCGTCGATCCTCGGCTCTCCCGTCTACCCGTAGCTTTTTACCGGCAGTCGACGATTCCGGGAAATATGAGCGTGCGCCAGCTTGCCGACGGCTTGTACGACATCCAGCTCGAGTACGTCCGGACCTTCGTCCTCGACGGGACACCGGACGGCGGCGTGACGCTGATCGATACCGGATTCGAGCGGACCGCCGACGAACTGGTCTCGACCCTGAAGCGAGAGTTCGGAGGCGTCGATCGTCTGATCCTCACCCACGAGGGGGGAGATCACTACGGCGGCCTCGACCGGGTGATGGAGGCGTTCGATCCGGCGCTGTACGTCGCGGCCGACGAGACGGATCTCCGCGACGCTATCGAGAACGACCCGGACGTGCTCTACGAGGACGGTGATGTCCTCGAAGGAGAGATCGAAGTGGTCCAGGTTCCCGGCCACACGCCGGCGCCGTCCGCACTGCTGTTGCGTGACCGGAACGCGCTGGTCTCGGGAGACGTCCTCGACGGGGCCGATCGTCGCGGCCTCCCTGAAGGCTTCCTCCTGCCGCCGCCCGAGACGTTCAACCACGATCACGCCGCGGCCGAGCGGAACCTCGAGAAACTGCTCGACTACGAGTTCGACGAGGTGTTCGTGTTCCACGGCAGCCATGTGACCGAGGATCCAAAGAGCAAGCTAGAGCGGTACCTACGCTTCAGGGACCACTACCGCCAGTCGCTCCTCGACGATTAACGACACCACCAGCTGCATCGGACGAATACGCCCAAACCAGTATTTTCGCGTCCTTGAACTGCGGATACAACCGAGGGGTTTTTGTCCGTTGACTAAGTCATCCACCCTATGGTTGGTAGTACCGCTCTCGTCGCGGGGGCTGTTATCGGAATCCGGCACGCGCTCGAACCAGACCACACGGCGGCGATAGCGACGCTCGTCGAGGAGGACACCGACCGGCCGAGTTTCGTCGGGGCTTCTTGGGGGATCGGTCACTCGCTTCCGATCGTCATCCTTGGACTCTTGTTCGTCAGGCTCGGCATCCGACTTCCTGAGGCGGTCACGCGGCTCTTCGAGGTGATCGTCGGTCTCGTCCTAGTTTACCTCGGCGGTCGGATGCTGTGGACGGTCACGCGGGGCGTGACCTCGCACGGCCACGGCCACGGGACGCACAGCCATTTCCACGTCGGAAGCCTCTCTCTCGGCGCCTCCCATACCCACATCGACGACGGGTCGTTCCTCGTAGGGATCCTCCACGGGTTCGCCGGAAGCGGGGCCCTCGTGATCGCTCTCGTCTCGACGGCGCCGTCGATCGGCGCGGCGGTCTCGTTCCTAATCGCGTTCAGTACTCTCTCGATCGTCACGATGGCCGGTGTCTCCTACGTGTGGGGACGGACGCTTGATACGCCAATCACCGAGTACCTCAAGGGTATCGCGGGTCTACTGGGCATTGGTATCGGTCTCCTGCTTCTGGTCGAGCAGGCCATTGCAGGCGGTGTTTTCTGACGGCCCTCTGGCCAAACCGGCGCCACGCGTCGCCTCGCCGCCACCGAGAGTCAGGACACCGTCCCCGTTCCTCGCCGTCGTCGCATCAAGCAGCGCCCGTAGTGTGCACCGGCAGCCGATCATCGACGCGTACAGATTGAAGCCATCCCAAATAATTAATAGGAAGTGGTCGAATTTGGCACCATGGCCCACAGTAGCCAAGGGATCACCGTCGTGGACAACGACGTCCACACGGCATACAGAACCGAGACCATCAGAGGCAAGATCGCCGACCGACTCGATGAACCGTACAAGACCTACCTCACGGAGTCGAACCTCAACTACGGACCGTACCCCCGCGACTCGTTCCCGAAGGCCGGGCTCCTGACGTCCGGCGGGCGCACGGAGGACACCGTCGCGGGGACGCCCGACGGCATTCAGGATGAGCTGATCGACGACTTCGGAGTGGACATCGCCATCCTGAATTCGCTGCAGAAGTTCGACCTCATCCCGGACCGCGAGCGGGCGGTCAGGGAGATGCGGGCGGTCAACGACGTCTTCGTCGAGCACTTCCTCGACGAACACGAGGAGTTTCGCGGCCTCGCGATGATCCAGACGCAGGATCCCGACGCCGCCGCGGAGGAGATCGACCGGATGGCGTCGGAGGATGACGTCGTCGGCGCACTCATCCTGAACGGAGCGTCCGACAAGCCGTTAGGCGATCCCATTTACGACGTCATCTACAAGGCCGCCCAGGACAACGACCTCCCGGTCGCGTACCACAGTTCGGCCAACGGGTACACGCAGAATCGGCGGTTCCCGTTCATGTACAACGACCTGCAGACGTACAGCGCGCTGCATAATCTCGCACACCCGTTCGCGAACATGGTGACGGCGACGTCGCTGATCACGAACGAGGTCCCGGCGAAGTTCCCCGACCTCGAGTTCGTCTTCTTGGAGATGGACCTCGGCGTCGTTCCGCTCCTGTACGGCCGCCTCAACCGAGAGGCGAAACAAGAACCTCACGAGTTCCCGCTCATGGACAAGGCGCCCGAAGAGTACATGCGCGACCAGTTCTACTGGGGAACTCAGCCGATCCCGGAGCCGCTGGACAACCAGCACGTTCGAGACGTCATCGACATCATCGGAGCCGACAACGTCCTGTTCGCCACCGACTTCCCGCATCAGGATTTCGACGAACCAAGCTCCATCATCAACCAGTACTTCGGTCACCTGAGCGAGGAGGACCAGGAGAAGATCATGTACAAGAACGCCAGCGACGTCTACGGTCTCGGACTCTAGAGAACAATGGGAGAACACATCGTCGGAACGGTGGACGACGTATCGGACGGCGACCGAATCATCGCCGAGATCGAAGGTAGAGAGATAGGCGTGTTCTGCGTCGACGGCGAGTACTACGCGTTCGTCAACTGGTGTGCTCACCAGGGCGGACCGATCTGTGAGGGCGGTCTCGCCGGCCAACAGACGGGCGAGTTCAACGAGGAGACGCTCGAGCTCGAACTAGAGTGGTCCGACGATGACCTCGCGGTCGCGTGCCCGTGGCACGACTGGGAGTTCGATATCAAGTCCGGGAAGCACACCACCCGGGATGACATCGAACTCCCGTCGTATCCAGTCCACATCGAAGATAGGAACATCATCGTCGAGATCTGACGCTGTCGGCCGACTACTTCGCCGAAACTGATCTCACGTCCGTCTGCTGTCCGCGTTCGACCGCCGCATCTTTTTTGATCGTCGCCACCGGAGACTGGTACATGTCCGAGGAAGAGGTCGACATCGAATCGCTGGCGGGCCACGAACGGAACAGTGATCCGTCGACCGTGTACGACGACCTCGAATCGCTTCCCCGCTGGTGGCGAGAGGCTGTCGAAGAGTTCGCGGCTCACGGCCTCCGACCGTACCGACCGTCCCGGTTCGAGGACGGCGAGATCGTCCGCGAGGTCGTCGAGACGGTCGAGAACAGGTACGGCGTATCCATCAGTTTGAAGGCGAAAAATCCCGAGCACGACGGAGAGTGGCGCGTGTTCGTCGACGGCGAGACGGCTGCAACGATCCCCCACCGGCGGAAGGCCGACGGATACACGGAGTACGGTATCGTAAGCGACGAGTTCGAGAGTGCAGTAGCCTCGGCGGCGCGTGACGGCGATTGATCTGCGAAGCTGCCCGATGGCCTCTTGATTGCGGTCGTGACTCTCGTTCGCCCGGTCGATCGCCGATTCCTCCGGCGTTCGGTCTTTTCGGACGGCTTCGCTCGCCGCTAGATCGCCCATCGGAACGTTTTTCGGCCACAGTGGCGCAGTACTGTAAGGCGTGAGCGCGACCCAGTAGCGTCCCCGGTCACGGCTATCGCTTACTTCGTCCGGCGACACCGAACGGAGTACCTGTACTTTGCCCGATCGGTATCCTCTACCCTTCTGATTTAGATCTATATTACAACAGTAACATTGTAAAGATCCGATGTTCCGCATTCGGAGTCGCCGAACGCCCCCGATACGCCGTCGTAAGCCGAACTGATCGCCGATCGGCTTCGAACAGTTCCGGGAAAACTACTTTTACCCTTCTCTCCAACCCTTCTTACAGTAGGAGGATCGAACGAGTGGCAGATCCAACGACGAGTGTACGAACGAACTATGGGTAGCACCGATCACCAGACCACGACGAGCGAGGTGTACCTCTCGCTGGCCAAGGACGGTCGACTGGTCGCGGTGGCGCTGGTTAGTTTCTGCGCCACGCTCGGATCGAACGTCGCGTCCGCCGCTCTCCCAGCGATGGCGAGCGGACTCGCCGTCAGCGACACGCAGATCGGCCTCGTCATGACCGTCTTCTCGCTGTTCGCGATGCTGTTCGTACCGTTCACTGGTGCCCTCGCCGACGCGTACGGGCGGCGGACGGTCCTCCTCCCGTCGATCCTGGGATTCGGCCTCTCGGGATCGGCCATCGCCTTCGTCGGGACGTTCGAAGCGGTACTCGTCCTCAGGGCGGTTCAGGGCGTTGCCTTCGCGGCGATCATGCCGCTCACGGTCACTCTGCTTGGTGATCTCTACACCGGGAGCAGCGCGTCAGCCGCCCAGGGGTTTCGGACGGCGACGAACGGCATCGGCAGTAGTCTGATCCCCGCAGTCGCCGGCGTCCTGGCCGGGATAGCCTGGAGCTATCCGTTCCTCATCTATCTACTCTTCGCGCCGGTCTTGGGGATCGCGCTCCGCTACCTGCCGGAACCGGTCAGCAACGGAGGATCGAACGCCGGCGAACTACGCAGCGTACGGCGCTACGTTGGTCACGTTCGAAGCGAGATCACCCAGGTCGACCTCGGCGTTCTGCTGTTCGGCGAACTGGTGCGGGATTTCATCCGATACGGTCTCATAACGTTCGTCCCGCTGTTCGCCGTCCGGGCGCTCGGAGCCTCGTATGCGGCGGCTGGTGCGGTGCTCTCCGCGCGCGGGATCGCATACATCGTCGTCTCGCCGCTGTCCGGCGCTGTCGTTGCCGGCCTCTCTCGAAAGCGAGTGCTGATCGGCGCGCTGTTGTTCTCTGGCTGTTCGACGCTGGTGATGCCGCTGGTCCCGGGCGTAGTCTGGCTGGGAGTCCTGATGGGCGCGTACACCGTCGGCGACTCCCTGTTCTCGCCGGTTATCAAGGACTCCGTGACCGCACTCGCCTCCGACGAGCGCCGCGGCGGTATCGTCAGCACGATGAACACACTCAAGTACGCCGGGCAGACGGCGGCGCCGGCGTTCTTCGGCGTCGTCCTGGCGGCGCTCGGGTTCGACTACATCTTTTACATTTCGGTGATCGTCGCGGTCGCCTACAGCGTCGTCCTGTTCGTCGCTGTGGATCAGATCTAGGCTCCCGAGCGGATCCCTCCACTCGTATCCGAACTGTCGGCCGGCACTCCGAACGAGCTACTATCACCCAAAGCGATTTACTATCGCGCAGGGATACGGTGAGTATGCGTGGAGCTCGCATCCTTGCCGACACCCTCGAGAACAGCGACGTCGAGTACGCGTTCGGGCTGGCCGGATCGGCCATCTTGGGCGCCCTCGACGACATCGCCCGGAGCGACGTCTCGTTCGTGACGGCCCGCCACGAGCAGGTCGCGACCGGGATGGCGACGGGGTACGCGCTTGCCTCGCAGCGGCCGACGGTCTCGATCTCGCACGTCGGTCCCGGCGCCGCGAACCTGATTCTCGGCACGGCCGCGGCGTACCGCGACGACATCCCGGTCGTGGCCGTCACCGGGAACGAACCGAGCGATCGGCTCGGGATGAACGTCCGCCACGAGTGGGACGTCATGGAGATCTTCGAGCGCTTCACGAAGCACAATGTCCGCGTCACACGCGACCGGCCTCACGAACAGGTTCGGAACGCGCTCCTCAGATCCGTGACCGGCGTCCCGGGACCCGTCCACATCGACTTCCCTCGCGACTTGGAGGAAGCAGACGTGCCAGCGCCCGACGATCGGTCCGTTCGACGGCTTCGGGAGACGGACCTGCGTGCTTCGCGGTCGCGCTCTCGGCCGCCCGAAAGCGCGGTTGAACGGACGGTCGACCTTCTCGAAGAGGCGGACCGGCCGCTCGTCATCGCCGGCAGCGAGGCGCGCTGGTTCGACGCGACGGCGGAACTCGAGCGATTTGCGGAGTTGGCTGAGATTCCCGTGGCCACGACCAAGAACGCCCGCGGGGCGCTCCCGGAGTCGAACCCGCTATCGATGGGACTCGTCGGGCGGCCGGGGATGGATCCGACCAACGACTACCTCCGGGACGCGGACCTGGTCATCGGTGCGGGGACGCGCTTCTCGGACATTACGACGCTCAACTGGGAACTCGTCGATCCGGACGCCGACATCGTCCACGCGACGATGCGCGAGGACTCGCTGGACCGGTACTATCTCTCGACGGTGAGCGCTCTGGCGGATCCAGCGTCGTTCCTTGCGGACCTGACTGACGCCGTCGCGGAGCGCGGCGATCCGCCGTCGTTCGCGGACGTGGCCGCCCCCGCTCGGGCGTCGTACGAGAGCGCGCGCGAGCGGTTCCTCGATCCCGAAATCCAGCCTGCGGAGGACGGCGTCGATCCCCGGAAGCTGGTTACGGCGATCGACCGAGCCGCGGGCGAGTACGCGTTTACGACGGGCGGTGGGGTGCACACGGATTTCCCGAGGCGACTTCCCGTCGACGATCTAAACGGGACGTTCGTGACGGCGAACTTCGCTGGGATGAGCCAGGGGTTCCCCCTCGCGATGGGAGCGCAACTCGCGCTCGACCGGCAGGTGTTCGCGTTCGAGGGCGACGGCGGCTTCACGATGGTGATGCAGGATCTGGAGACCGCCGTCCGGGAGGAGATTCCGGTCAAAATCGTGATTCTCAACAACGAGTCGTTCATGTCCCAGCGGGCGCGTCAGGAGCGCTACTACGAGGGCCGGTACACGGGGTCGGTGTTCTCGAATCCAGACTTCGCCGCGGTCGCCGAGGAGTTCGGCATGTTCGGCGAACAGGTCACCGACGACGATCAGATTTCCGGAGCGGTCGACCGCCTGCTCGGCGCCGACGGCCCGGGGCTGCTTGACGTCCACGTCGACCCCTGGCTCGGTACCGGGGACTACGATAGGGACTGACTCCGCTCGGCGAGCCTGCTCAGTCGGCGACGACGGCCCAGTTGATCTTGCCGCCGAGTGCCGGGCACTGGACGTAGAACCGCCGGACGTCGAGGCCGGGAGAGAACCCGTTCTCGTTCTCCCGGACGACGTGTAGCTCTGCGCAGTACGGACATTCGAGTGTCTCACCGGGACGCTTCACACCGGTTAGTCGCGCCGAAATCTATTAAAATCTCCCCAAACGTGCCCGGGGGTCGCCGCGGTCGTCACGCCGATACCTGACGTTCGGTCGCGCCGCCGAGCGCCAGCGCGACGAGGGCGACGATGGAGACGGCAAGCGTAATGCCGCCGGTGAGCAGAAATAGCACGTCGTACGCTCCGGGCGGAGAGAGGATCAGCACCGGAGAGAGCACGAGCGGGGTGATCGTCTTCGCGACGTTCTGGACGATGGCGTTGGCCGCCACGAGGCCGACGCGGACGTCTTTAATCACGCTCTGACTCATGATGCTCTTGTGGACGGGGTTGATGATCCCTTCGCCGATCCCGTGGAGCAACACGAGCGCGGTGAGCGCGGCAACGCCGCCCGCGAGGGGAAACAGGACGAACGCGACGCTCGCGGCGAGAAATCCGACGATCAGTGCGTAAGCGTGACCGATGGAATCCGTGAACCGCGCCGACTGTGTTGCGATCCCGGCGCCGACAAGACTGTAGAGGCCGACGAGGAACCCGGCGTACCCCTGTCCCCCGCCGTACTGGTTGACCACGGCGAGCGCGAGAAACGTGTACAGCGTGTACTTGAGGAACATCCGAAAGAACCCGCCGGCGAGGATGGCGGCGATGAATGGATCGCGGACGAGACGGATTATCTCCCCGGCGTACTCCCGCATGGAGCGCCGCGACGGCTCTGACTGCCCGCCGTCCGCGGCGGGTTCCTCTCGGGCTTTGTCGACGGCGTCGTCGGTCTCGTAGCGGAAATAGACGAGTATCCCCGCCGGGATCGCGGCCGCGTACAGGAAGTACGGGAGGTTCCAGGCGATCCCCGCGAGGACGCCGCCCACCGTCGGACCGACGAACCCCGTTCCCTTGTTCAGTAGCACCCGGACGCCCTGCGCGGCGCTCTCCTCGGACCCGGTCAGCAGGTCGCCGAGGAGCGCGACGGTCAGCGAGTTGAACGCCGTGTAGCCGATCCCCTGCAGCCCGCGGAGGGCGAGTACGGCGGTGAAATCGTCGACGAGACCCACGCCTAGCCCGGCCGCCCCGAAGAGCACCAGACCGGGGATGACCAGAATCCGCCGCCCGTAGACGTCCCCGACCACGCCGATCAGCGGAAGCGCGAAGATCGCCGGCAGCGTGAACGCCGTGAACACGAGCCCGATCCTCGCCTCCGGCACCCCCAGCGCCGAGCTCATCGCCGGCAACGTGGGGCTGGCGATCGACCCCATCGAGGAGACCATGCTCACCAACAGTACGATCTGTACGTTCAGCGACCGGAGGAACGAGGTGTCCTCGATCCCCAGCACCCGCTCGGCGAAACTCATGACTGACGATATTGCAATCTTCCTAATAAATATACGGGGTGAGAGGGTGAGCCCCGTTACAATCGCCGTCAGTCGACGGAATCCTCACCCGTTTTCCTGGTCGGCCTAGTACGACCGAGGGAGAACGGACGTGCGTCGCGATCGTGCAGAAAGTCGCCAAAGCGGACGACGTCGATCCGATACAGCTGAATCCGCTGGGGATGTGATCGACGCAGACGCGCTCGACGCACTGTATGAACGTCGGACGCCCGTACCCGGCTGTCAAGTTCAGCTACGAGGGGTACACCGTCCACATGGAGGCCCCGGGCCGGTTCGAGCTACACGCGGGACGACAGCGCACGGGATGCTCCGCAGAGACCTGTGCTGACTGATCCGCACGCGATCGCCGACCGTCCGGCGGGATCCGCGTAAGAACTATTATTCGTGACTGTAAACTGATCGTATGGCACTCGACCTGACGTTCGGCGGCGGAGAGTACAATCTGACGGATCCGCTCCTCACCGGAGCGGTCGAACCGCAGGGCATCGACCTAACATCCGTGACGTACCCCTCCGCGACGCGCCACTGGCGGATGCTCCGGCACCAGGAGTTCGACATCTGCGAACTGTCGCTCTCGTCGTATCTGCTGTCCAGACAGGACGCCGACGAGTATCCGTTCACGGCGATTCCGGTCTTCCCGCACCGCCTGTTCCGGCACTCGTACATGTTCAAACACTCCGGCGCCGAGGTGGAAGACCCCGGCGATCTGAGCGGAAAGGACGTCGTGATCAGGACCTGGCAGACGACCAGCGGAGTGTGGATGCGCGGCATCGCGCGCGAGGAGTACGGACTGGACCTCGAAAGCGTCACGTGGTACGTCGACGATACCGAGGACGTGCCGATCGACATCCCGGACCGGTTCGACATTCGCCAACTCGGAGACGACCAGAACCTGGAGGAGATGCTCCTTGAGGGCGAACTCGACGGTGCCATGTACCCGGTGATCATGGACTCGATCAGGAACCCGGACGCGAGCGCGGAACGAATCTTTGACGACTACAGGGAGGTCGAGACGGAGTACTTCCGGAAAACCGGGATCTTTCCGCCGATGCACACCGTCGTCGTCAGAGACGAGGTGCTCGAGCGCCACCCTTGGGTTGCCGTCAACCTCTACGAGGCGTTCGAGGAGGCCCGGGATCGCTGTTTACGAAAGCTCGAGGATCCGCGGACGTCGCCGTTCGTCTGGCCGCACCACCACCTCGAGGAGCAACGGCGGATCTTCGGCGGCAATCCCTGGGAGTACGGGTTGACGGACAACAACCGCCGGGCGCTCTCGAAGCTACAGGAGTACGCGGACAACCAGGGGATCATCCCGCACGAGTACGACTTCGACGAACTCTTCTTCGAGACGACGCTCGACGAGGAACTGCGGAGCAAGGGGTACGTGTCGGGAAGCCACGACTGAAACGGCCGTCCGTCGTTCGCTCACTCGACAGTCCCGGCTGACGAACTACTGCCGCTCTATGTTTCGGGCGAGTTCCGCCATCCGGCGGGCCCGCCACCGCCGGTAGACCGGGCACTGCGCCCCCGGATTTTCGACGAAGTGTCGAACGAGTTCCTGCTCTAGATCGTGGCCGCACGTGCCTTTCACGGAGTCGAAGTGCGGACACTCTGCGACGCAGTCGACCGTGGCCGATTCGGTGGCGGTCATCGTGGGAGAACGTATGACATTCCCTAACAAGTATTTTCCGGACCGAACGGGTTTGGGCGATCGGAGGAGGACGGACGCATATCCGACAGCGCCGGCAGTACTTCGGACAAGAATCGGCCGCAAGAAGCGCCGGAGTCGCGAAACGTCGTGACGGACAGACCGACGCTGCTACGCGTCCGTCGCATCCCAGTCCACGACGGCTTCTTCTACTCGCTTCAACAGGCCGGTGAGGACGATCCCCATCAACATGAGCACCATCACGACACTGAACACGCCCTCCATGTCGAACGAGGCGCTCCAGCGGGTAAGGATCCCTCCGAGGCCGGTGATGGAGACGAGCAGTTCGGTGATGACGAGCCCCTTGACCGCTCGCCCGATCCCGAGGCGGAATCCGGCCGCGAGGTACGGGACTTCGTGCGGGAGCACGACCGTCTTGACGAGGTGGTACGTCGACCCGTCGAACGACCGGACCACCTCGACGAGTTCTTCGGGGGTGGTTTTCGCGCCCTCCAGCATGTTGATCGTGATCGGAAAGACGGCGAAGAAGAAACAGACCAGAACCCGGATCTGGAACCCCGTCCCGAACCATGCGATCAGAGCCGGAACGAGGGCCGAAAACGGCGTCACGTACAGCGCGTTCAGGTACGGATCGAAGGCGAGTTCGGCGTTCCGGTTGAGCCCCATGAGCAGTCCGAGCGGGATGCCGACGAACGCAGCGAGGAAGAACCCCGCAAAGATGGCGTACAGGGCGTCGGCGACGGCGCCGACGAGTCCCTCGTTCTGAACTTGGAGCAGCAGGGCGTCGATCACCTGGGGCGGTGCTGGAACGCCGGTCGGATAGGTATGGTTCAGTCCGTACCAGACGCAGAGGAGGAATGCTGCGAACGCGACGTGAAGTGCGACCTTCTCTCGTCTCGTCACAGTCATCAGGCGTCCACCTCCGTTCTCCAGGGGATCAGCCGGGCCCCGAGGAGTTTGACGCCGTTGATGAGGACCGCCCCGACGATCATAACCAGAACCACGACCGACAGGACGCCGGCGATGCGGAAGTCGTTCTCCCACAGGCGGATGATCGCGCCGAGGTTCGAGAACTCGATGAGGAGTTCGCCGATGATCATCCCCTTCAGCGCGCGACCGATCCCCAGGCGGAGTCCGGCCACGATGTACGGGAGATCGTGTGGAATGATTACGTTACGCACGATGAACCACCGGTCGGCGCCGAACGACCGCGCGACCTCCAACACGTCGTCCGGCGTGGTCTTCACGCCCTCGTAGGCGTCGATAGCTATCTCGAACACCGCGAAGAGGAACACGATGAACACTCTCGTCTCGAAAGACGGCCCGCCGACGAGGATGAGCACCGGAATCAGGGCGGCGATCGGCGCCACGTACAGTGCGTTAATATAGGGATTCAGGAGGGCCTCCAGGTACTCGTTCAGGCCCATCGCGATTCCGACGGAGACGCCCACTATCGCGGCGAGTAGGAACCCCACCGCGAGCGTGATCAGACTGTGCCCCAGCGCCGACAGCAGCGCGTACTCGCGCATCTGCTCGAGAAACGCGGCGTATATGCTTCCCAAGTTCGGAAAGAGATAGCCCGGCCGGGTCGAAGCGTACAGTTCCCAGGCGATGAGTCCCGCCAACAGCGACAGGACCTGGATCACGACGCCGGTCGCGGACCGGAGTCTCTCCAGAACCGAAGAGACCCGGCCAATGTCGAGATACGAGTTCTCGTAACTCATACTCACTCCGCCGGCAAGAGGTTGAGCTGTTCACGGATCTCACGTTCGATCCGAGCGAAGCGGTCGCTCCGCTCGATCTCGACGCGCCTGTTCCACCGCGGGCGCTCGAAATCGACGTCCGTCTCGTAGAGGATCTCGCTCGGCTTCGGGGACATCACCAAGATCCTATCTGCGAGGAACACCGCCTCGGAGATGTCGTGGGTGATGAACACCGCCGTCTTCCGTCGCTCCCCCCAGAGCTGGAGAAGCTCCGTCTGGAGCTGATCTTTCGTCTGCGCGTCGAGAGCCCCGAACGGTTCGTCCATCAGGAGTACCTCGGGATCCACTGCGAGCGCCCTCGCCAGTCCAACGCGCTGTTGCATGCCGCCGGACAGCTCGGACGGGTAGTTCTCCTCGAACCCGCTCAGTCCGACGAGTTCGATCAGTTCGTCCGCTCGGCGTCGGCGTTGCTCCTTCGTCACGCCCTGGATCTCCAGCCCTAGCGTAATGTTCCTGCGCACCGTCCGCCAGGGGAACAGCCCGAAGTTCTGGAATACGAGCGCAACGTCTCCACGAGGTTCCGTGACCGGCGATCCGTCGACGGTGATTCGACCCGAGGACGGCTCGACGAGACCGTCGAGCATCTTCAACAAGGTCGTCTTCCCGCATCCCGACGGACCGAGGACCACGAGGAACTCCCGCTCGTCGACCGAGAAATCGATCGAGTCGAGCACGTGTACCGGAGCCTCGCCCTCTCCGTAGTACTTCGAGACGTTTTCGACGGTTATGTTCGATCCCATGGTCACAGGAACCTCCTGTCGACTGCCGAGCCCGGGTCGATCGATTCGTCGATGATGCCGACGCGCTGCATGATCTCCTGGGATCGGGAGATCTTCTCGTCGGTCAGCATATCGGCCGGATCGGTCGGCCAGACCCGGTTCTCCGTCGCGGCCGATAGCGTCTCTACGTAGGTATCGGTGTCGTACTCAGGGAACCCGACAGTGAGATCTAGGTCGGCGACCACGTCTTCTGCGGCGCGGTCGTACAGTTCTCCGTACGAGTTTACCAACTCCTCCGTTACGATCCTGTAGAGCTTCTCGTTCTCGTCGAGGTTCTTCTGGAGCGCTCCCCAGACGGCGATCGTCTGGTCCTCGAAGTAGTCCCACGCGTGAGCGAGAATCGATCCGACGCCGTCCGCGACCGCCTGTCGGGCGCCCGACTCGAACACGCCCGTCGCCTCGTAATCGCCGCCGCGCAGCGCCGCGACGCGGTTCGGCGTCCCGATGAGATTGGTGTACTCCACGTTCGCGTCCTCGCCGAGTTCCCGACGGACCATCTCCCGCAACATCAGGTTCGTTAGCGAATTGTCCGAGTGACCGACCAGCGTCTTTCCGTCGACGTCCGACCACTCTTCGATCGGATCCCGGACGAGCAGCGCGCGGACGTACTGTTGAGTCCATCCGCAGAACCCGGCGATCGGGAAATTTTCCCGCCTGCTCTTTATCAGCGACGGGAGCGACGTCTCGGCGATGTCAACTTCACCACGGACCATTCCGGCGATCAGCGGCGTGTAGCCCTTGAACGTCTTCTGCTTCAGGGTGACTCCCCGATCCTCCATCCGCTGACTGAACGCGGAGTACACGGGCACGTTGTATATCGGGCGAGCGGGCGATGGATGCCCGATAACGAGTTCGCTTGGCAGCGAACCGTCATTGTTCCTTTGATCAGTCACACTACCGATACAGCCGGCGAGTCCGGCTGAGCCGCCGATGAACGCTCCGCCGAGTGCCTGAAGGAACCGCCGACGGGGTCGGCCGCATCCTTCGCGACTGGTTCTCTCACGCATGACCGCTACTTCAAAAGAAACATAGATAATGATTAGGGTAGTTTTCATCCCCCGTCGATTTTAATTTGTAATAGATTATTCAGGTCGGGAGTGATTGCGGTAATCGCCGAAATTCCCACGGCGATCAGATGGCTGTGAGGCACCAGCGCCGACGCGCATCGATTTCGTCTTGGCGACGCCCGCGCTCGCCGCCACTTCGATGAGGGTAAAGTTTAAATTGCAAGATGATATCTGTTACCATATGCGTATTGATGCGTATTCGCACGTAGTGCCGAAGCAATACTACGAAGATTTCGGCGACGTTTATCAGGCACCCGCGTACGAGCGCCATCCAGAGACAGCCGGGCTGTGGGACTACGAGCGACGGCTCGAACACATGGAGACGTTCGGTATCGACAAGCAGATCATCGCCCTCGGCGCGCCGCACTTCTGGCCCGGCATCGACAAGTACGCCAGCGAAGAGACGATCCAGGGGCTAGTTCGACAAGCCAACGACGAGGTTCGAGAAATTGCCGACGAGTATCCTGATCACTTCATCCCGGTCGGGACGCTCCCGCGACTCGACGAGAAGATGGTCGACGAGTTCGAGCGGTGTATCGACGACCTCGATATGGTCGGGATCCAGATATACTCGAACTACAACGGGAAGCCGGTCGATCACGAGCTGTTGCACCCGATCTACGAACGCGCGGAGGCGAACGACGTTCCCATCTGGATCCATCCACAGGTTCACGACTGGCACGACTGGACCCACGAGTACGGAGTCGACCTGTCGATGGGGTGGCTGTTCGATACGACCCTCGCAATCTCCAGGCTCGTGTTCAGCGGGCTGATGGAGCGCCATCCCGACCTGAACGTGATCCAGCACCACGGCGGTGGTCTCGTTCCGCACTTTATGGAGCGGACGAAGCTGTTCTACGAGGGGAAGGGAGAGAAAGGAACGTTCTCGCACGACATCTTCGAGGAGAACCACGAATCGCTCACCAAGCCCGTCGACGAGTACTTCCGGCAGTTCTACGCCGACACGGTCCTCTACGGGTCAGAGCCCGCACTGGAGACCGTCTACGAGGAGTACGGGGCCGACCAGATGTTGTTCGCCACGGACTACCCGTACGGCGGCAGCGAGGGGAAAGACTTCATGGGAAGCAACGTCCGTGCGATGGACGAACTCGACATCCCCGAAAGGGACAAAGAGAAGATCGACAGCGGCAACATCCTGTCATTGATCGAGTGACGCGACGGGACGGACGATCTTGCACCGCATCCGTTTTTGATCGAGAGCGGTGGTCGAACCGGCAGGCGTAATCTGTTGGCGGTGTCGTCCGGTACGGCTACCGAAACCGCGACGCTCCTGCAGCTTCCATACGTCGACCGCTGTGATCACCTCGATCCAGCGCCGGAAATGGAACATAAAATAGGTTTCCCCGAATTTATTTGTCGGTGTACGTTCGATAATGCCGTATGGCAACTCGGGACAAACCACCCCGGCGCGTGAAAACCTCCGACACGGTGTTCGAGATCATCGAGACGATCCAGGAACTCGACGGTGCGTCCCTCGCCGACCTCTCCAAGGAGTTAAGTTTCGCCAAAAGCACCATCCACGACCACCTCTCGACGCTCGAGGCGAAGGAGTACGTGTCCCGTGACGGCGAACAGTACACGCTCAGCCTCAAGTTCCTCAAGCTCGGGATGTTCTCAAAGGACGAACACGACGTGTCGCGCGTCGGTCAACCCATCATCGAGGAACTCGCCGAGAGGACCGGAGAAGGCGTCTGGATCAACGTCGAAGAGCACGGGAAAGCGGTACCCCTGACGAAGGCGATGGGCGAGAAGGGGATCACGACGCACACTTCCATAGGTAGCCGAGAGTACCTCCACCACCTGGCTTCCGGCAAGGTGCTGCTGTCGTACATGCCGGACGAGCGCGTCGAGGAGATCATCGACAGACACGGACTTCCACCGAAGACCTCGCGCACGATCACGGATCCTGACGAGTTGCGGGAAGAGCTCGAAGAGATCAGAGCAAGGGGGGTGGCCGTCAACGATCGAGAAGCGGCCAAGGGCGTTCGGGCGATCGCCGCGCCCATCTTCAACGGTGAGAAGGTCGTCTCGGCCGTGTGCGTATCGGGGGCGGCCAACCGAATGACCGACGAGCGCTGCTACGAGGAGATCAAACCGCAACTGCTCGAAGCGACCAACGAGATCGAACTGAAACTGCAGTATCCCGGTAACTGACGCGTCCCGACGTCTCCTCGGACATCTGCCCTCGACTGGGATCGACCACGGCCGGCCCCGTCCGGTCACTCCGAATCGTCCTCGGCGTCTTTTTACACCATTACTACTGTAACAATCCCGGACTTCGGCTCAGATCTCCCGAGGCCGTCAGTAGTATCTCGGGGGCTACGCCGAGCAGCCGTTCGGCGTGACGGAATCGGGACTACGAGACGTCCGTGGATGAGTCGCCGTCCCGAACAGCGTCGAGCGCGGGCTACAGGGCTATCCGGAGATCAGTACACGGCGTCCCGAAGCTCCTGTCGAAAGTCCTCGACGTTGTAGGTACGCGTCCACGTCGTTCTCGCGGACGAGGTCGTAGAAGCGGTTGCCTTCCGCTCCCTCGGACCCGACGATAAACGGGTTGGTGCCGACGACGCGGATCGCTTCACCCGCTCGCGCCGGATCCCCGGCGCTCGTCTGGATCGACTCTCCGAGCACGAACGCGACGGCCGCCTGTTCGGGGGTCAGTTTAGCGATCGGTGGCATCAGCTGGTTCCGCGTGATGAAAAACATCTAATCCACGCCGTCGAGGTCGATCTCGTCAGCAGCGCTGTCGAGGTCGTCTCGAAGCACGATGGCTCGTCCGTTTCTCGTGAGCGTGTCGTCGTCGAAGTCAACGGCGCCGCCATCATCGACGCGAACGTTCTCCAAGACGGCGTGGGGATTGGTCGCCGCACGGTAGAGCCCGGGTTGCTCCTCGGCGTCCAGGCCGTGCGTCTTGACGTACAGCCCATTGCCCTCACTACCGACGACCGTCCCGTCCGGAAGTAGCGCGCACACGTCGTCCTGAAGCATCCAGGCGTTCTCCTCGGGGCCGTCAAGCCAGCACCCGTGGCTGGTGAGCGTGGACTTGCCCGTCGCGCTCAGTCCCAGAAACGCCTGTCCGACGCTCCGGACATCCCCCTCGTCGTCGCGGAGGCGAACACGTTTGGTCCCGGCATGAAGCCCCAGTCCGCCGTTCTGCTTGGCTCGGTGCATGAACAACCGAAGGAACGACTTCTTCGCCTCCCCGGTGTAGTCGCTTCCGAGAACGTACGTGACCCCGTCGTCGACGAAGATGCGAACGCGGGTGTCCTCGTACTCCGGGATCTGGAGCGTCCTGAAATGGGGATCACGATTCCCGTCGACGGGGTCGAACAGTTTCCCCCACGCCAGCGCTATGCGTCCGTACTCCTTCGGCACGTAGAGCCGGCAGACGTAGGAGTGATCCGGATGGCGGCCCATCTGACGGTCGAGGCAGACCAGATCGGCGTCGCGAGCGCTGTCCAGCGCCTCCTGGACGTGTTCGTCGTCGTCGGTGAACTCGTGGTCGACGTCATTTTTGGTCTGGTCCGCGTTCCGCGAGCGCTGCTCGCTGACGTAGGCTGGACTGTCGTATTCGGTCGTGATCTCCGCGTGTCCGGAAAACGAGCGTAGCTCCTCGAAATCCGGATTGTAAACGACTTCGTTGCCGTCTCGGGATCGGGAAGGTCGTGTGACTGCGATGGCTGTCTGGACTCCGACATCTGACTGGGTATACAGGAAACGAACAGTAAAATTTACGGCCCGCTGATAACTCGCTCGAACGACGTCGCGACTCGCCTCTACGACCGCTCCGCCGACGTTCCGACCAGATCCAGAAACTCGCACTCCCGACAGTAGATTCGGTCGACGCCCTCGCTGCGCACCGTGTCGGACGAACCGCAGATCCGGCAGTCGAGCGCGCACGGCACCCAGTCGATCCTCGAGGTCATCGGACCAAACTTACCAGCCCGCCACTAATAAGCGGTCGTATCCCATCAAAACTGACCGAAATCGGCTCGCTACCGCCATTTCCCGGACACCACCGCGTTCGGGATCGCCGAACGGATCCGCGTCGCCGCGGGCGGTGCTTCGCACTCACCGACCGGCCGGTCCAACGGTGTTCTAGGCCGCGAGCAACTGTAGGCCGAGTAGTCGTCGTTCGGTGCGACGGAACCTCGAGGCAAGAATGCGGCTCACGGGGTCACTCGTCGGGCGACGCCGCCCGGGCGAGTACCTCGACGGGGTGGACGGCATCAGAGCCGGCGAGGTCGGACAACTGCGACCGGCACGAGGTTCCGGGAGCGACGACCTGCTCTCCGGCGCTCTCGTCGACCTGGTCGAAGAGGATCGACCCGATCGCCTCGCTCATGGAGACGTGCTCGGCCTCGTAGCCGAAACTCCCCGCCATCCCGCAGCAGCCGCTATCGAGAACGTCCACGTCGTAGCCAGCCCGCTCCAGCACGTTCGGCGCGTGCAGTTCGCGCTTGATAGCCGTCTGGTGGCAGTGGCCGTGGTAGGTGAGCGTCGTCTCCGAATCGGCGGTCGGAACGTCGAGGCCGTAGCAGTCGAGATACTCCAGGATCTCGAAGGTGCTGCCCGCGACCCGCTCGACGTCGTCGCCGGATAGGAGATCGAGGTAGTCGGACTGGATCATCACGGCGTCTGACGGTTCGACCGCCACGACGTCCCATCCGTCCTGAACCTTCGGCGCGAGCGCACGTACGTTTTCACGCGCGCGAGAGCGGGCGAGATCGAGAAACCCCTTCGAGAACGCCGGACGACCGCTGTCTGCCACGTCAGACGGGAGCCGGACGTGGACGTTCGCCGCCTCCAGCACACTGACGGCAGCTTTGCCGATCTCGGGATCGCTGTAGTTGGTATACGTGTCGGGGAACATCAAGACGTGCCGGTCGGCGTCCTTCGGCGGAACGGGCGACTCGCGATCGGCCATCCAGTCCGCGAGCGTCCGACGGGAGAACGTGGGGAGTTTCCGCTCGCGGGCGATGCCGAACGCCTTCTCCATCGCGAAGCGTGCGCCGGGGAGCTTCGGGAGCCAATTCGAGATCGGCGCAGTCGCGCTGCCCAACCGAGCGACGGTATCGATATTCGCAAAGAGATGGTCGCGAAGGCTCGCCCCCTGACGCTGATGATACTCGTGAGTCAGTTCGGCTTTCATCTTCGCCATGTCGACCTCGCTCGGGCAGTCGCGGGCGCACCCCTTGCAGCCGATACACAGATCGAGCACCTCGGTGACGAACTCGTCGGAGAACTGCTCGTCCTCGGGGAGCGAGCCGCTCATCGCTCGCCGAAGCATGTTCGCGCGGCCGCGGGTGCTCGCGATCTCCTCCTCGGCGGCGCGGTAGGTCGGACACATCACGCCGCCGGTCGTGTCCTGCTGTCCACGGCAGCCGGCACAGCCGTGACAGAGCTCCGCCATCCCCTGGAAGCCGTTCTCGTTGTCCCACTCGAGCGACGGGTCGAAGCCAGGGTCGAACTCGTATCCGGGATCGAACCGGAGATCGTCGTTCAGATCGGGAAGCGTCGCCTCGACGCCGTCGCCGTCGACGTCCCGCGGAGGTCGGCCGCAGACCTGACCCGGATTGAAGATCCAGTCGGGGTCGAAGGCGCTCTTGAGTTCCCGGAACGTGCACCAGACGTCGTCCCCGTACAGTTTGTGGTTCCACTGGGTCCGTGCGCGCCCGTCGCCGTGTTCGCCGGAGACGCTACCATCGTACTCGACGACGAGGTCCGTGACGTCGTCGGCCAGTGACTCCATCTCTTCGAGGCCCGCCGTGGTCTTCGTGCTGACGAGCGGGCGGATGTGGAGACAGCCGGGACCGGCGTGCGCGTAGAAGCTCGCGAACGTGTCGTACTCTTCGAGGATCGACCGAACGTCGGCGACGTACTCGGGGAGATTCTCCGGCGGAACGGCGCTGTCCTCGATGAACGAGATGTGTTTCGCGTCGGAGGTTCGCGAGAGGAGGATCGGAGCGGCGGACTTTCGGAGCTTCCAGAATCGGGTCTGGGCATCGTCGGAGTGGGCCTCCAACACGTCGAACGCGTACGGATCAGCGTCGGTGATGGCGCCACCGGGAGCCGGCCCCGCGTTCGATTCGACCGTGCCGGGGAGGCGATCGGCGATCAGGTTCGCTACCTTGCGCCGACCTTCCTCGTCTGAGTCGGCGTAGAACTCCACGAGCAGGGCCGACTGTGTCTCCTCGGGGAGCATCGCGGCCAGATCGGCGAACTCCTCGGTATCTCGCGCGAGGTCGAGCAGCACGTCGTCGAGCACCTCCAGCGCCGCGGGATCGTGTTCGAGGATCAGCGCGACGTCGCGCATCGCGGCGTCGATACCACTGTACGTGAGCAGCGCCAGTGACGTGGTTTCGGGTACGGGTTCGAGCGAGACCGTCGCCTCCGTGACGACTGCGAGCGTTCCCTCGCTCCCCGCGAGGACGCGAGCGACATTGACGGTTCCCGAGTCTGCTTCCTCGACGAATCTATCGAGGTTGTATCCCGACACGTTGCGCTTCAGTTGCGGGAAAGCGTCGGCGATCTCCTCGGCATCCTCGTCGAGGATCCGCGCCAGTTCGGCGTAGATCCGCCCCTCGATACCGCCGTCCGGATCCGCCCGGTCCCGGAGTTCGTCGACTGTCATCTCGCCGAACGTGGCGACCGACCCGTCGGCCAGGACCGCCTCGACCGACTCGACGTACGCGTCGGTCTTGCCGTACTGTAACGAGTGCGCGCCAGTCGAATTGTTGCCGATCGCGCCCCCGATCGTACTGCGGTCGCCTGCGGCCGGATCGGGGGCGAACTTCAGCCCGTGCGGTTCGAGGGCGTCGTTCAACTCCTCTAGAACTGCGCCCGCCTGAACGCTCGCCGTGGCCCCGTCCGGATCCACGTCGAGGACGTCGCCCATGTGGCGCGTGAAATCCAGGACGAAGGCCTCGTTGACCGCCTGGCCGGCGAGACTCGTCCCGCCGCCGCGCGGCAAGATGGGGATCTTCCGCTCGGCGCAGTACGACGCGATCGCGGCGACGTCCTCGGTCGATCGCGGGTACGCCACGCCGATCGGCGTCACCTCGTAAGCGCTGGCGTCCGTCGCGTACAACTGCCGGGAGTAGTCGTCGAACCTGAGATCGCCGTCGATACGGCGCTTCAGATCGGCTGCGAAGTCAGGGGACTCCGTCTCTCCTCCACGAAAGTCGTAGTCGGCTCTAGCGTCGTTGATACCGACCGGCGTGCTACCGAGTGCCATTACAAAGACACACCGGCAACAGTGTCATAAAGAATTCGGATTTGACAACTTCCGGACGGCACCTATAGGAGTGCGAGACCGCCTTCTAACGGCCTGGATCGTCGATGTCGAACGCGGTCCGGCGCGCTAACAGCCGCGTCAACCAGTTGTCGGCCTTGCAGAGGATCCAGGCAGCCTCGGTACCCCGGGGGGTGCCGTGCCGACGGCGGACAGAGGGTAGGCCGTCAACGCCGCCGATCAGAGCGGCCAGTCACCATCGTAGATCAGCACGCCGCTCGAGTCTCCCGTTCGATGAATAGCTGGCGCTACCGGGATAGTTATCAGTTCGGTCTCGTGCCGGCAGTCGGGGGCGCTGCGTCTCCGAACACCTATTTGAGATCTTCTCTCTCCCATAATACTACTTCTTCCGTCCAGAATACAACGAGGAGAGTTTTTACATTTCGCTTCCTGGATAGAAACATGGTGATCCTTGCACCAGTCGACGGTGAAGCCGTTCCCGACAGCGTCGTGAGTGTTGGCTACGATCTGGCGAACGCGTACGACGACGACCTGGTCGTGATGCACGTGATGCCCCAGAAGTACTTCGACGAGAAGCAGGAGGAGACCGCTTTAGGGACCAAAGGAACGGTGTTGGCCCCTGAAGTTGACTACGGGTTCGAGAGCGAGCCCGTCGGCGATCGAGACGCCGTCACGATTGACGAGCATGGCGAGCCCAACGCCGAGTCGGTCGCGCACGAGGTGGCGAAAGGTACTCTGGACGATCTCGCGGGCGTCTCGTTTCAGGGGCGGGTCGGCGATCCGACCAAAGAGATCCTCGCGGAAGCCGAGCGGAGAGACGCACGACACATCGTCGTGGGCGGCCGCGACCGGACGCCGGTAGGAAAGGCCGTCCTCGGAAGTACCACGCAGTCGGTCCTCCTGTCCAGCGATCGCCCGGTGACGAGGGTGAGCAAGTAAGCCGAAATCGCTCCGCTATTCGCCGACTGGGCGATCGGCGGCGGAGCCCGGCGGCGTCCGCTCGCTCCACATGACCACGAGGATTTATATTGATCTGATCACATAGTCCTCCTATGCGATTCGTCCGCTTCGACGGTGATCGACTAGGACTGCTAACCAGCGACGGCACCGGTATCATCGACCTCAGCGACCGCTTGCGAATCAACGCCCGCGATCCACTCCGAGAGTACATTCGCGGCGACTACGACGCCAGCGAGTACGCCGACGACGAGCCGGACTACGACGTCGACGAGGTTCACGTCGAGTCGCCGATAAAGCGGCCGGGCAAGGTCATCGCCGCGCCGCTGAACTACGAGAACCACATCGAGGAGGCGATCTCCGACAAGGACATCACCACAGACGAGTGGTTCTCGATCAAGGACAAGGGATACTTCCTGAAAACGCCCTCGTCGGTCGTCGGACCGGACGACGGCATCGAACTGCCGTTCACCGACCGCCGCACGGACCACGAGGTCGAACTCGCGTTCGTCATGGGCGAGGACGCCAAAGACGTCGACGCCGAGGACGCGTGGGATAACATCTTCGGGTACACGATCCTGCTCGACATCTCCCTGCGGGGCGATCAGGACCGCTCGAACCGCAAGTCCTACGACACGTTCACCGTGATCGGCCCCTGCGTCGCGACGCCCGACGAGGTGGGCGACCCTCAAGACCTGGAGATGGAGCTCCGGCTCAACGGCGAAACTCGCCAACGGGAGAACACCGGCGACATGGTGTACACCTGCGCCGATATCGTACAGTACGCCTCGCTGGGCGCGACGCTGGAGGCGGGCGACGTAATCACCACCGGCACGCCCGAGGGCGTCAGCTCGCTCGCGGACGGCGATACCATCGACGCCCAGATCGAGGGCGTCGGCTCGATGACCGTCGACGTGACCGAACGCGACGTAAGCTACGAGGACGCCGACGTCCGCAAGAGCGGCCAAGACTGAGCTCCGCGACGACGACCGAGCCGCCACCGCAGCGCCGACGACGTCTCCCAATTTTCCGCGACGGGCTTCGAAGGGCCCGCCCGAAGATTTCGTAGCGGACGAGCGGGATCGACGCTCCGAGGATCCGGAAAAGTGACGGTAGAGGGATTCCTGCGTCCAGTTTTCGGCCCTGCCCATTTGAAAAGATCAGTCCGCTTCTCCCGCGGTTAGTTCGGCTCGGCTTCGGCGTAGAAGTTGAACGCCTCGAACACGGGCCGATCAGTCATCCCCAGGAGGGTCGCCTCGCCGTCGGGGTCGTGGTGGTGGATTTCGTCCGGCGGCACGACGAAGATGTCCCACTGGCTCCACTCGAGGGCCTCGTCGCCGACGTGGGTCGCGCCCTCGCCCTCGATGACGAAGTACACCTCCGTCGCGTTGTGGAAGTGGGGGTCGGTCTCCTCTTGAAGCAGCTGGGCGCGGAACGACATCGTCGGGAACAGAGGCGGTTTCCCTGTCGCCGGATTGATATAGGAAAGACTGTACCCATCGTGGGGGTCGGGCTCGTCGTTTTCGGCGCGCTGTTCGAGCGTCGCGCGCATCTCGTCCCAGCCGAATCGGTACGGCGGCGTCGCCTCGCGGATCCCCTCGAACGGCCCCGGGATCGTGTCGTCCTTCGCCTCGTCGGCGGGTCGCCCACGGCCGTATTGGGAGTCCCAATATCCCGGAGTTTTCGTGACGGGCTGGCGCTCGAGTTCGTGGTTCTCGAAGACGTTCCGGGCGTTCAGCGTGTCCAGAACCAGCGGCAGGTCCAACACGTCGAGCCAGGCGGCGGTCTCGTCGCCGTCGTTGACGTGGTCGTGCCACTCCCACTGCGGCGTGGTGACCAGGTCGTTGTCCTCCATGGGGAACTCCTCGCCGGCGACGACCGTTTTCATGTCTTCGTGGCCGTCGATAGTGAAGCGCATCGCATTCGCTCCGTGGCGGTGGGCGGGCGCAGTCTCGCCCGGCGAAACCGTCTGAACGCCGACGTAGGTCGTGTGCGAGACTGCGTTTCCGAGTGCGGCGTTGATCGGGACCGCGACGCGGCGCTGGAACCCCGGCGGGAGTTCGGAGATGGTGACGTCCTCCTCGATGTGGTCGATGGCTGCCTGGATGTCCTCCCACTTCCAGATGCCCGCCTCGAGGTCGTCGTAGACGTTCCCGAAGTCCTCCTCGACCTCCCAGAGCGGACGGAGATCGTTATCCTCGAGCAGGGTCCGTGTATCGGTACTCAACTCTAACAGTTCCTCCGGCTCTTGCTGCCCCATAGCCAGATGTTAGCATAGATCCAACATAAGTGTACTGGATGGTACACCCGCGGAAAGCGGCGCAGATACCGCCGGACGCCCGTGGGGCCTCTGTTCGACCCTGCAGGACAGAACGACGCGGCCATCGCCTACACTTGCGCGTCGAAGACTTCGCTGGAAGGGAAAACCGTGCGACAGTCCTCGCAGACCATCTGGCCCTGAATCGCGTACTCCCAGAGCTTCCCTCCACAACTCAGGCAGTCGAAATGCGCTCGTACGAACGGGTCCGCCTCGGCGTACGGGTTCTCGAACTCCGCCATGTCGACACGTATTGCGGAGGAGGGACAAAAGAACACCGGCTGTGACGCTTCTGTGGCAACGACCGATAGAACGACGTTTTGAAGCGGCTATTTACTTATAGGCCGACGCCGTAGGTAGAGGAACACAACTGATGAATGCTAGTGACGAGGAGTCGACACGCTGGGAACAGATCGACACCTGGAACTACCGCCTATTCGTGGTCGGCGTCGTGGCCGCCACCCTGATCAACTACGCCGCATTCGGCGCGCCGCTCGCATCCGGCGTTATCACCGCAGCGTTCTTGATCGGAGTGTACGGATATCTGACCGTTTGGTCAGGAGGTACCGACGACTGACACCACCGGGAGTCGCCCGACCGCGTACCGTCCTCGGCGCCAGTCCGGCCGCCATCGCGAGCGAAAGCTACGAACGGCCCCGGCGAACCGGCGAAGGCAGAGTAGCCGCCGACGGCCAGTAGCGGTGAGCCGAACGCCGAACGTTACCTGTTCCAAGCGATCTACTAGGAGGCCGACGTGGTGCCGGCAACCATCGATGCGATACGGGCGCTCACCGACACTGCCAGTCAGGCCGAGAGTATACGGCGAACAAGCGATGCCTTAAGTCTCGGACGCGAGTTTCTGGGAACAGCCGCAGCGTCAGGCGTGTCAACGCCCGATATCGTTAGGCGATGACTAACGCTGGCTGAATTGGGTCTCACGAGGGCGCTGCCGTCAGAGTTCAACGATCTCTCGAAAGGAATCGAACACGCTTGTTATTGCGCCTTCGAGAGGCGCGGCTCGTTCTGACCTAACGTGAACTTGATTCGTCAAAATCACTCGTCGCCGGACACTTGGTTCCTGACCTCGAAGAGCTCTACTTCGAACACTTCTCGACGGACGAACGCGACGAACTTCACAAAACTGCTCGGATGTATTTGCGCACGGGCGGGACGCTCCACCGGACGGACGACTCGACGGTGAGAAACGAACTCACCCGGTCGCAGTTCCTGCTGTACCTCTACAAGGAGCTGGCGGATTACGAGTCTATCCAGAAACCTGAGAACCTCCACAAGCTCAGTTCGATCGCCGCCAGCCAGGCCGGCGAGGAACTTCGATACACCGACATCAGCGATCGGATCCGCGCCGACCGTCGCACGGTCGCCAGCTACCTCAAGGCCCTCAACGACGGGATCGCCGTCTCCGAGTCTCACGACTACTCCCTCCGTCGCTATCGGCGCACGCGCCTGTATCTGCGGAATCCACGGCACGTCGTCCTCCTCCCGCAACGTCGGGAGCACGACGGATTTGAGGAGTATGACCACCAGAACGTGCTCAACCACGAGTTCGAGCACAAACTTACGCGGACCGTGGCGTTCGACCACGCCAAGCGACTGGCGTTCACGACTGGTGCGTACGGCGTCGAGTACTGTAAGACAGACTCGGGGCTCGTCGACTACGTCCTTCACCGCGAGGGCACCGTTCTTCCCTTTGTTCTCTCTTATCATCCCTTACACAGAAGATGCCGAACGAGCTGCCGTCGAGTTCGACCCCAACGCGGGTCAGCATACGAAACCGGACAGCGAGGAGTTGCGTGACCTGGTGTACGAAGCGCCGTTCCGGTTCGTTATAACGGACAGTATGCCTCGATAGATCACAGAGGGACGAACGACTCTTCTAGACGCCCCTGCCGCCGGACAATCGCGGCGTGTTTCGGCGACGCTACCGCCCACGGTGAGGCGTAACTCTGCCTGGGCATCCCGCCCTCGAGCCAGTCTGCGTCGTCGAGGGGAATCCCATCGTCGTGGGGGATCGTCGTTAGCGTGACCGTCATGTACTCCTCATCGCCGAATGGATGGCTGTCATTATTAAGGATCAGCCACGGCCGTGGATTTTCACCGGACTTGAACGGATCCGGTCCCCAGACGACGTCACCGCGCTGATAGCTCATTCAGTCTCTTCGTCGTCGACGGCGTGTTCCAGCCATTCGTCCACGTCTTCCTCACCGAAACGGTCGTTTGCGGCTCGAGTGCTCTCGACCATACACTGGTGAGTCGCCGCACTTCGCTGAGCCCATGGGAGAGATTGCGTTCGGCCTTTGGCTGCCACTTGCCCCGTTTCTGTTCCCGCCGGAGGCGGCCGAACTGGCGTCGCTTCCGCCCGGAGGGTGTGTTGCCGTTCACGTCGGTGCCGTCCTTCCCGATCTTCGTCGACAGGCCGCGATCGTGCCGGGCGACAGTCAGGGGCGCGCCCGTTCGTTTCCGGTTGTCTGTATCGAACGATCGCCACTCCGGTCCCGGATCGATCCGTTGCTCGTCGATGACGAGCCCGCAGTCCTCACAGATCGTCTCCGCCGTACTTGTTGTGACGCGACCGTCACACTCGGGACACCGATTCGTGGTCGTAGCGCTCTGTGCGTCCTCGTCGAACATCGTCTCGTAGATGTTACTGGTCGTCCTCTCTCACCGAAACTCCGAGGGATCCACTTCGAGTAGGCCCCTCGCCCATACCGGGGCCAAAAAATGCTCTCAGGCGTCGATGGGCCCTGTATCGGGGTCGGCGTTGGAGTCTCACTGAGGCATGGAGCTATCGGTAGTAACTACTGGTCGTGGGGCTGCGTACTGCAGCAATGACGTTGCGGAATTGGTTTGAGTGGCAGTCGTTAGATACAGGAGAAGCAGTTACCGAAGCGGCTATCTACTTTCAAAAACATATCAGGAGTCTACTACTGAATATAGGGACGGGATTCAGCAGGTCATATCTTTCCGTGTCTTTGAATCGGTTGTCA
>Ga0207772_100051_pt1 | contig 148106 bp, 148 predicted proteins | sample A23M3SouthBayCA_2_FD_187750 | JGI IMG/M metagenome (GOLD analysis project Ga0207772, IMG submission 187750) | Aerobic enrichment media microbial communities from Eden Landing Ponds, California, USA - A23 M3 (2) (SPAdes) | ecosystem: Environmental > Aquatic > Marine > Unclassified | place... | reverse complement strand
CGACTCCCCTGCGGCGCGAGCCCGCCTCGCCCTTCCAGTCCGCCAGGGTGATTTTCTGCGTCAACGGCTACCGAACATACCACGTCGAGACGGCCTATGCAACGTATTTCATCCCTGGCGGACTGAAAGGGCGAGGGCCGGTGGCGACGAGCGTAGCGAGTGTAGTCGCCTGAGCGGGCCCTATTCGAGCGAGTGTGGGGCGGTGCGGGTGTTCGAGCGAGAATATCCCGCTCAGCGACCGCCAGCGGCCCGAGGGCTTTCATCGCATTCCGTCGAGTGCGGTGCTGTCGTCGAGGCGACTTTCTTCCAGAGACAAACGACACGAAACCAGCGTTACATTCACACCCTGTACCTATCACGGGTTATCGAGTACCTCGGGATTTCCAGGCTGTTCCGGTCGGTATCACCAGTACGTCTCGACGAAACTCCGACCGCCACCAGAGCCGCGTCATTCATTACGTTCGAAGGCAGAGAGACGGACATGGACCCCGCGGTACTGCGCGACGACATGGTCGACAGCCTGGAACACGAGAGCAAGGGCTGTGTCCGGACCGCGGCGGTCGCGGAGGCGATGCGGACGGTCTCCCGGGAGTCGTTCGTCGAGGAGGAGCGGGGCGCCTACGCCGACCGCGCGTTCGAACGCCTCGGGACGCGCGTCCTCGCGCCGAGCACCGCCGCGCGACTGTTCGAGGCACTCGCTCCCGAGGAAGAGGACTCGGTGCTGGTCGTCGGCGCGGGCGTCGGCTACACCGCCGCTGTCCTCGCCGAACTGGTCGGTGAGCGTAACGTTCACGCGGTCGACATCACCCGGCGGCTGGTCGTCGAGGCGCGGGGGAACCTCGCCGACGCCGGCTACGAGGGTGTTCTCGTCGACCGCCGCGACGGCGCGGACGGACTCCCCGAGTACGCACCGTACGACCGAATCTTGCTGGAGGCAGCGGCCGTCAGCCCGCCGGCAGCACTGGTCGACCAGCTCGCCGACGACGGGCGCCTCGTCATGCCCCACGGCGCCGGCGAGCAGACGCTCGTGGTCGTCGAGGCCGGCGAGGTCGTCGAGCGGCTCGGCGGCGTGGCCTTCCAGCCGATGCTCGTCGAGGGCGAACAGGCCGACACGGTCGAGCGCAACCGTACCCGCCGGGAAGACCGCGAGTTCGCCCGCCGGAACGCCGAGGCCGGCGCCGGCTGGGAACAGGACTGGATCGACTGGGACCGTGCCTGAACGCGCCGCTGCACCTGTCCCGCCCCGCCCCTGACGTCATCTCGTCGTGGTGCCTGTCTCGTTCACGGTGTCACCCCGTCGTGTTCCCCGTCGGGTTCCCTGCGACGACCAGGACGTTCGTGTTCTCGCGGTCGTCGGCGTACTGGCTACCGGCCGGTGGTTTCACGCTCAGTGAGACGGTGCCTTCCTCCTGGTTGGGACCGAGACTCGGCGCGAGCGAGAGCGTCGCGGTCCCGTTCGCGTCGGTCTTTGCCGTCACCACCGAGTCGAGGCGAGCGGTCCCGCTCTTGGCGACGACGGTCGCGTCGGCGATCTGGTCGCCGCCGGGACTGACGACCGTGACGGTGACGTCCGTCGCGTTCTCACCGACGACCTCCGGTTCGGGCTGGACGTCGAGTTCGGTGACGCCCAGCGTCTGGATGCCGGCGAGCGTGTTCATCATGACGCCGAGGCTGGCGACGCCGACGACCAGCGCGATGACGAGTCTGATCGGCAGTCCTTCGATAGCCCGTTCGTCCGCAACGAGTGCGTCTGGCTGCATGGACCGGTCTGGCCCCGGATTCGCGTATAAACTCTCGGCCTGCCCCGAAAGAGGGCTCCGTCGACCGAGCGGGCCAGTCCCTCGCCGACCGGAGTCAGTCGCTCAGAGCGTAGAACGTGCCGTCGCGGCTACCGATGAAGACCATCCCACCGGAGACGACGGGCGCGGGATTGACGATACTGTTGCCGGTCGCGAACGACCACTCGAGTTCGCCGGTCTCGGCGTCGACTGCGTAGACGTTGTTGTCGTTACAGCCGAAGTAGACGGTACCGTCGGCGACGACCGGCGGAGCGGTGACCGGGTCGCTGGGGTCGGTAAACCGCCACTGTTCGAAGCCGTCGTCGACGCTGCGCGCCTGCAGGGTGCCCTCGCGGGTACCGACGTAAACCATCTCCTCGGTGACGGCGGGGGTCGCGGTGGCGGCCGAACCCATCCGCTGTGACCAGACCTGGTTGCCCTGCGTGTTGAGCTGGACGAGCCGATTCGTCTCGGTCGCACCGTAGAGCCGGCCGTTGCGCAGCGAGAGCCCGTTGACCCGTCCGCCGAGGTCCGTGGTCCACTCCTCGCTGCCGTTGCCGGCGTCGTACGCGTAGACGGTGGCGTCGTGGCTCGGTACGTACACCATCCCATCGGCGTAGACCGGCGCCGACGGGATGAGACCGAACGTCTCGGAGACCCACTCGCGTGCGTTGGCGCGGGCTCTGTACCGATAGAGGCTGTCCGAGAGGCCGAAAAAGAGGCTCCCGTCCGCGAACGTCGGCGACGTGATCAGTCCGTCGGACTGTCCGTTCCAGCGGTAGATCTCGTTACCGTTCTGCTCGTGGGCGACCAGCGTCCCCCTCGCGCCAGCGTACACGAGGCCGTTGTCGGCGACGCAGGCACCGCTCATGAGCGGCCCGGGGAAGTCCACGGTCCAGTTCGTCTCGCCCGTCATGGGGTCGAGCGCGTAGAGCGTCCCGCTCTCGGTGTTGCGGCGGCCGTCCCCGACGTACAGCTGGCCGTTCGCGAGTACGGGTGACCCGTTCACCTGGTTCGACTCGAGGTCGCGCTCCCAGACGACCGAGACGTCCCCGTGTGGGCCGGTCGCGTCGGGGTGGTGGCCCCAGTTCTGGTCGTTGACCATGAAAACCGGCCAGTCCGAGAGGTCGGCCGGCTCCGGGGTTGCCGTCGCCGTCGCGGTCCCGGTCGGCGTCGATTCGGGGGTCGATTCCGGCGTCGCCGTCGGCTCGTCGGTCGGGGTCGATTCGGGGGTCGACTCCGGCGTCGGCGTCGGTTCCGGCTCCGGACTCGGTTCGGCTGTCGGTGTCTCGTCGACGTCGGCCGCCGTCGGAGTCGACGACCCGTTCGACCCGCAACCACTCACGCTCGCCGCCGCGGCCGCTGCCGCCGCTGCGAGGAACTGTCTTCGGCTTGAACTCCCGTCCATGGCCCCCTTTTCGGACAACTGATTGATAAAGACAGCGAGCGCGTCCCCGTCTTCACCGACCCACAGATCGTGTGATATCTTCCCACACCAGTAGACCTATATAGTGCTGTGGTATACCATAGCATGTATGGCATCCGCACCGAGCACCGACGACGACGAGATGCTCGACGAATTTCTCACCCAGCGCGGTCACGACGTCGAGAGCTGGGACCGGAGCTACAACAAAAAGCAGTGTCCCGACTGCGGCGGGCTCCACGATTCCGGCGCGACAGTCTGCTCGGTCTGTGGCTGGTCGCCAGTATAGCCGGCCACGCGCTTTCCTGCGGTCGTTCGACCAGTAGTGCCGACTGAAACTGAGACAGAGAGCCACGACTGACGCGAGCGAGCGGCTGCTGACGCGGGTCGGCGAGCGCGCGCGAGTGACCTGACCTATCCAGCGTGGCCGGAAGGAAAGTGGGGGGAGTCGAATTCGCACCGGCGAGCGTCGTCCGGAGACAGCGGTGCCGAGCCGCCCGGGGGAAACCCGGAGACGTTCCCGCGGACACGCGCCGGGGGGAAGACGCGGCCGAATGGGGGGGGGAAGGCGCCGGGGGAACGGCCTCCTGTAACGCACTCGAACCGGCGAAGGACCGATGGCGGGCACCGACCCCGGGGGGAGTCGTCGGATGCCGACGAGGCGTGGTGCCGGAGTCGTGCCCACAGTTCGGGCCAACCCACGCCCCACCTCGGTGGCACACACGGATGCGCACAGTGCGAGTCGTGGGGTCGGTGCCCGCCTTCGGTCCGCACTTCCACGTACTGGTGGGTATATATTAATGGGTCAGGAGCGTTTTCTCAGGCTGAAAGCACCACCGCTCGTGTCGGCCCTCGGGCCCGCACTGGGGCGGATCGGATCGACTCGCCCTCGAAAGGACTTAGTAGCCGTTCGTTCCAACGTCTGATAGTGGACGACGAACAGAGCATCGAGGAGATCCTCGATACGATCGGCGACGAGCACGCTCGCCGGGTGCTCGCGGCGATCAGTCGGGAGCCGCGGTCGGCCAAGGAACTGAGCGAGGAGTGTGACCTGTCGCTTCCGACCGTCTACCGGCGTATCGAGATGCTCAACCAGTACGACCTCGTGAAAGACCAGACGCTCGTCGCGGACGATGGCAACCACTACAAGATCTACGAGTCCAACTTCGAGTCGACGGTTATCTCGCTCGAAGACGACGAGTACAAGGTCCGTATCTACCGCGAGGAGAACCTCCCCGACCGCTTCAGCCAGCTCTGGGACGACCTCAATCCCGAGTGAGCCGGTCCGGAGGTTAGTCCGGGGGATCCCTATCTGGGGGGCACGTCGAGGCGCCCGTCCTAAAGCGTCACTCGCGAACGCTTAGTAGCTCCCGGCGCCCCGTAGCGGCTTCCGGCACCCCGAACTGACTCCCGCCGCCCCGACGTCGGTCGCCGTCGGGAGGTAGTATTAAGAGACCGCTCTGGGATACGAGACACAGGTCGATGGTCGAGATAGCAGCAGTACTCCGGGGGGTACTGGTCGTCATGCGGCTCGTGGTGTTCGCGCTGACGCTGGGCATCACGCTGATCAGCTTCCAAGCGTATCGCAAGAAACCGTCCGATCGCCTCCAGTACGCGTTCATGGGCTTTGCGTTCATCAGCATGGGCGTCGCCATCACGAGTGTCATCACACAGCTCGGGGTCGGAAGCGCCGAGGAGATCGTCCGCATCTTCTTCGGCATGACCGAGACGATCCCGTTTATCATCGGGTTCACGATGCTGTACCTCTCGCTGTACCGGTGACTCCCGCTGTATCGCCGCCGTCCCGGGCGTCCTCGCTGTCCCGATCGCGGTCCGGAAATCCACGCTGTCCCGCTCGCCGTCCCGGGGATCACCCGGACGGCCGCCCGGTGGACCGGGTCGCCCGGCCCGTGCTCGCCGGGGCGAACCGAAGCCGCGTCGTTTATGGGTGAGTAACCCGTTCTGTTGTCCAATGACTGGTTCGTCCACCCAGGTGACACGCCTGTTCGGTGGTCCCGGGAGCGGGAAGACGACGGCACTGCTCGACAGGGTCGAAGAACTGCTGGCCGAGAACGACGACGTGACGTTCCGCGACGTGCTCGTCGTCTCGTACACTCGCGCGGCCGCGACGGAGATCCGCGAACGGCTCGCAGAACGGCTCGACGAGTCGCCGCGTGCCCTGCGGGGCAACGTCTGTACGATGCACGCGAAGGCCTACGAACTGCTCGACCTGTCTCGGGGGGACGTGGTCGGGGAGTCCGACAAAGAAGAGTTCTGTGACGAGTTCGGCATCGAGTACGAGGACGAGTACGAGGGCTCGCGCCGGCGCTCTGCCCGTTCGACGACGCTCGGCAACAAGATAATCGCCACGAGTCAGTGGCTCCAGCGCACCCGTCGCGACGTCGCCGACTGGTACGACGTCCCGTTCAAGTGGGACGAGGAGACGGTGCGCCTGCCGCCCGAGGTCGACGAGCGCGCCCAGACCGGCAACAAGTACACGCCGACGTGGTCGAGCGACGACGACCGCACGAGCGTCCCCGAGACGATCCGCGCCTGGCGCCAGTACAAGGGCGAACACGGCGTCGTCGGCTTCGCGGACATGCTCGAACGCGTCCAGCAGCGGTCGCTGCTCCCTAGCGTCGAGTACCTCGTCATCGACGAGTTCCAGGACATCACGACCCTGCAGTACGACGTCTACACCGAGTGGCGCCCCCACATGGAGAAAGTGATGATCGCCGGCGACGACGACCAGGTCGTCTACGCCTGGCAGGGCGCCGACCCGGACCTCCTCCTCGAGGAAGACGTCACCAACGACGAGATCCTGCCAAACTCCTACCGGTTGCCCTCGCGCATCCTCAACGTCGTCAACAGGGAAGTGAGCCACATCGAGAAACGCCAGGAGAAAGACCTCGACCCCCGCAAGGAGGGTGGCCGCGTCGAGGGCGTTCAGGACCCCTCGGTCATCGACCTCGTGCGCAACGTGCGCCAGACGATCGAGGAAGACGAGGAGGGCACCGTGATGGTCCTCTTCCGGGCGCGCTACCAGATGTTCCAGTTCATGGACGAGTTCATCGGCGAGGGGATCCCCTTCACCTGCCTGACCGACCAGCGGATGTGGACCGACCGACTCACCCAGTACGTCCGCGCGGTCGAGGCCATCGACGAGGACGAACCCGTCACCGGCCTCGAAGCCCGCAGACTGGCGGACATGCTCGCCGACTCGGCCTTTGGCACCGGCGAGCGCGACGAACTGTTCGACGCCCTCGACGAGATGGAGGAAGACGCAGAGACCGACGACCTCGAAGAACTCGTCGTCGAACCCGAGACGGTCACGGAGTACGCGCCGTTCATGCCCGACCCGCGCTCGGCCGCGGACATGCTCCGGAAGGTGACCAGTTTCCAGGAACGCAGCGTGGACGCGTACTTCTCCGGCGAGTACGCCGGGATGGAGTCCAACCGCGTCCGCGTCGGCACCATCCACAGCGCCAAGGGTCGCGAGGCCGACCACGTCTTCGTCGCGACCGACCTCACCGAGAAGGTGGTCGAGCAGATGGCCGCCACCGTCGAACAGCAGGGCCAGGATGTCCCGGGCGTCGACGAGTTCACCAAGCGCACCTCGCCGGTCCCGACGCTGACCGACAACGAACGCCGCGTCTTCTACGTCGGGATGTCCCGCGCCCGCGAACGCCTCGTCCTCATGGAGAACCTCGTCGACGGCGCGCCCACCCTGCCCATCGACGTCCTCCTGAACAACGAGATCACCGGCGACTCCGTCGAAGAGGTCCTCGACCAGGCACAGCGCGAAGACGCCGTCGCCGCGGACTGAGCGCGACACGTCCCGGCTCGTCGCGACTACTCTTCCTCGTCGTCGGGCGTCTTCGCCAGTTTCCCGACCGTCCGGTCGGCGACCATCGTCGGCAGGTCCATCGGCGTCGTGATGTGCTCCTCGACGAGGATCATCAGCGCGGCGATGACGATCAGCCCCGCGCCGGCGGTGGGCCGCCCTCGCAAGAAAAGATATTCGAGCCCGAGCATCGCCGCGGGGAGCGCGAAGATCAGCGTCGCCCCCAGGCCGACGAGTCCGAACAGGCTGCGCGCCATACCCGCGATTGCCGCTCGCCCGGCATAAACTGTGTCTCTCGCGGCCGGCGTCGGTTCGGCCTCGGTTCGGCGTCGGCAACTCGTCCCAGATGCGAGAAAATGAACGCTTTTGTGACGGTCGGCCGAAATCCGGGTATGTTCACCGGCATCGTCGAGGAGACGGGACGCGTCGAGGCAGTCGAGGACACTGACGCCGGGCGACGGCTCCGGGTGGCGACGACGTTCGACGACCTGCAGGTGGGGGCGAGCATCGCCGTCGACGGCGCCTGTCTCACCGTCGAGGAGTACGAACCGGGCGAGTGGTTCTCGGTCTTTCTCGCCACGGAGACGCTGGAGCGGACGACTTTCGATACCGTGGCCGAGGGCGACGGCGTCAACCTGGAGCGGGCGATGGCCGCCGACGCGCGCTTCGACGGGCACGTCGTCCAGGGCCACGTCGACGGCACTACCCGGATCGCCGACATCGAACGCATCGGCGAGGACTGGGCCTACACCTTCGAACTGCCGCCCGACCTCGCGCAGTACGTCGTCGAGAAGGGGTCGATCGCACTCGACGGCATCAGCCTGACCGTCGCGCGACTGGACGACGGTGCGGGGACGTTCTCGGTCGCGATCATCCCGACGACCTACCACGAGACGACGCTCTCGGAGAAAGAGCCGGGTGACGCGGTCCACGTCGAGGTCGACGTCTTCGCGAAGTACGTCGAGCGGATGGTGAGCCACGGTGAGCGAGACGTCGACGCCGAGGTTCGGCAGGAACTCGACGCGAGACTGGGCTGAGTACGACCCAGGACTGGGCTGGGTCCGGCTCTCCAGTTTCGGTCACCGCCTCCGCCGTAGTTCGTTTGTGTACACTGCGACCGTGAACAGTGGGCCAACAGCGAGGAGCAGGACCAGTTCGTCGACGACGGCGCCGACGATACTGAGCTGGACGCCGACGAGCATGAGCATGATGTCGTTCTGTCGGTCGGCAGTATCGTTCATGCGACAGGACGGTTCTCGTCTGCCACAGGTGTTTCGACTCGGCAGATAACTCGTTGAGTCCACAAAACCGCCCGGTACTCTTCGTCGGGGGGTTCGGGTTATTCCCCGTCGGCGGGTTCGGGAGTCAGCGCACCGCATTCGACCATCGCTTCGAGCGGGTTGTCCTCGATGTCGAGGGGCAGGTCCACCCGGCCGCGCCGGCGCGAGGACTCCCAGGCAGCGAAGACCACTTCGGTGACAGAGAGAGCGTGGCGCGCCGAGATCTCGGGTTCGACGCCCGCGTTCAGACACTCGACGACGTGGTCGAGGGCCGGCGAGACGGGTGCCGTGTTCTCGACGCCGTCGACGAGTGACTCCCAGTCGCCGCCGTCCTCGCGGATTCGCGCTTGCGGCGAGCCCCAGGGAGTCACCTCGATGACGCCGTCGGTCCCGTGCAGGCGGTGGTGGACGCCGACGCCGTCCTCGCCGAAGCCCGTCGTCGCGATCCCCTGCACGCCCGAATCGTAGGCCCACTGGACGAGGCCCTGGTTCTCGTTGTGCGCGCCGTACTTGACGTGTTCCTCGCGGTAGTCGACCTGTCCGATGACCCACTCGACGGGCGACTCGTCGGCGTACATCGTCGCCAGGTCGATGTGGTGCGTGCCGTTGTCCAGCAGTGTACTCGTCCCCACCTCGACCCGCTGTAACTCGCCGATCCGTCCGGCGTCGAGTGCGTCTTTGGGTTCGCGCCAGACCGGGGAGAAGCGCCGCTGGTGGTTGAACGTCAGCTGAATATCGCGGCGACGCGCTTCCTGTGCCATCAGGCGGGCGTCGCCGTAGGAGGTCGCCATCGGTTTCTCGCAGTGGACTGCGTCGGGGACACCGCTGGCGACGCAGTCGAGGACGATCGGTGCGTGGGTCGGCACGGGCGTCGAGATGCTGACGATAGCGGGTTCGACTGCATCGAGCATCTCCTCGTAGTCCTCGTAGATCTGTTCGTCGGCCACGCCGAACTCGGCGGCGAAGGCTTCGGCGTTCTCGCGGACGAGGTCGGCACAGGCGACGATGTCGCAGTCGTCGCGGTCGCGGTAGCCCTCGGCGTGCTGGTAGGCCATCGCGGCGCTCTCGCCCCAGACGGGGTTGTCGGGTTCGGGACCGGTGCCGATCAGGGCGACGTCGTAAGTCATGGCTGTCCCGTCCGCGTGGCGGCACAAAAGTCTCCGCGTACCCGCACGGTGTGCCGGTTCGACAACCGGCGAGTGCCGCCCCGACCCCGACAGTCAAGCGCCGGCGGCCGCTCGACCCGGTATGGTACGGACAGCGATCAACCTCTACTCGGTTCGCGAACTGGACCGCCCGATGGACGAGATCCTCGACCGCGTCGCCGCGGCCGGCTACGACGGCGTGCAGTTTTCGGGTGATTACGGCGACCTCTCGCCCGGTGAGACCGCCGACGCACTCGCGGAGCGCGACCTCGACGTGACTGCCGCCCACGTCGACCTCGACAGGATGGAAGCCGATCCCAGCGACGTCGTCGACGCCCAGCGGACGATCGGTGCCGACGGCGCTGTCGTCCCGTGGCTGGGTGCCGAACACTTCGAGACTCGCGACGCGGCGGAGGCGACCGCCGAACGCCTCGACGACCTGGCCGGCGAACTGATCGAGGTGGACGACGACTTCGACCTGCACTATCACAACCACGACCACGAGTTCGTGGCCTTCGACGGGACGAACGGGTTCGAGGTGTTCGCCGACGCCTCGTCGGTCCTGCTCGAACCCGACGTCGGCTGGATCCACACCGCGGGTCACGACCCCGTGGAGATCCTGGAACGCTACGCCGACCGGATCGAGGTCGTCCACATGAAAGACATGGCAGACGGCGAGTTCGCCGAGATCGGCGAGGGCGACGTGGACATGCAGGCCTGTGCTGACACCGCCCGGGAGATCGACGCCGAGTGGCTCGTCTACGAACACGACCAGCCCGAGGACCCCGCCGCCTCCATCGACACCGGCGCCGCGTTCCTCGCCGAACTCTGAACTCCCGATCGCAGTCAGCGGTGACGGCGCGCGGCGAGATATCGAGTCTACCGGGCGTGGCATCGAACGCTGTACAGCCCGTCTCACCCAGCGCTGAATCGAGACAGTTGCCACGTAATCGCAGTTATACGACGAGACGTCGGTCCGTGGGCAGGAGTCACGAAACCGACAAAAAGGGGGGCTGCCTATTCCACCCGTGCAACCGACGAGGACGCGACGGGGGCTCGTCGTCGTGGTCGCCGTACTGTTCGTGACGACGCCGGTCGCTGGTGCCGTGAGCACCGACCTGAGTGGTGGCGGGTCGCCCGGCACAGACGCCGCGACCCGGAGCGCGACCGCAGGTGTTGGGTCGTCGGTCGATTCGGGTGTCGAACCGACGACTGACCCGGCACCCGGCCGGAGATTCGCCAGCGACGCCGCGGCCGCGCGGGCGCTGGGACCGCCCGAACCGGCGTCGAACGCGACAGTGACGGCGACCGGGGGGCGCGCGTGGGCGAGGGGGACCGACGACGTCGTGGAGGGCGCACCGCTCTCGATATCGGCGACACAGCGGGTCGCCCTGACACCCGAGCGGCCCGGCGAGATCCAGGTCACACACGTCTTCGAGATCCCCGGGAGTGTCGAGTCACTGGAGACGTCGGTCCCCGAGGCGGCGAACGTCACGCGGGGGACCGGGTTCGCGCCGTCGACCGGCGGCTACGAGTGGAACGGCAACACCTCACGGCCCCGGATCACGTACACGGTGCCGGTCAACGAGACGGTCTCGCAGGTCGGCCCGGAGGGTGCAGCGGGGCGATACCTGCTGGTCGACGCGGGCGAGTGGGCGCTGGTCCGCCGACCCGACCTGTCGGTGCAGTGGTCCTGGAGCGGTCCCGAACCGGTCGGACTCGACCGTGAGACGACAGTCGCCGGCGTCGGCTACGCGGGTGAGCAGTTCGTCTACCTCGGCGCGGTCGACACTCGCACGCGGACAGCCCACGGGCAGACGTTCACGCTCGTGGTCCCCCACCGCGCGACGATGGCCGAGTCGCCCGACGCGGTGCTCGACGCGCTGGCCGACAGCTCCGACCGGTTGCGCGTCGGCGACCGCGACGAGCGGGTGACGGTGTTCGTCGCGCCGACGACGTCCGTCGAGTGGGGCGTGCGTGGCCTCCAGTACGGCGACACCGACGCGTGGGTCCGCGACGTCGAACCGCTCGGCGGGCCCGACAACACCTGGATCCACGAGTACGTCCACACGAGACAGTCCTTCCGGACCGCGACGTCGGGGCAGTGGCTCCCCGAGGCGACGGCGACCTACTACGCCGCCCTGCTGACGCTCGAACGCGACGAGACCGACTTCGCGGGCTTTCGCTCGTTCATCGCTCGCGGCGCACGCCCCCCCCAGGCGGGTGCCGTCCTCGTCGAACCGAGGACCTGGGACAACGCTGCCAACTACTGGAAGGGCGCGCTGGTCACGGCCGCGATCGACCGCCAGATCCGGCTGGCGACGAACGACACGCGCTCGTTCGGGACGGTGTTCTCGCGGCTGAACGCCTACCCAAACCCCGTCGACTGGCGAGTCACCCTGGAACTGGCCGAGCGCGTCGGCGGTGATTCGGTCGACCAGTTCGCCGGCACGTACATCACGACCAGTCGCGTCCCGCCGGCGTGGTCGGCCGCCGAACACGAGACCGCCTTCGGGACCACCCCGGCCCGCTTTACCTACCGCTTCGCCGACCGACCGGGCGACGTCGCGAACGCGACCGCCGGCGATACCGGGACGGCGGACCCCGACGGTGCGAACGCCACGGTCGGGTTCGTGGTCTCGGGCCCGTACCGCAACGTGACGGTCGAGGAGTCGCCGCTGACGCTGTACACGGGAGAGACGCTACACGCGACAGGCGTCGTCCACAACGCCGGTGGCGCGAACGCCTCCTACGAGCAGTTCTTCTCCGTCGGCGGGCGCATCGAACGGACCGTCTCCGGGTCGCTCGCACCGGGCGAAACCGCGGTCCACGCACTGAACTACACGCCCCCGACCACCGGCGGGCGGACTCTCTCCTTTGGCGCCGACACCGTCGAACTCGAGGTGTACGACCCCGCACAGGCCGAGATCGGGGAGGTCACCGTCAACCGGACGACGCTCCGGGGCCCCGGCGTCGTCGGGGTCAACGTCACGGTGGTGAACCCCCACGACGCGCCGGCCCGCCGGGACGTCACCGTGACGCGGGACGGCGAGGAGGTGTGGTTCGGGTTCGTCGGCGTCCCGGCCGGAGGTACCCGGACTGTTACCGCCGCCGTCGCTCTCAACTTCAGCGGGCAGTACTCGGTCGGGGTCATCGACGGCCCGTCGACGACGATCACCGTCGCCGCCAGACCGGGTACCCCCTCGCCGACCGACCCGCTCTCCGGGACCAGCACGGCGGCCGACCCAGAGGCGCCAGCCGACCGCCCGGAAACCTCGACCGGAGGAGACCCGGCCGACGTCGGTGAAACCGCCGGGGACGGTTCCGGCTTCGGTGCCGTCGCCGCGCTCCTCGGCGCGCTCCTGACGGTGATGGCGCTCGGTCGCCGTCGGGTGTCGTGAGAGCGGCCGGGAATCCTCGCGCTTCAGCGTGGAGAGGACGTCAATCGGCTGTTTCCACGGCGTCGAGCAGCGTCGTCGCTCGTGCGAGGAGTTCCTCGGGGCCGGTCGCGAGCAGCGTCACGAGCGGTTCCGACCCGTAGCCACCGTGGTCCAGGACGGCCGCGGGCGTCGCTCCGGCGTCGGCGACTGCCGCTGTGACCGCCCGTTCGTCGATAACGTCGGCGGTACTCGCGACGTCGAGGATAGCGTCGCCGTCGCTGGCGTCCGGCCCGTCGCCGTCACTGGCATCCGGGCCATCGTCGTCACTGGCGTCCGGGTCGTCGCTGTCCGGTTCGTCCCCTGCGCCAGAACCGACTTCGACGACAGGCGCGTCGAGGGTGTCCAGGGCGGCCGCGATGGCCCCATCGGAGCGGAAGTTCGCGCCGAAGCGGACGGTCGGGTCGGCCTCGCGGGCGGCCAGCACCGTCCCGGCGACGTGGGACGACGCGCCGAAGCGGACGCCGCGACTGGGTTTCGCACCCGAGAGTGTACGGGTGATCCGCCCCTCGACGGCGGCGACCTCGTCCGGGCGCTCGGCGTAGGGGGTCGCGCCGGCCACGTTCGTCCCGACCTCCGGGACCAGGGGGCCGACGTCGCGCTCGACGAACCCCTCGACGACGGACGCGACGGCCTCGGCGGTCGGTTCGCGGGCGGCCGCGTTGCGCAGTTCGACGAGGTGATGGACGGAGCCAGGTCCCTGGCCGACGTCGAGGTTGTACCGGACCGCCCGCGCGAGCAACTCGATCCCCGCGGCGACGGCGTCGGTCAGGTCCGCGCCGTGTGCGAGGTGCGTCGCGATGGCCGAGGAGAGCGTACAGCCCGACCCGTGGGTAGCCTCGGTGTCGACCCGCGGGTGGCGGAACGTCTCGACGCTATCACCGGTGACGAGCACGTCGAAGACGTCCTCGCTCGCGGTGTCCTGGTCGGCGTCCCCGGCGTCGCCCGCGACGTGACCGCCTTTGACGAGCGCCGCCCCGGCACCCATCTCGACGAGTCGGTCGCCGGCCTCGCGGGCACTGTCCTCGTCTTTCGGTTCGACGCCGGTCAGGACCGCGGCCTCGTCGGCGTTGGGCGTGACGAGCGTCGCCTCCGCGACGAGGTCCTCGTAGGCGGACTCGGCCGCCTCGGCGAGCAACCGGTCACCCGACGCGGCGACCATCACGGGGTCGACGACCGCGGGCGCTCCCAGACCCCCGACCCGGTCGGTGACGAGTTCGACCACGTCGGCGGTCGCGAGCATTCCCGTCTTGACCGCCCGCACGTCGAAATCCGACAGGACGGCCCCGCACTGGGCGTCGATCTCCTCGACGGGGACGAGGTGCGTACTCTCGACGCCGGTCGTGTTCTGTGCCGTCAGACTCGTGATCGCGCTCGTCGCGAACCCCCCGCAGGCCTCGATCGTCTTGCAGTCGGCCTGGATACCGGCGCCGCCGCCGGAGTCGCTGCCCGCGACGGTCAACACCACTGGCCGCGAGACGGGCGCTGGCTCTCTGGTCATGTTCGGAGAGTATCAGGCGGGGACCAAAGACGTGACGAGACGGCCCGGGTGGGTCGTCGCTATCGACCCCCGGCCGCCTCAGCGGGCGTAGGCGTCGAAGGGGTTATCGTGTGTGAGCTCGCGGACGGTCGTGTCGTCGAGTCGCTCGCGCAGTTTCGGGAGGAACTCGGCCGTGAGATAGGTGTAGGGGCGCTGTTCGCCGCCGCCGGGTTCGGAGGGGTCGTACCAGCCCCGGTCCTGGCTGAGGAGGAGCCTGTCGGCGAACCCCGCCTCGACCATCGCCTCGATGCGGTCGAGGTAGTCGGCGTCGTCCTGGTCGTCGCCGCCGATCCAGTCGTACTCGACGTAGGCGCCGCGCTCGGCGATCTCGCGATGAGACGCCAGTTCGTCGGCCTGGGCGTGGATCCAGACGAACCGGTCTGCGGTGTATCCGGCCGCCTCGACGACGTCGAGCTGGCGGTGCACGAGGTCCCCGGAGAGGGTGTGACTGCCGATCAGCGCCCCCGTCTCGGCACCCGCCCGGGCCGCGGCCCGGAGAACTTTCTCTTCGTCGGGTGAGAGCGACTCCGGGTCGTCGTCGTCCGTACTGACCTTGATCCACGCGGCGAGGACGCCCGTATCGCCGACCCCATCGGTCAGGTCTTCGAGCAGCCATTCGAGGAGTTCGTCCTCGCTCGACTCGCGGACCCAGTCGGGGATCGAGGGTTCCTGGTAGACGCCCGTGGGGACGACGACCGGGAAATCGGTCGCCTCGGAGACCGCCAGGTCGACGTCGACGCGGCGACCGACGCCCTCGGGCGTGGCTTCGACCAGCGCGGTGACGCCCGCCTCGCGAGCGCGCTCTATCTCCGGCGCCATCACGTCGACGACGTCCGCGGGGTCGGCGTCGCGCCAGTTCGCCTCCTCCATCGGACCGAGGTCGACGAAGACGTGTTCGTGCGGGAGTATCAACCCGAGGTCGTCGCGCTCGAACGACCCCAGTGTCGTGTACAGTGCCGGTCCCATACCGCGTTCACGGAACCGGCGAGGAAACCACTTGCCCCGGACACCCGGGCACGACAGCGCGGGAGTCGACGCGACGGCGCATCCCTGTTCGCTGATCTTAATACAGATCTAGAGTGTGCATACCATACCCACGAAAAGGCTTATGTGAGTCGATCACAGGGTTACGGTCAGCAGAGTCGGAAACGCGCACGCGGCCGGGGACGCCGGCCGACAGATACGGATCGTTCGAGACCGCAGACGGCGACGTCGTGCTCTACGACCGCGAGGACAGCACAGCCTGGATACAGTCGAACTACGCCATCGACTTCGACGACATCCGGGCGAGCGGTCCCGCGGAGTAGGAGCGTCCCGAACAGCACAACGGCGTTCCGGACCCTGGGTGGGGTTCCGGTCGAACCGGTCCTCCGGGTGGGTCCAGGCGACCAGTCCCGGTGAGGGTACGGTCGACCCGTCAGTCCGCCACGCGAGCGTCCGCACCGGAACCGCGCGCCAGTCGTGCCGTCAGTTCGCGGAGCCGCGCGATCCGCTCGTCGGTCGGCGGGTGTGCGGTCGTCGGCACGTGGAACCCGTCGTCGCTTTCGCCTTCGGCGTCGGCCTCGCGCTCGAACCCGCCGGGGAGGAGACACAGCGTCGCGACGCCGACGACGCGGGCGTCCGCGTCCGGGCGCGACCCCTCGTCGTCGGAGAGAGTTTCGAGCGCACTGGCGACGGCCGCCGGGTTCCCCGTCAGGAGCGCGGCGGCGCGGTCGGCGGCGAACTCCCGGGCGCGTGCGAGTCGCCTGGAGAGCGCCGCGACGGGAACCGCGAGTATCCCGAGGACGACGCCACCCAGGAGTAGCGTCACGAGCGCGAGCGCCAGGAACCCGCCGGCGTACGCGAGGCTGAACATCGGTGCCTCGACGGACGCCGCGGCCAGCGGGTAGCAGACGACGAGCACGACCAGCCAGGGCATCCACCACGGGACGCCGTCGAGAACGCCGCTCGACCGGTCGTCGACCAGCATCGGCAGGAACGACGACAGCGTCAGCACGGCCGCGTCGCGGTTGACCAGGTGAGCGAGTTCGTGGGCGAGCACCGCGTCGAGTTCCTCGTCGTCGAGCGCGTCGAGGAGCGCCTCGCTGACGACCAGGGTGCCGGTGCCAGTGCTGGGGCCAGAGCCGGTACCGACGCCGACCCCGGTGGCGAAGCCGACGCCGCCGACGGTGAAACAGTTCGCCACGTCGCTCTCGACGACGGCCACCGCTGGCGGTTCGACGTCCGTCTGCTTTGCCAGGCGCCCGACTCGCGCGAGCAGGTCGGAGTGGGTCTCGCAGGTGACCGGCTCGGCGTCGACGCTCGCCAGCAGACTGTAGCGCGCGTAGCGAAACTGCGCCCAGACCAGGACGGCGAGACCGGCCGTAGCCAGGGCCGCGACCCGGGCGACCGGCGAGAGTCGGGGAACGCCCAGCCACCCCGCCAGCAACTCGCCGACCGGCGCGACCCACGGCGCCAGGAGTGCCGCGAGAACGCCCGCGAAGACCAGGTCGACGAGTAACACGCCGCCGAGCGCGAGCGCCATGTGCCAGACGAGCGTCCGGTCGCGTGCCATGTCACGTGAAAAAACATATGACACTGCCATAAGTACCAGGGACAACGGTGCAACTCGCGACGCGACGGGTCCTGGTCCTCGCGCTCTGCGTCGCGGCGGTCGTCCTCGCCGGACTGATGTTCCCCGCGACGGGGATCGGGGAGTTCCCCTCGGAGGGCGCCGGCGCGGTCGCCGGACCGGGAGACGACGGACCGGGCACGGCGGGACCGCCCGGAACGGTCGCCGGCACGGACGCCACGCCCGAACCAGGCGACGAGTCGACCAGGACGCAGTCGACGCCACGACCAGACGACGGACCCGACGCGGGGACCCAGACGGAGCCAGGGGAGTCGTCGAATTCGACGGCGACGCCGAGTGCGACTGCGACACCGACGCCGACGCCAACGCCGACCCCGGCGGGGCCGTCAGATACCGACGACCGTGGCGTCGTCGCGGTGCTACTCGGGGCCTCGCTCTGGTGGCTGCTGGTCGGGCTCTTCGTCGTCGTCCTCCCGTGTGTGACCCTCGAAGGGAAGGCCCGGGGCTGGCCGCTCTTCCGGCGGTTGCCGGTGCCATCGGTCTCACTCGTCGCCGCCGCTCGACGGATCCCTCAGACCACGACGTCGGTCCTCGTCGACGTGTCGGGGTCGGTCCCCCGGCTCGTCTCGGGACTCGGCGACGCGCTGACGGCCGGGTCGCGCGGACTCGGCGTCGCCGTCTCGGGGCTCGCCCGGGCAGTCGGCACGCTCGTCGTCTCCGTCCCCGGCGCGCTCGCCGGGGTGCTGGCGGCGATTCTGGACGTGTCGCTGTTCGGCGGGTCCGACACGACGGTCGGCGGCCTGCCGGACGACGAACGGGTACAGAGCGACGAGGTGGGGTCTGCCACCCCGGCAGCCGACGAGTCGGACGAGCCGCCGTCGACCGTCGAGGAGGCGTGGGTCGCCATGGTCGAGAGGCTCCCGGCGGGGAGTCACCGGGCAGAGACGAAGACGCCGATGGAACTCGCCCGCGCGGCCGTCGACCACGGCCTCCCCGCCGAACCGGTCTACGCGCTCACCGACGCGTTCCGGCAGGTGGCCTACGGCGGCGCGTCGGCGACCGAGGATCGGACGAACCGCGCGCTCGCCGCGCTGGAGCGCGTGCGGGACGCCCTGGAGGGTGACGAATGACGCTGATCCCGGAGGCTGACGAATGACGCTGGTCCGCCCCCGTGATTTCTTTCGGGTGGGCGTGCTCTCGCTCGCACTGGCGGTGTACGCCGTCTTCGGGCCGCTTCCACCCGGGACGCGCTCGTTCGCCGAGTCCGCCCTCTCGGGGCCGCTCATTGCCTGGGGTGCGGTACTCGCCGCGGCCGCGGTCGGCTTCGCAGTCGTCGTCACGGAGGGGGCACCCGGACAGCGTGGTTCGTCCGCCAGAGCGGGCTACGACGCGGACGGCGCCACAGTCACGAGGGCGCTCGGCGACGAGGCGAACGGGAGCGGCGGCGGGACGAGCGGGCGCGGTGATCCGGTCGGAGGAGAACTCCAGACGGCGCTGGCGACGGCCGAGCGGACGACCGACGCCCCGACGCGGGTCGCGAACGAGCGGAGCGTCCGGCGGACACTCGAAGAGAGTGCGGTGACAGTCGTCGCCGACAGCGAGGAGGTCTCGCGCGCGGCGGCGGCCGAGCTGGTTGCGACCGGCGAGTGGACCGACGACCCGCGCGCGGCAGCCCTGCTCGCTGACGGCGATTCGGCGCGACTCCCGCTGTCGCTCCGCGTCGTCGACTGGCTCGCCGGCAACCCGTTCGAGCGACAGGCGAACGCGGCCGTCGCCGAGATCGCGACACGGGCCAGCGTCGAGACGGAGGTGTCCGGGCCGTGAACACAGGCTTCGAAACAGGGGTGACAGAGCCGTGAGCGGGTGGGGCGTCGGGCGCTTCGACGCGGGCCTGCTCGGTGCGATGCTCGCCGCCACCGCCGGGCTGGTGTTCGGCAGCACGACGACGTTCCTGCTCGCGGTCGTCGCGCTCGTCTACGTGGCGTTCGGCCGGGCATCCGGGCCCCCGGAAGCGTCGGTCGCGGTCGAGCGAACAGTCGAAGACGCGTCGCCTCGTCCCGGGCAGGAAGTCGCAGTGACGCTCGCGGTGGCCAACGTCGGGTCGGCGCCACTCCCGGACGTCAGGGTCAGCGACGGCGTCCCCGACAGACTCACCGTCGTCGAGGGGAGCCCCAGCCTGTGTACGGGACTCCGCCCGGGCGAGGAGATGACCGTCACGTACACGGTCCGGGCCGAGCGCGGGACCGCGACGTTCGGGGACCCGGCGGTGGTGGTCCGGGGGGCGGGCAGCGGGGCCGGCGAACGGGTCGAGGTCAGCGAGACGACGAGGCTGTCCTGTCGCACGCTCGTCTCCGAGGTCGACCTGGCGCCGGTGACGCTTCCCTACACCGGGCAGGTCGAGGACGACGCCGCGGGGGAGGGCATCGAGTTCCACTCGACGCGGGCCTACCAGCACGGCGACCCGCTGTCACGCATCGACTGGAACCGCTACGCCGCCACGGACGAACTGACGACGATCGACTTCCGCGAGACGCGGGCGGCGGTGGTGCTCGTCCTCGTCGACGCCGGGGGAGCGACCACCGCGAGTGCGAGCGCGGACGCGCCGACCGCCCTCGACCTGGGTCAGTACGCGGCCCGGAAACTGGCCGATGCGCTGCTCGACGACCACAACCGCGTCGGGGTCGCGCGCTACGCCGCGTCCTGCCGGTACCTCCCGCCGGGCGCCGGGCACGACCAGACGGTCAGAGTCCAGCGGTTCTTCGGCGAGAGCGATCGTGGCGACGACCGCGATGGTGACGACCACAGCGAGACGGGTCGCAACCGGGAGTGGATACTCGACGGTGACGTGCTGTCCCAGCTCCGCAAACGGACGCCGGCGGAGACGCAGGTGCTGTTCTGTTCGCCGTTCCTCGACGACCGGGCGGTACGGATCACCGAGCAGTTCGCGGCCTACGGCCACCCCGTCACGGTCGTGAGTCCGGACGTGACCACGGGGTCGACCGTCGGCGGGACGATAGAGCGCGTCGCACGGGACCGTCGGCTCCGGACGGTGCGACGTGACGGCGTTCGCATCGTCGACTGGTCGCCGTCGAACCCGCTCGACGCGGCGCTCGACCGGGCGATACACGGGTGGTCGCAGTGACGGCCGCCCAGTCGGGGTCCGCGACGCCGTTCGGTGGCACGCTGGCGCTCGTCGTCGCAGTCGTCGCCGGTCTCGCGGTCGGCGTCGGCGTCGGCGTCGGCGGACCGGTACCCGTGACCTGCGGCGTCCTCGGAGCACTGGTGCTCGTCTCGACGGCGCGCAAAGCCGAGTCAGACCGCCCCGCCGACCGCGTCGGCGCCGGCGTCGGGGTGCTCCTCACGGTCGGCGTGTTCGGGACCGTTCCGACGCTCGCCGGCGGTGGTCTGGACGGGACGTACGCAGCGCTCGTCGCCGGGGCGGTCCTGTTCGTCGGTATCGACGGGCTGACGCGGTTTTTCGACGGTGGCAGTCGAGACCTCACACACGTCGCGATCGTCTCTGCCACGGTGCCGGTCGCGGTGCTCGGCCTCTCGTTCGTGGCCTGGGTCGGCGTCCTGGTCGCACGGGTCGCACTCGACCTCCGGGCCGTCTCCGGGTTCGTACTCCTGGTCACACTCCAGATAGAGGTGTTGCTCGCAACCGTGTTACTGGGGCTCGCGACGGAGGTCGTCGACGACTGGACCGGGTGGCGTGCTGGCGGTGGAGCAGGCGACAGCGGCGGGGCGGGCGGCAGCAACGGGGCGGGCGATAGCGGTGGGCCCCAGGACAGCGACACGTCGGCCGCCGAGCGGTTCGTCGAGAAACTCGGCGCGGCGACTGCAGCGATCCGGGGGCCGCAGGCGGTCGCCGTGGGCGGGTTTCTGTTCGTGCAACTGTTGCTCGCGCTGGGCTACCCGGGACTGCTGGAGCGGACGCTGTCGTCGGTACCGGTGCTCGGCCCGGCCGTCCGGACGGCTCTCGAACGGGAGTGGCTCCACGCGCCGTTCGACCTTCTGATAGCGATCTCGGTGGTCGTCCTGGCCGTCGAGGCGGTGCGGTTGCTGGTCGTCGCGTGGGCCGAACCCGACCCGCCCGAGACGCTCGGCTACGCAACCGGTTCGACCGCACTCTGTGCCCTCCTCGTGGTCGTGGGGCTCGCTCCGCCGACGCGTGCCGCGCTGGCGAGTGCCCTCCCGGTCGTCGACCCGTCGCCCGCCGTCGCCGTCGTCGTTTCGCTCGCGACGCTCACAGCAGCGCTGGTGGCGCTGGTGGCGCTGGTCCTCCTCGTCGAGTTCGCGTCCCGTCCGTCGCCGGTTCCGGAGCGGTCGCCGGGGTTCGCGCTCGGTGCCGCGTGCCTGTTTCTCGTCGCAGTCGGTGCCGGTCTCGGCGACACGTTCCCACCAGTCGTGTTCGGCACCGCGGCGGCCGCGTTCGTCGTCTGGGACGTCGGGGACAGAGGGGTCGAACTGGCCGCGACCCTCGGGCCCGCTGCCGACACCGACCGCGGGGAGTTCGTGCTCGCCGCGACGACCGCGCTCGTCGGCGTCGGTGCCGTCGTCCTCGGGACGCTGGTGCTGTACGTCCTCGGACCGCCGTCGATGTCGGTCCCGGCCTGGCGGGGATATCTCGCGCTGTCGCTCTCGCTCGTCGCCCTGTGTTCACTCGCGCTGTATCTCGTCCGGAGTTCGCCCGAGGCGGCGTGAACTGGTCGGTGCTGTCACTCCTGGAGCTTTTGCATGTACTCGGCCATCGCCGCCCAGAAGGGGTCGGCACCCGGGTGGTCGGTGGGTTCGCCGTCGACGACCAGTCCGGAGCCCTCGGTCACTTCGCCGACCTCGGCGGCCGGGATGTCCTCGTTTTCGAGTGCCGTGAGTACGTCGTCGACCCCCGAGGGATCGACCGTCGCCAGGAGCGTCCCCTCGGAGATGGAGATCCACGGGTCGATGTCGAAGAAGTCACAGGCCGCCTCGACGCCGGGGAGGACCGGCACGGCGTCGCGGTCGAGTTCGATGCCGACGCCAGCAGAGCGAGCCATCTCGTAGAGGCCGCCGTAGATGCCACACTCGGTGGCGTCGTGCATCGCGGTCACGGGGCCGGCCGCCGCCGCCGTGAGCGCGTCCTCGACGGGGCTCATGTCGTAGAAGCGGTCCATCGCGGCGTCGAGGTCGTCGTCGGCCACCTCGCCGCGCATGAGCGACTCGAACTGGATCGAGAGCAGGCCCGTCGCCTCGATGGCCGGTCCCTTCGTGATGACGACGCGGTCGCCGACGGTCGCGCCGTTCGGGCGGACGAGGTCGTCGGGGTCGCCCACCGAGACCGAGGTGCCGCCGCCGACCATCGGGTAGTTACAGCCCTCGTAGCGGCCGGTGTGGCCGGTCACGACGGAGACGTCGAACTCGCGGGCCTCGCGGTCGAAGGTCTCCCAGACGGTCGCGAACTCCTCGTTGGTGATCTCCGGCGGGAGGTTGAAGTCGACCGAGAGGTGCGTCGGCGCCATCCCCGACACGGCGACGTCGGACATGAGGATGTGGACCGCGAACCACGCGGCGCGTTCGAACCCCAGCGAGGGCATGATGAAGATGGGATCGGAGGCCAGAGCGATGGCCGCCCCGTTCGCCTCGACGACGCCGAAGTCGACGCCGTGTTGCGGGCCGAGGGTCACGTCGTCGCGGTCGGCGCCGAGGTGCGGGTAGATGTACTCGTCGAAGAACTCGCGGTCGACCTTTCCGAGTTCGGGCATGTCACGTCAGTTGTCAGTCGTCCGGCAAAGAGCTACCGTTCCGGGACCCGTCCCGCGTTCCGTCAGACACCGGGGACGCCGACGGCGCTGAACACGCCCAGCAGCGGGCCGAGGACGACGAAAACGACCAGCAGCGTCACCCAGGCGACCAGCGCGATCCCGGCGGCTTCGACCCAGCTCACGCCGTAGGCGAACTTGAGGACGCCGAGATACGCGAGCAGCGTCACCAGCGGACCCAGTAGCGGCACCCAGCCGAAGAACGTGCCGACGACCGCCCAGACGAGCGAGCCGACCAGCGCCGTCACGAGCGCCTCGGTGTAACTCCCCTCGCCGGCGACGAGTTGTGCGCCGATATAGATGCCCAGTCCGCCGATCAGCGCGCCGACGACGAACGTGATCAGGCCGGTAATAAGTCCCATACGAGCCGACAGGAGTGGCCGGATGAAAAATCTATCTCGTCGCCAGGTTCGAGGCAGTCGTCCGTATATTCAAGTACGAACGGGCGCAACTCTCGATTATGGCACAGGCGACCGGTCGGATCGTTTCGAGCGACGACTCGGAGATCCACGACGAACCCCACGTCGAGGGTCGTCGTATCACGGTTCGCCAGATAGTCGAACGCGTCGAGGACGCCGGTATCGACGCCGAGACAGTCGCAGACCGGTACGATCTGGCGCTCGCCGACGTCTACCGGGCGCTCACCTACTACTACGACCATCCCGAGGAGATGGCTGCGGTCGAACGACGGCGAACCGAGCGAGAGCGTGCCGCACGGGAGAGAGGTGCGAAGAGTCTGGACGACATCCGGCGAGAGGAATGAGCTATCGGGTTTTGTGTGACGAGAACGTCGAAGAGGCGACGGTTCTCGAACTCGAACGACGTGACGTTACTGCAACCCACGTCAGCACCGTCCTGGGATCTGGAAGTCCCGACGATGCCGTCGCAGAACACGCTCGAGCAAACGGTTTCGTGCTCCTCACAAACGACAGCGACTTCCTCGATAACGAAGACTTTCCGGCTGTCACCGTTCTCTACTACCCAGATAACGACGTTCCGGCACATGAACTCGCGCAGCGAATCGAAGATCTGTCGACCTGGGTTTCGGATCCGGATGCACTCGGCCGAGTTACCTTTCTCAGCGACTGATTCAGACGCTCGACAGACCGACCCTTCCGAAGTTCCTGGGATCTACTGAGCGATCCGTTACCTGTAGACTATAGACCACGCTCCCGTAGAAGCAGATATGAGCACGACCGACGGGACGACCGACACCGCCGACCGGATTCGCCTCTCCTATCGTCCGGTAGACGCCGGTTCGGACGACGAAGACGAGTTCCCCGTCGAGAGTCTGCGCGAGGAGACGTTCCTGACCTACCTCCGGCGTGCCCACGACGGGCCAGTCGCGGTCGGCGACGAGTGGGCGGAGTTCGTCAACTGCGGCTGTGGCACCACCGAAGACGTCCTCCTGCGCGTCGAAGCGGTCGAAGGCGGCTCTATCGTCGACGAATCGACCGAAATCGAGATTTTGAGTTCCTGAGTCACCGACCGCTCGATACCGTCACTTGTCTCTGAGCAGCGCGTCGTCCCCGTGGCGTTCCCGTAACTCGCGCAGGTACTCCTGTGACTCACGGACGCGCGGCGTCGGCTCGGCGTAGGCGTTCTCGAACCACTCGTCGACGTCCGGCTCGTAGGCTTCGGCGGCCTCGATCAGTTCGGCCGCGTGCTCCCGGCACCGCTCCTGTATCGCCTCGACGCGCTCGTCGTCCAGCAGGTCCCGCTCGCGGAGGAACGTCTCCATCCGCGGGATCGGATCCTTGGCCTTCCAGCGTTCGACCTCCTCGTCGTCGCGATAGACGGACGGGTCGTCGGCGGTGGTGTGTGCGCCGTAGCGATAGGAGATGGCCTCGACGAGCGTCGGTCGGAGTTCGTCCTCGCCGGGCTCGCGGGCCTTCTCGACGGCTTCCCGGGTGACGGCGTAGACGGCGAGGGGGTCCATCCCGTCGACGCGGACGCCGGCGAAGCCGTAGGCGTCGGCTTTCTGTGCGATGGTCGCACTGGCCGTCTGGCGCTCGCTGGGCATCGAGATGGCGTACCCGTTGTTGTTACAGAAGAAGAGAGCGGGTGCGTCGAAGACGCCGGCGAAGTTACAGGCCTCGTGGAAGTCCCCCTCGGAGACGGCGCCGTCCCCGAAGTGACAGCACGCGACCGTCTCCTCGCCCTGCAGGCGGGCCGCCCAGGCCATCCCCGTGGCGTGGGGGAGGTGACTCCCGATGGAGATGTTGAGCGGGAAGACGTGTTTCGAGGCGAGCCACTCGTTGCCCACCTCGTGGCCCATCCAGTACAGCAGGTACTCGGGACCGATGCCGCGGGCGATCACGGCGCCCATCTCGCGGTACTGGTCGACGATCCAGTCGTCGTCGGCGAGGGCGTGCGTCGACCCGATCTGTGCAGCTTCCTGGCCGGCGAGAGGTGGATAGGTGCCCAGCCGACCCTGGCGCTGGAGGCTGACGAGGCGCTCGTCGAGGTGGCGGGCGTACCACATCTGCTCGTACATGTCGACGAGCGTCTCGTCGTCGACGTCCGGGACTGTCTCGCCCTGTCGGATCCGTCCGTCCTCGTCGACGATCCCTATCGTCTCGTCGGCCGGACGCGAGAGGTACTCGCGGTCGCTCACTGCCGGGGGGTGGGCGGGCCGCTACATAGAGATTTGGCATCGAAGTCCACCGAACGACGCGAACGGTCGTCCTTCGAGGAGAACGGGGCCAGAAAAGAACGGGACCACCTCAGTTTTCGAGGTCCTGGTAGGTCGTACGCAGTGTGACGGGCGTCACGTCGGCAGCGTCGGCAGCCGCCGCCTGGGTGAGCGGGTAGTCGCGCCGGCTGGCGGCGGTGTAGAGACAGGCCGCGGCGACGCCGGCGGGGTTGCGGCCGGCGACCAGCCCCTCCTCGTGAGCGCGCTCGGCCAGGTCCCGGGCGCAACGCTCGATCTCGCCGGGGACGTCCAGTTCACTGGCGAACCGGGGGATGTACTCGCGCGGGTCGATCGGGCCCGTGGGCAGCCCGAGTTCGCGGTTCAGCGCGTCGTAGGCGGCCCGCAGTTCCGCAGTCGAGGCCTTCGCGTCGGCGACGACCTCCTCGACGGTCCGGGAGACGTCGCTCGTCCGGCAGGTGGCGTAGACCACGGCGGCGGCGAACCCCTCCAGCGAGCGTCCACGGAGCAGATCCGCGTCCTGTGCGGACTCGAAGAGGACGCAGGCACGGTCACGGATGTGCTCCGAGAGGCCGAGCGCGCCCACCAGTCGGCGCACCTCCGTGAAGCCGTAGACCTGGTTGCGTTCGGCCTTCGAACCGATCTTCGTCCGGTTGTGCTGGCGTCGCATCCGCGCGACGCGGCGGCGTTTCCGTCCCTTGAGTCGCGTCGACCGACCGATCTCCGTCGAGAGCCCCCTGTCGTGGCGCGACCTGGTCAGCGGCGCCCCCGTCCGCTCGCGGTTGGTCTCGTCGTCGGCGAACGACCGCCACTCGGGCCCCCTGTCGATGTTGTCCTCCGCGACGACGAGTCCACACCGCGTACAGACGGTCTCGCGGTCGTCGCTTCGCAGACTCCCATCACACTCCGGGCACGCTGTCACTGTCGTGCTCATATGCGAGGCTTCGCTCGCGAGGGGGTTAATAAGCGGTGCGGTTACCCCCCGATTTCGGCGCGAGCGCGCCGCCACCACGTACCGGTTACCGGTACGTCAATCGAGCTCTCGTCGCCGCCGACTACCGCGAGGTGGCCTTCACAGCGTGGCGAAGCGCTCACCACCGACGCCCAGACAGACGGCTCCTGCGAGTACGAGCGCCAGCTGCGGAACGCGGGCGGGAGTGAGGAGCGGCGGGCCGGCCGTCTTCGTCCGCACCACGTCGAAGCGAGCGTCCGGAGAGGGTTCCGATACTCGACTCGGCGGGAACCGGCGGTGCAGGGACCGTCGCCGACGGGTTGTCCGCACCCGGGTTCGAGAGTGTTCGACTGTGCACCGTCGACGCGACTCCGTGGAACCGGGGCGACGAGAATAGCAGTATCAGTCGTCCGATTCGACGGCGTCGGTGGCTCCGGCAGCGTCGGAGGCCGTCGCCTCGAAGTGGTGGCCACAGTCGGGACACTCGACCTCGTCGTGGCGCAACGCGGCGGACTGTTCGCGCACCTCGCGCATCACCTCGGAGATGCGGTCCTCGGCTTCCAGTTCCTCCTCGACGGAGAGTTCGACCCCCTCGACTTCCAGCAGGAACTTCGCGACCTCGGTGGCCTCGTACATCACGTCGTCGAGTTCCTCGGCGGTGAAGAAGTCACACATCGCGCCGTAGAGGAACGTCGCGCCGGCCATCCGGACCTTGTCCTCGAAGGAGGCCCGCGCCTGGTTGACCGCCTGGGGCGTGTAGGTGTCGGTCATGAACGGGACGAGTTCGGGCAGGTTCTCGCCGATCTTCGTCATCTCGACGCCGGTCTCGGTGCGGAAGTCCGCACAGAGTCGCGCGATGGCCCACTCGCGGGCCGTGATGTAGGTGCGGTCGCGCAGGAACTCGTTGGCGCGGTCGTAGGTGCCGCCGTCGATCTTCTTGAAGCGGTCGTACTTCCGGACGTCCGGCGGGACCGCCGACTCCGTCGCGGCGGCCGACCCGGTCCCAGTCTCGGCCGTGGCCGTCGGATCCGGGTCCGACGAGTTCGTCGCAGTCGACTCACCGTCGTCCCCGGACTCGACTGTACCAGTGTCGGTTTCCGCCTCGTCTCCGCCCGTGTCGGTTTCCGCCTCGTCTCCGCCCCTGTCTTCGGCGAGTTCGCCGGCCCGTCCGTCCGTCATGGTCACTACTGTGTCCGGCGCGGGGAAAAAGGGTATCGCTGGCGTCAGACACCGGTAACGAGGGTGATACGTTCGTATCGGGACTCGGCGGGCCAGAGCGCGTTGACAACCGTTAATAGGGTCCACCGAAAAGTCACGACAAGACAATGGCGAACGCCGCGTATCTCGCAAGTACACTGTTGATGGGGCTGCTCGGGGTCGGCGTCGTCGTGCTGGTCCTGCGCGGTCGCCACTGGGAGAACTACCGCCCGCAGGCGGCCTACGGACTGAGCGCTGGCGGCGGGGCACCACCGTCGGCACTCTCGAAAGTCGCGGGTGCGACGAGCACGTGGACCGTCGCCTTCTTCCTGCTGGCACTCGGGTTCCTCGCGGCGGTCATGGTGACCGTCAGCGGAGCTATCGGGGGTACGGCCGTCATCGCCGGACTCGGGGCGGTCGTCGTCCTCTACATCGTCGCGGGCGTCTACGTCGCACTCCGCGGGAACGGCCGCCCGAGTTCGGTGGCCGCCGCCGGCAGCGCCGTGACGCTCGGACTGCTGTTCATCGCCGTCATCGCCCTGAACCTGATACTCGGACTGTAGAGTAGATGTCCCACCCCACGACCGCTCGCCTCCCGCCGGCCGACTGGCCCACGGAACTCCAGGTGCTCCTCGCGGCCATCTGGTTCGAGATGGCGCTCCTGCTCGGCTACTTCCTCGTCACCGACGCGACCGTCACGACGCCGCGCTACGTCGTCTACCCGTTCGTCTGGATCAACGCCGTCCTCTGGGCCGGGATGCGCACGCAGACGCGCCGTGCCTCCCGTCGCCTGCAGGCGGTCGCCGTCGCCGTCGCTATCGCGTACTTCCTGTTGCTGGCCAACTGGGCCGGCCTCGTCGTCCTCACCGGCGGCGGTCACCACCCCGTCCCCGAGTCCGTCCTCGGCCTCTCCTTCGGGTCGGGTTCGCCGGGCTGGGCGCGCGTCCGGTTCATCACGCGCACGTTCGCGATCTCTTTCGTCCCCTTCCGCGTCATCGGCTACCTGGGGCTGGCCTACCTCGTCTACGCCGCGGTCCTCGACGCGACCAGCGCCGTCGCCTCCGGCGCACTCGGCCTGCTCTCCTGTCTCAGCTGTTCGTTCCCGATCGTCGCCTCCGCAGTGACCGGCGTCTGGGGCGGTAGCGTCACCGCGATGTCGACCGTCTTCTCCCACTCGGTCGATATCTCGACGCTCGCCTTCCTCGTGTCGGTCGGCCTGCTCTACTGGCGTCCCGGCTTCCCTTCGCTCGGACTCGTGAGGGGATCGGACAGTGGGTCGGACTGTGACTCCGAGGACTGATACGGTCGACGCAAGCGCCGGGACCGATCGACGGCGGGATCGCCAGTACGCGCCTATCGACGATAGCCGTCGACGGGTGCGTTCGTTACCGGGTCGATTTCGTCGCCACGTCGGTCGCGCCCGTGACGCCGTCGCCGGCGGGGCGAACGCCCTCCCCGCAGGTCGTCTCCGTGTCCTGGTCGTCGACGAGGATAGCCGTCCCGAACTTGCAGTCGTAGGTAAACGGCGAGTCCGCCGGGAGCCGGAACGTCTCTCCGATGCCGGGCAGCTCGAACCGTATCTGGAACCCCGCGCTGACGGCCGTGGCCTCGACACCGGGCCCGCGGTCGGCGCGGACGTGGCTGGTGAACCACTCGTCGACCCGTTCGTTCTGCATCGTCACCGCGACCGTCACGGTGCGGGTTTCGCCCGGCTGGATCACCGCGTCGGGCCCGAGACGCCGGACACTCATCGCCTCGGTGCCAGCCTCGAACAGTCGGACGTCGTTCGTGTCGATGGTGACGTCGACGCCGTCGGGCGCGGCCGGCACCGGCACGTCACCCGGGTTGTGGACCTGCAGGTGGATCAGCGCGGTCGTCTCCTCTTCAGTGACCGGTCCCCAGGTGGCCCAGCCGCGCTCGACCTCGTAGCCGACAGTTACCGAGCCGTCGCCGCCCCCACCGAGGTCGGTCCCGTCGGTCAGTGAGTCGCCGAGACGACCGGTGTCGACCGACCGCGCGTAGGTCCCGTTCGTCCCGTTGGCCGCCGCCGACAGCGCCCCGATGACCGGCCGCCTGTCTTCCAGGATCGTCTGGTTGGCGCCGACCGGGTGTCGGAACGGCCTGATGGCGTCGACCGTCACCGTCCCGTTCACGTCGAGGTCGATCGTCTCGTTGGCCCTGACGAACGCGACCCACCACGCCGGCAACTGCTCGTTCAGCAGGTCGGTCCGGAGCTGTGTCGTGCTCTCGCCCGGCGGCACCGAGATACCCGTTTTCGAGCCGGTCGCGACGCGCACGTCGTTCATGTAGATGTCGTACTCGGCAGTGAGACGCTCGCCCAGCGAGACACCCACGGGGTTGGGGTTGTTCACCCAGATTGTCGTGACGATCTCCGTCCGTTCGTCGGTCACGTTACCCCAGTCGCCGCGGTCTTCCAGCCCCGCCGAGGGAGCACCGAGCACACCCGTCAGGTAGAGGATCCCCAGAAACGCCACGAGCGCGACGATTCCGACGCCGACCCGGCGTGGCCACGTGCTGACGAGCGGTGCGAGCCGCGACCTGACGTCGGCGAGTCTCCCCTGCTGTGCGTCCGCGGGCCCGCCCGCCGCGTTCGCCGGACCGGTCGCCGCGTCGGCGGTCTCGTCGGCCACGTCGGCCATCCCGTCTGCCGGGTCCGCTGTTCCATCCGGGCCGTCCGGTCCGTCCGACCCTGCCTCTGACATATCTGTCCGTGAGAACACGGGCACTGCCATAAATCCCGGCGATACGTGCAGGTTCTGTCGAGGATCCGCGGGCCGAACGCCCCGCTACGGGGGTGAGTACAGGTCGTCACACAGACCGAAACCCGCGAGAGAATCGAACGACGCCGCGGTCGACGTCAGTACGCGATCGACGGGCCTACAGGATGGAGTAGGCGGCGGCGGTCGTCAGCGCGAGGGCGGCGAACAGCCCACCGAGGGCGATGTAGGTGACCGCCGGGGGTTCCCAGCGCAGGTGCTGGAAGTACCCGGCGACGAGGACGGCCTTGATCGTCGACAGGGTGAGGATGATCGCGAAGGCCGTCCAGTAGGCGTTCTCGAGGAGGCCCATCTGCTCGACGTAGGCCTGGGTGGTCGAGAAGACCATCAGTACGACGAATATCGCGGTATAGAGTTTTGTTCGTGCCATTGTCACAGGATGTAGAACAGCGGGAACAGGAACAGCCACACGATGTCCACGAAGTGCCAGTACAGGCCGAAGTACTCCAGCGAGGCCTCGTCCTCGCCGGTGTAGGCACCGCGCATCGCCCGCGGGATCATGTACAGGAGCATGATCAGGCCGACGATGACGTGAGCCGCGTGCAGGCCGGTCGTCAGGTAGAACGTCGAGGAGGCGACGTTCGTCGCGAGGTCCCAGCCGTTCGGGAACGCGTCGCTGTGGATGTGGAACAGGTGCTGCCACTCGATGCCCTTGTTGATGAGGAAGCCCACACCGAGGAGCCACGTCGCACTCAGGCTGGCGACGATCCCCCGGCTGGAGTTTTTGTGCGCCGCGACCAGCGCGAGGACGACCGCGAAACTACTCGCCAACAGCAGGTAGGTGTTGACTAGCCCGGGGAAGGTCACGTGAGCCGCGGGGATGAGCTCGTGCTCCCAGAACATCCACCCGTTCGCGACGCGCAGGAACAGGTACGACCCGATGAACCCGCCGAACAGGACGATGTCCGACCCGAGGAAGAACCACATCCCCAGTTTCATGTTCGGGACGCCCTCGAAGGGCCACTGCTCGGCGAGCGTCGGCTCGGGCGCGTAGAACGACTCCTGGGCCATCCCGACGAACCCGACCGCCGAGAGCACGCCGCCCGCACCCGTCAGCCAGTAGTAGACGCCGCCCTGCTGGACCACCCCGGACAGTCCGAGGAAGGTCAGGAACCCGGCGAAACAGACGACCACTGGCCAGTAACTCGCGTGGTCTGCGTGTTCGGGTTCGGTCTCGACGGTCCGGGTGGCCAGCGCCTGCTCGGCGGTCGCCAGCGCGCCGCCCGTCGCGGTCCCGCTCCCGGCCGCCGTGCTGGTTTCAGCGGGGGGCGTGCCGCCATCGGTGGCGGTCCCACCGTCGGTGGCAGTCCCGCTGTCGGCGGCTTTCGCCTCGCTCTCGCTGAGGAAACTCAGCTTGCCGCCGCGATAGTCGGCGATACCCGGGAAGTTCTCCAGGGGTGGCGGCGAGGAGACGGCCCACTCGGCGGTCGTGGCGTACTCCCAGGGGTTCTCGCCGACTTCCTCGCCGGAGGCCATGCTCTTGAACATGTTGTAGAACATGATGAGGAAGGACATCCCGAGCATGAACGCGCCGACGGTGGCGACCTTGTGCCAGAACGCCGCGCTCGTCTCGTAGACGAACACCCGGCGCGGGGTCTCCCAGGCGCTGAACATCGGGAAGTACAGCAGGTTGAACCCGACGAAGTAGATCGCGAAGTGGAGCTTGCCGAGGAACTCGTCGTACATCCGGCCGGTCATCTTCGGGAACCAGTAGTACAGGCCCCCGACGAGTGCCGTCCCGCCCGCGAACATCACGTAGTGGAAGTGCGCGACCACCCAGTAGGTGCCCCGGAACTCGTAGTCGAGCACCACCGCGCCCAGGAAGACGCCGGTGATGCCGCCGACGATGAACAGGATGAGCGCACCCAGACAGAACAGGAACGGCGTCGTATACCGGATGCGTCCCTTGATCATCGTGTAGATCAGCGAGAAGACCATCAGGTCGAACGGCAGCGAGATACCGATGGTCGTCACCATGAACAGGGTCTTGATCTGGAGGTTGATCCCCGTCAGGAACATGTGGTGCATCCAGACGATGAAAGACTGGAGCGCCACGAGCACCATCGCGAGGACGAACCACTTGCGCCCGACGATGCGACGGCCGGTGAACGTCTGGAAACACTCGGCCATCACACCCAGCGCGGGGAAGAAGACGATGTACACCTCCGGGTGCCCGAAGAACCAGAAGAGGTGGGTCCACAGCAGCGACCCGCCGTCGACGTTGAAGTAGTTCACGCCGACGAGGTGCTGGGCGGCGAGGATCATCAGCGCGGCCAGCAGTGCCGCGAACGCGAACAGCATCATCCACACCGTCAGCAGCCACGACATCGAGAACATCGGGAGGTCGCGCATCCTGAGACCGGGCGCGCGCATACGGTAGATGGTCGTCAGGAAGTTGACCGACCCCATGGTGATGGAGGCGACGAACATGATGAGCGCCAGGACGACCGTCGTCCCGCCGACGTTGGGCATGTACGTCGGGACGTTCAGCGGGGCGTACATCGTCCAGCCGCCGGCGAACGTGGCGCCCTGGAAGAACGAGATGACGAACAGGATGATCGAGAAGAGATACGCCCAGTAACTCATCGCGTTCAACCGCGGGAACGCGAGGTCGTCGGCTCCGATCTGCAGGGGGACGATGTAGTTCGCGAACCCGGTGGCGAACGGGGAGATGAACCAGAAGACCATCAGCAGTCCGTGTGCAGAGACCGCCTGGTTGTAGCCGCTCGCGCTACTGAGGAAGTCCAGTCCCGGCGTGAAGAGTTCCGCGCGCATCAACAGTGCGAGCGCCCCGCCCAGGAGCAAGACGAAGATCGAGGTGATGGTGTAGAGGATGCCGACGTCCTTGTGGTTCGTCGTGATGAACCACCGCTTTATCGAACTCTTCGGGGGGAAGTCGTGGCCGTGGTCTTGTCCGTGACTCATGGTGCGATGACCTCGCTGTGAGTGCCCGACTCGGTACCGTTCGGGGTCTGGGTGCCGTTCGGACTCTGCGTTCCGTTCTCGCTCGCCTGCGTGCCGTTGGTGTTACTGTACCAGTCGTCGAACGCCGACTGTTCCATCACGACCACGTCGGTCTGCATGTAGGAGTGGCCCTGCCCACACAGCTCGTAACAGTTGGCCGTGTAGGTGCCGGTCTCCTCGGCGATGAACCAGGCGTCGTTGGTCTGGCCCGGGATCGCGTCGGTCTTGATCCGTAACTCCGGTATCCCGAAGTTGTGGAACACGTCCCGGGAGGTCACCGAGACGTTCACGACGCGGTCGACCGGGACGCGCAACGTCGACGCCGTGTGACCGTTGGGGTAGGTGTACTCCCACCCGAACTGGTAGCCCTCGACGTGAACCTCCAGCGACTCCAGTTCCTCCTGTCCGGCCGACTGGGACGGGCCTTCCTCGACCATCACCAGCGCGCCGTAGGTCCAGGCGACCAGCGACAGCACGATGACCGCACTCAGACCGAACGAGAGGAAGAGCTTCTTGCCCTTGCCGCCCCCCTCCGGGAGTTCACCCATCTGCGGCCGCTCGGTGTCCGGTGCCGGGTCGACGTCCTCGCGGTACCTGTACTTGTACGCGTTGTAGAGCGTGTACGTGATGACGACGGTCCCGACGAGCGTGCCCAGGGCCAGGAACACCAGGAAGATCCGCTGGAAGACCTCCGCTGGCGCCCTGATTCCGCCTGCGCCCGCCAGCACTACGTCGGCCACCACTCCGCCGGCTGGCACTGCCATTACCGGGACATAGTACCTCCCCGTCTTATCGCTTGTGGACCGTCCGCTTCCCACCGTTCAGTCCCGCGAACATGTTCTACTCCGCGTCTCCCTCCCGGTTCGCGCTGTGCACGGGGGGACTCCCGGTACTGACGGGTTCGAAAGGCCGTCGTGACGACACTGGCGAATCGCTTAACAGACGTCCCCACGACCGGCGAGTATGCAGCTCTCGGCAGCGACCTGGACCGACGCCGCCGCCGTCGAGACGGACCTGGCCGTGCTCCCGGTCGGCAGCACCGAACAGCACGGCCCACACGCCCCCCTCGGGACGGACGCGCTGACGGCCGAGACTGTCGCCGAAGCCGGAACCGAGGCTTACGACGGCGAGGTCGTCGTCGGGCCGACGATTCCCGTGGGCGTCGCCGAGGAACACCGCCACTTCGCGGGGACGCTCTGGGTCAGTCCCGACACGTTCCGTGACTACGTCGGCGAGACGGTCACCGCCCTCGCCTCACACGGCTGGGACCGCGTCGTCGTCGTCAACGGTCACGGGGGGAACGTCGACGCCCTCCGGGAACTGTGTGCCCGCCACAGTCGCGGCGGCGACGTCTACGCCGTCCCGTTCACCTGGTTCGACGCCGTCTCCCTGGACCCGGCCGCTCTCGACGACGAGATCCCGCCACCCCCGGTCGACCTCGCCGAGATCTCGATGGGTCACGCCGGCCCCGTCGAGACGTCACTCGTGCGCGCGGTCGCACCCGACCTCGTCCGCGAGGACCGCTTCGAGGCGGCCGCGGCGGACGCCGCCGACGGCTGGGGCGAGTGGGCGGCCGGCGTCAACCTCGCCTACGACTCCGCGGAGTTCTCCGGGAACGGTGCCGTCGGCGACCCCACGCTGAGTGACCCGGCGCTGGGGGAGTGGCTCCGCGACCGCGCGGCCGAGCGACTCGCCGACCTGCTCGACCGCGTCGCGACCCGGGACGTCACCCCGCCCGAGCGACCCGACGGACGGTCCAGCGGCTGACGACATCGAGTTCCGAGAAGGAGCTACTACAGGGGGCGTCGACACTCGCTCCGCCGGCCTCGTCGGTTTCGGCTCGACGTCGGTTTCGGTGCCCGTGTCGACTACGCTTCGGCCTCGTCCGCGTCGGCGTCGGCGTCGGTTTCGGCGTCAGCATCGGCCGATTCGTCCTCGAAGTCCTCGAGTGCGCCGCGGAGCTGGGGAATCGTGCTCGCGAGGTCGCCGACCTGGTCGTGGGCGTCGCCCACGTCGTCGAGCACGTCCTCGATGGCCTCGATCTCCTCGGCGAGGTCGTCGGCGTCCTCGAAGGCGTCTGCGCGCTCGCCCATGGTGTACCACTTCTTGGCGTCGTGGAGGTGGTCGGTGGCGTCGCCCGCGTCGAGTGCGGACTTGAGGGCGTTGAGCACGCCCAGCGTGTTGTCGGCCTCGACGTCCCACACGTCGTCGGCTGCGGGCAGTTCCGCGCGGGCCTTCTCAAGGCTGTCTTCGACGTCTTCGCGCATCTCGCTGGCCGCGTCCTCGAAGAGTTCGTCGTCGTCGAGTGTCGCCTGACTCATAGCTTCACGTTCGCCCCCTGTACGTTTAAACACCCGCCTGAAAGTGAAAGTGAAGATACCGACGAGACGCGTCGAAAACGCCGATGTCTGCCCGACGCTCGACCACTATCGCTCCGCTCGCCGTATCTGGAGACCGCACCGCAGTCGACGTGATGCGATGAAAGCCTCGGGCCGCTCGAGGTCGCTCAGTGACAGATCCCACCCAGCGACCGCGAGCTGCCAGGCGCGACGCGCCGCTAACGCGAGCGAAGAGGCACGACCCGCGAGCCCGCCGAGGGCTTCCATCTCACAGCGATGACTGCGGTCACGACTAGCTCGATCAGTGAGTAGCTGACTCGGACTGGTCCGTTCGCGGCTATTCCCTTCCAGTACTACCCGATACCGGTGAGATCAGCGGTCGACGTTCCAGCCGTCGTCGCTGTCATCGACCCCGGCGTCGTCAGCACCGTCACCATCATCGAGAGTGGCATCGTCATCGGAACCGTCGCCGTCGTCACCCGCCACGGTATCGCCGTCTGCCCCTTCAGTCCCGCCGTCGGCACGGACGGCCGCGCGAGTCGTGGGCACGACGTCGAGGTCGGCGTCGATGTCGCCCAAGACCAGGAGCGCGTAGTACCGCTGGAAGGTCTTGAACGGGACGGTGATGACCAGCGTCGCGACGAAAAACAGGACGCCGGCCAGCAGCCACGTGACGAGGAGGACGGTCCCGGCGATGGGCGTCACGCCGACGGCGAGCACCGTCGGGACCGTGATCAGCAACGCGGGGATCCCGAGGACGATCAACACTACCAGCGTCAGCACGCCCGTGGCGAAACCGATCGCGATCCCGAGGACCCAGTTGACGACCAGGTAGACGAGGTACTCCTGCCAGTTGTCCCGGACCGTACCCAGGACGCGCCGCCAGCCCGAGATCACGCCGCGGTCCTCGGCGAGCATCGCCGGCACGACGAAGGTCGTCGTGATCCCGAGGACGAGCCCGAGAGCGACGAACACGCCTAGACCCAGGGGAATCCCCGCGAAGATAACCGCCAGAATAGCGCCGTCGCTCCACTGGGTGACCGGCCACCCGCCGACCAGGACGCCCACGAGGAGCAACGCGCCGGCGAGTCCACCGAGTAGCAGCAGTGAGACGACGGTCCGGAACACGAACAGTCGCACGCCGGGCCACCAGTTCTCGCCGAAGTAGCTGCGCAACCGGACGTCCTCGCTCCCCAGCGATTCGACGAGGACGAACTCCATCACGCCGCTCGCGATCCCCCACAGCACGAAGAGGGCGACCAGGAACAGCGAGAACCCGACGAGAAAGACGATCAGGGTGGGCGTCAGCTCGGGCGTCAGCGTCCCGGGGTCGATCCCGGGCTCGGGCTGGGGACCGCCGTCGGCCGGCGGCTCTGAGGGCCCACCCGGAGTCGGAGTGAAGCTCAGTGCCGACGTCGGGTTGAATCCGCCGGCAGCACCGACGAACAGCATGACAGCGGCGAGCCGAAGCCACGTTCCGCGGGCGAAGGGCCAGAGGAGCCGTTTCGTCGCGTCGAAAGCGTCCTCGACGGACTCCAGGGCGGAGAGGGACATATTCCACCATGCTCACGCCTCATACAAATCGCTCCCGGTCGATCTCAGGGTGTGACACTCCCGCCTTGCCCGTCGTCCCCCGCTCGTTTCCCCTCGATACGACTCGCAGGATCGCGACGGTCGCCGCGTCCGCCTCGATGCGCCGTCACTCGCTCCCGTCGGGTTCCGAGACGGAGACGACTTCCATCAGCGGGTAGCCGTCCTCCATCGCCATCTGCGTGACGACCGTTCGTCCCTCGTAGTCGACGACGATCTCGACCTCCATGAACCGGCCCGTCAGTTCGGTGTAGTCGGCCGGTCCATCGACCAGTTCCGCGGCGATCTCCTCGGTCAGGACGTCGACCGTGACGGACTCACAGTGGGGCTGGTTCTCGATCGACTCCTCCATGGCGGTTTCGAGACTCGACGCGCTCCCCGGACTGACCGGCGTACCCGTGAACTGGTGGTAGAGCGTCCCGAACTTGATCCCTGCCTCGAAACAGGCCGTCTGGGCCTCGGTCGGGTCCATCCCGGCCGGTGGGTACCATCCGAGTAATCACTGTCGACCGGTGGCAGGTATTGCCTCTCGCTACCGGACCCACGCTGGTCACCACCGGGTGGGGCGGCCGTCGTATCGACCCACCGACGCCCAGCTCGTCGGCCCACCGACGCGTGTCGTGTTGAAACACCGACGCGTGTCGAACCAAACCTTACTTACTGAGTGCTCGCGGACGTACACTCGAATGGACGAAACGGTCCTGCTCACCGGTGCCGGGGGACGCGTCGGGGAGGCCGTACTGGGCGGGTTGTCCGACGAGTACGACTGGAAGTTGCTCTTCCACAGCCCGCCCGACGAGGAACCCGGCCACGAGTACCTCGTCGGCGACGTGGTCAACGACGACGAGGTCGCCGAGGCGATGGCGGGCGTGGGTGCCGTCATCCACCTCGCGGGCGACCCGCGGCCGGAAGCACCGTGGAAGTCGGTGCTCACGACCAACGTCGACGGCACACAGAAGATGTACGAGGCCGCCGTCGACGAGGGTGTCGAGAAGTTCGTCTACGCCTCCTCGAACCACGCCGTCGGCGCCTACGAGACCGACGAGCGCACCCCCAAGATGTACCGCCCCGAAGGCGACTTTCTCCTCGACGGCACGGAGTTCCCCCGCCCCGGGAACTTCTACGGCATCTCCAAGGCCAGTTGCGAGGTCATGGGCCGCTACTACCACGATACCCACGGCATCTCCGTCTGTAACATCCGCATCGGGAACCTGACGAAGGGCCATCCCCCCATCGACTACGAGCGCGGCCAGGCGATGTGGCTCTCCTACCCCGACTGTGCGCGCATCCACCGCTGTGCGCTCGAAGCGGACTACGGCTTCGAGATCGTCTACGGCATCTCCGACAACGACCGGAAGTACTACTCGCTCGAACGCGCTCGCGAGGTGCTGGGCTACGACCCCCAGGACAACTCCGCCCACTGGGACGGCGACGAACACGTCGAAGGCGAACGCTGAAGTCGCCGGAAACGCCGAAATCACTTCCGAGTCCCCGCCCCGCTCCGCTTTCGAACTGTTCTAGGTACTTTGGTGATGTTATATTCGATTGCATCAAGATTTATCCGTGGATAAAACAGACGTGTACCTACAATGTCTAAAGCCGAACAGAGTTCGATCAACGCAGAGGACTGGTTGACTATCAGGGATTTCGACACGGACGACGAGGGGAACGCGTTACCGCGGTACGAAGCGAAGTACGTCGACGGCATCGAGAAGGAGTACATTGACGACGAGCTGGTGCTCGTGAAGGAGACGCGCCCCGTCGGGAGCGAGCGGATGTACCACGTCCCGCGAGAGGTTATCACGGGCGTCTCCGACCTCATTCCGGAGTGAACGCTCGCTTCGCTCGCGGTTGGGGATGGGTGCAGGCCACGTTCGGCCAGCCAGCGGGCTCGCTGCCCTCGTAGTCGGTCGTCCGTATCGACGGGTCGGTGAGCCGTATCAGGACCGTCGCCACCGCGACGAACACCGTGTCACTGGAAAGTATGTGTCGCAATACCGCATGACACAGCCGCCCCGAATGGGTGTAGTTTTATTTCGGGCACGTTCAACCGTCGCGTACCAATGGTAGACGTACAACTCGTCGTCGGCATCGTCAGCATGACCGGTCTGGCTCTGGTCGCAGCGGCCATGTGTTACCTCGCGTTCGCCGGCCCGTCGCGGGACCTCACGAAGACTACAGCGGACGACGCCTCCACCGCCGACTGACGGCGGCCACACGGCGGCTCTCGTTTCTCACCGGACAGGTAACAGACCAAACCGAGGTCAGCCACTCGCGAGTATCACGCAGATGTGCGCTCCGGGCCGCTCGGTGTCTCGACGGCGTCGTTCACGATTCGGTCGTATCGATGCCGAGCGTCTCGTTCACGCCACAGAAGCAGGTCACCGCGTTGAAGCCGAACCCGAGCGCCCCGACCACTGCGGCGGCTCCCGCGGCGCGATTGCCCCGCCGGAACGCGGCCACTGCGGCGACTGCGAGGATAGCTGCCAGTAGTGCGCGGGCGAGACGGTCGCGGCCGCCGACGTTCGCGTCCATACCCGTAGCTGGAGCGGGTCCCCCTCAAATCCCTCGCTCGTCGCGACCGCTGACTGTCGTCGCCGCCGGGAGAGTCACTCGTTTTCGACGACGAGCGCGCCGGGCGCGTTACGCTTGACACTGTCCAGACCCTTGCGCGCGTTTGCCTTTCGGGCGTACCCCCCGCCGCCGTCCGCGATGATGTTGCCGTTGTGGTGGACCAGCCGCCAGTGCCACTTGTCGGCCCTGTCCCGGTAGAGTTCGAACCGCGCCCGGCTCCTGGCTACCCCACCCGGCTCAACGAGCCCCGCGACGCCCGATTCGGACACCCCGGTGCTCTCAGTCCCCGGTTCGGCGGTGTCTTCGCTCTCGACATCCGGTTCGGCAGTGTCCTCGCTCTCGACACCCGATCCGACCTCGGATTCGGCCGCGTCGACGGCCTCGTCGCCCTCCTCATTCGTTTCGTCGCCCTCGCCGGCGGTTTCGTCGCCCAACTCGCTCGTTTCGTCGTTCGACTCGACGGTTTCCTCCCGGTCTTCGGCGCCGATTTCCCTGTCTTCGACCGCATCTTCACTCTCCTGGGCACCGTCCGGGGTGTTTTCGATCCCGGCACCGCTGTCCCCGGTCTCACCGTCGTCGGTCTCGATTTCCGCCGAGTGGTCGACGTCTCCCTCTCTGGCCCACTCCAGTTCGACCTCGATCTCGCTTTCGTCGTCTTCCCGCTCGTACTCGACTTCGAGGTCGACCGTCTCGGGGATATCGACCACGAGGGCCCCCTCGTCGAACGCCACCGACCCGCTCGCGACGCCGTCGGCCAGGTCGTGGAGCAGCGCCGCCGCTTCCTCGCGCGTCGTCGTCCGCTCGATCTCGAACGCTTCCCCGCCGGATCCCCCGTCTTCGTCCACTTCCACGTCCTCGTCCTCGTCTTCCTCTTCGAACTCCCGGGTTTCGACTTCGTCGGCGTCGCCGCCCTCGATCACGTCTCCTTCGCTGTCCTCGTCTTCCACGCGTGCCCCGTCGTCGATACGGTCGTCTGGTTCGTCGCCGGCCATGCACCGGGGTACACGCGGTGCGGTGAAAAGCGGTTACCCGTCGAACAACCTCCCGACGTCGCTCTCGCGATGTGCCCACCGCTGGCTGTGTTCGGCCAGTCGCTCGTAGTCCGCGAACGATCCGGTCGCGACCGCCGACGTTCGCGTCGACATTCACCCGGAACTCTTCGGACTCGATCCCTGCACGCCCCACTGGGATCCCTCGTCTCTCAGACTTCGTCGTCTTCGCCGTCCTCGTCGTCTTCGTCTTCCTCGTCGTCTTCGTCGTCTTCGTCTTCTTCGTCTTCGTCGTCCTCCTCGCCTTCCTCGTCGTCTTCGTCGTCTTCGTCTTCTTCGTCTTCGTCGTCCTCCTCGCCTTCTTCGTCTTCGTCGTCCTCCTCGCCTTCTTCGTCTTCGTCGTCCTCCTCGCCTTCTTCGTCTTCGTCGTCCGCTTCGCCTTCGTCGTCCACTGGCCACTCCAGTTCGACCTCGATCTCGCTCTCGTCGTCCTCGCGTTCGTATTCGATTTCGAGATCGACCTCTTCCGGGACGTCGGCGACGACGCCACCGCCGTAGAAGGCGACCGACCCGCTCGCGACGTCGTCGGCGAGTTTCCGGAGAAGTGCCGCCGCCTCGTCACGCCCCACCGTTCGCTCGATCTCGTACTCCACTTCGTCCTCTTCCTCGTCGGACATGGGCGCGATTACACGCTCGCCCGTGAAAACGTTACAGGTGTCACTCGTCGAACAGCCCCTCGACGTCACTCTCTCGGTGGGCCCGCCGCTGCCCGTGTTCGGACAGGCGCTGTACGACGATACCGCGATTGTCCTCGTCCCGTACGAAGTCGAACAGGAGCGTGACGAACCGACTCCCCTCCTCGCCGGCATCGAGGTCGACACGGGCGTATTCGACGGCGCGCTCGATCACGTCCTCGTCGTAGCCCAGTTCCTCGGCGAGTACCTCGGCGGCGACCGCGGTCGCGTCGAAGTCCAGGTCTGCGAGTCCGAGCACCCGCCCGTCGTGGGTCAGTGCGGGGACTGGACCGCGCTCGATCCGCTCCGGGTCCCGTTCGAGCGCCGCGAGGAAGTCGCGAACGGTCTCGACGTTCACGGCGCGGTACTCCGGCGGGAGGTCGACGAGGTACTCCCGCCCGCTCTCGGCCAGTCCCGTCGCACCCGACCAGTTGCGGTTGCGGGCGTGATAGACGGCGGCCGTGAACTGGATGAGTCCGTGGAGCAACAACTCGTCGTCGGTCCCCGAACCGAGGCCGAGCCAGTGGTCCTCCCAGGCGTCGTGGGCCGCGTGGTAGTACCCCGCGTTGTAGATGGCGACCCCCGCCCGGAGGTGGGCGTCCATACCCGGTCGTGGCGCCGCGAGCGAGAAAAACACACCGGCAGTGACCGACCGGTCACGCGACTCGTGACGTGACCGCCCCTTCGCTCACCGTTCCAGGTCGCTCCCGTCGATGTCGTCCTCGTACCGGCGGACCAGCGCGGCGACGAACGCGAACTTCAGCGTCATCGAGAGCGCCGTCGCGACCGTCGCCGCCCCCGTATCCCGCCGATAGGCTGCGTAGATGGCGTACAGCGTCACCGGGACGTTCGCGACGTTGAGCGCCTGGAGCGCCCCGAGGTCGTCGCCCGACTCGCGCCAGTGCCGTTCCGCCAGGACGACCTTCGTCATCCACGCCTCGGTGTCGTCGGGTTTCGAGAAGAGTAGCGGGTTCAGGACGGTGAAGGCGACCGCCGCGGCCAGCAGTCGCCATCGGCGGGTGTGGACGGCGTAGACGATCGCCGGCAGCGTCAGCGTCCGCGACCAGCCGCTCTTCGGGTTCGCGTGGCGCTCCCAGAAGACCCGCTCTGCGCGGCGCCCGAGTGGTTCGTCCATGCCCGCGCTTGGCCGGCCACCGGCAAAAGCGTACTCGCGCGAGGCCCCGTACTCGCGCTACAGGTCCTCGATGAGTTCGAGACCCCACCCGTCCGGCGCCTGGACGAACGCGACACGGGTGTCGAACTCCTCCATCGTCAGCGGGCCGTCGTCGATCTGTTCGTCGTCGAACTGTTCGACCGCCGCGTCGACGTCGTCGACAGTCAGCGCGACGTGGACGAAGTCGCCGGGGTCGACCGGGCCGTCTGCCTCGACGAGCTGGACCGCCGCCTCGTCGACGGCGTCGGGGTCGGGATGGCCGACGAAGACGTTCCGGACGCCGTCGCTCTCGAACGACCGCACGACCTCGTAGCCCAGCAGGTCCTCGTAGAACTCGACGCTGCGTTCGATATCCTCGACGCGCACTGCGGTGTGTCGGAGTGTCATCGGGCAGTCTATCGGAGAGACGGCCTAAAAGCGCTCCGTGATGCGTGTGCGAAGGGTGTGCGTCGGAGCGAAGGCTGTCTCAAAACCGCTCTCGCGGCCGCACCACGTCGACTGCGGTGTCGTCCTCTCCCTCAACTCACTCTTCGCGGTCGGTCCAGAAGTCGAACGACCGGCCGGGGACGAAGATATCGAGTCCGACGGCCGTCTCGTCGCCGGTGTTCTCGACGCGGTGGGACTCCCAGGGGTCGAGCCACACCGAGTCGTACTGGCCGAGCGTCGCGCTCTCGTCTCCCGTATGCACCGTCAGTTCGCCGTCGAGGACGAGACAGACCTGACCGTTCTCGTGGTCGTGCATCGGCGAGGCGTGGCCCGGCGGTTTCTCGAACCACTCCAGTGTGGCGTCCTCGCTACCGGCCAGCGCGACTCGCCGCCACCCCGCCTCGGGTTCGTACGTCTCGGCGTCGTCGAAGTCGACTCGCTCCATACTCGACGTAGCGTCGACCGCCTACAAATCCTTGGCGTAGACGTACCGCCGCACGTCGAGTCGGTCGTCGTGGTCCGCCTCGACCCGCTCGAAGCCCCGCGACTCGTAGAAGCCGACCGCGCGCTCGTTCTCGGCCATGACGCCCAGACGGAGGCACGACCCGCTCTGGGCACGGACGTGGCTCTCGACACGGTCGAGCAAGCGACTGCCGACGCCCTGGCCCCAGCTGTCCGGGTGGACGTAGATCCGCCCGAGCGCGAACACACCCGGGTCGTCGTCGGCCGGCAGCGCCAGCGCGAAGCCGAGGACTGCGTCCCCGTCCACCTCTCCGTCCCCCTCTCCCGCGGGTTCGTCGTCCGCCGCGACGAGGAACAGTCGCGACTGGCTGGCGACGTCCTCCCGGAGTCGCTCGGTCGAGTAGTACTCCTCGAGGAACTCCTCGACGACGGCCTCGCCCGCGATGTCGGCGTGTGCCGCGTACCAGGCGGCGCTCGCGACGCGCTGGACCGCCTGAACGTCCCCCGCGGTCGCCTCCCGCACGTCCATGACACCCCTCTCGCGTGAGACGACAAAGTAGTTGTGTGATGCGACACCGAACGGCACGCCCTCCCGCCGTGAGCCGAGACACCGAACCGGCCGAGACCGTTTTTCGATGGGGACGGGACCGGACCCGGCCCCGGTCCGCTTGTCACCGCGTGGGAATATGCTGTGGATTATTGCACGTCGGTGCCCAGGACCGAGACAGATGTACGAACGAATTCTCGTGCCGACGGACGGTAGTGAGGGAGCGAACGCGGCCGCCGACCACGCGATCGACATCGCGAGACGATACGACGCGACGCTGCACGCCCTCTACGTAGTCGACGTCCGAATGAGCCCTATCACCGCGGAGATGGACCCCGAGGAGGCTATCGAACTGCTCGACCGGTCGGGCGAGCGGCCGACCACGCCGGTACTGGACCGGGCCGAGGAGGCGAACGTCCCCGCGACCGAAGCCATTCGACTCGGCGTTCCACACGAGATCGTTCGTGAATACGTCGACGAGAACGCTGTCGACCTCGTGGTTATGGGAACCCACGGCCGGACTGGTCTCGAACACACGCTCCTTGGCAGTACGACAGAACGGGTCGTCCGCACCGTCGACGTCCCGGTTTTGACGGTCCATCTCGACCAGGACTGAGAGTCGAAACGAACGACGACGCTCCCACTCACTGAGAATCGACGGCGACTACAAAGCGACTCGCCGTGTCTGGAGTAGTATGTACGACACCGTCCTGGTTGCCACCGACGGAAGCGCCGACGCCAACCGTGCAGTTACGCACGCGCTCGAACAAGCCGAGCAACACGGCGCCGCGCTCCACGCGATATTCGTGGTCGATACCGACCGCTACTCCGAACCGGCACTGAGCAGCATGGAACTGGAAACCAACGAGGTCGAAGAGTGGGGGAACAGCGAACTCGCGGAAGTCGTCGAACGGGGCGAACGACTCGACGTCGAGGTCACCACCCGGTGTTGCCACGGGAAGCCGTATCTGGAGATCATCAACTACGCCGACGAGGTCGACGCCGACCTGGTCGTCGTGGGCTATCACGGCCACTCTCACGAGACGGACCAGATCGGGAGTGTGACCGACCGCGTCGTCCAGAACGCGGGGCGCCCGATCCTGGTCGCCACCTGACAGGTCTGTCGTGACGCTGGTCGGCCGTCACGAATCGTCCCGGAACAGTCCAACGAACCGGTCGCGGTTCAGGTACCCGAGCACGGACACCACCGCGAGGGCGACGGCGAGGGCAATGGCGGCGACGAACCGGTCGGTACCGAGCAGATCGCCGACGACGTTGACGAGGAAAAACGCCGGTGTCCGTCCGACCACGGCGAGCACGACGAGTTGCCACAGTGGGATCTCGGTGAGTCCGCCGGCGAAACAGATCACGTCGTCGGGGAGCCCTGGGACCAGAAAGAGGAAAAACAGCGCGGGCCGGCCGTAGTCGTCGCTCACGGCGTCGAACCGGGCGAGAGCGTCCTCGTGGACGATGGTTTCGACGTACTCTCGACCGTACCGCCGGGATATCCAGAACGCGATGGTGCTGCCGATGGTGATACCGATCATGTTGTAGAGCGTCCCCCACCACGCGCCGAAGAGGTAGCCGGCGACGACGGCGAGGATCTGTCCCGGAACCGGTGCGGCGACGACCTGTACCGTCTGGAGTACGACGAGCACCAGCGGCGCCAGGACACCGTACCCCCGGATGAACTCGCGCAGGGACTCCACGTCGGTCAGGAACGCGACGTGACGCCGAACCAGGACGGTCGCGACGACGAACGCGAGGCCCAGTGCGAGCAGGTGCACGAGGAAGCGTCTCCTGTCCCGGGACGAGGCAAAGACCCGGGCGTCTTCGAGTCGGGTACGCAAGTGGTCGAGGTCGGTGTCCATGGATACGGAAAGGGCGACGTGTGGGGGTTGTCGGCGGTTCAGCGCCCGGGCGTGGTGATCGAACACCCACCGAGTGTAACGTCTTTCTCTTCGAGTTCGACTGGACTCCGAACTTGACCCTCCGAACGGGCCCTGCCGAACGGGGCTTTCCGAAGGCGCTCCTTCGACCTCCGGAACCAGCGCACGAGGGCGTGACTTCGGCCGCCGTCAGCCGGTGATGGTGACCGGTCGCTCGGCCGCGAGCATCACGTCCCGGGTGATACTCCCCACGAGTACCTCCTGGAGCCCCGACCGCGGCGTCGACGTCCGAGAACGCTACATCGTCGGCGTCGCCGAACTCGTCGGGGGACACGACGAAAAGCACCGTCGCCTCGACGTCGGCGGCGGCGTTCGGGAGCCGCGACACGCACTGGGCCTGGTGGAACGCACGGTCCTCGCTTCTGTCGACCGGAACGAGCACTCTGTACGTCATGTTCGATCGTACTGTGTTCCATCCTATGACTCCGGCCAGTAATCCCACAGAACGAGAACGACCGGGGTCAGGGACGAGGGCCCACTGGAATCGAGTGACGGCCGCCCGGAACTCGAAACGGCGCTCCCACACCGGAACGCGGACCCGTTCGTCGAGAGCGGTGTTCGGCTGTCGAACTCGGTCTCACTGTGAGGCTCTGATATGGCGCTGGACGGCGTAGAACCCCGCAGCGTAGATCCCGAAGGAAAATATGCCGATCGAGAATATCCCGATGGCGAAGACCCCGACGGAGAAAATACCCGCCGCGAACAGTCCGACGGAGAAGATTCCCGTCGACAGAACGCCGACGCTGAAGTTACCCGCGGCCAGATAGCCCACGGCGGATTCCCCGGCGGCGAGCACGTCGAACCCTGCTACCGTTTCGATACCGGCGAGTGTCAATCCCAGGGCTCCGACCAGGAGGCCCACTACCACGATCCCGGTCAGGTCTTCCCATTCGAAGTCCATATGTGATAGTTTCGCTCACGTGATCTTATACCCTAGATGTACTTCCCAATATCTGAGAACTCGGCGCTGGCAGTGACAGAAAAACGATGCAGCGTGGAGGAATCGTAGTGTCTGCCGGAGATCCAGATTCGCCGAGACGTTCCTGCTCAAGTCTCCTCTGGCTGTTCTCCTGCTCACGCTGGCCAGCGACATAGACGTCGCTCGCGGAGTTGTTCGCAGGAGGAACGTCCGGACGGAGATTCGAACTCGTGAAGACGTTCCGGGCGTGCGACCTCGCTTCGCTCGGTCGGTCCGGGCTGCGACTTCTCTGCTCGAATCTCCGTGAGCGTCGTCTCCCTCAGCGATAGCTCGCACACGCTACGCGGTGCTCGCTGGGTTGCTTCGGGAGAATGACGTCCGGACGGAGATTCGAACTCCGGTCCCTGGCTCCGCAAGCCAAGAGGATAGTCCACTACCCTATCCGGACTCACCCCGACCTAACGCGGACCCGGCTAAAGGGGTTACGATCCGACCGCCGACGCTCAAACGGTCACTTGAAACTGCACAAGGGCCTTTATCTGTCCCATCTTCTATCGATCTGTGAAGCGACGCACCCTCCTCCGTGGCCTCGCCGCCGCGGGCACGCTCACCCTGACCGCTGGCTGTCTCGCCGACGGGTCCCCCGGCGACCAGCCGACTGACACCGACGACTCGACCGATACCGACGAACCGACAGATTCCCCGATGCCGACAGACGACGAAACCCCGACCGACACGAGCACCCCCACCGATGCCGGCGACCACGTCGATACGGTCAGCGGCACCGACCGCGACCCCGAACCCTCCGACACGCCCGGTATGACCGACAGCTCGTTCTCGGTGACCGGGAGCGGCTGTGGCTCCCAGACCGACGACGCCTCGATTTCGTTCGACGACGGGGCCGGCACCGTCTCCGTCTCCGGGACGATCTGGGGCAACGACGCCTGCTACACGGCCTCGCTCGCCGAGACGAACTACGAGAGTGACACGCTCACTGTCGTCGTCGCGTCCGAATCCGACGCCGGCACCGACACGGCGTGTGCCCAGTGCATCACCGAGATCGACTACGAGGCGACCGTCACCTTCGACGGCACGCTCCCCGGAACAGTCGAGGTGAAACACCGCCACGACGGCGACACCTCGACGGTGACGACTGCCGACAACTGACAGGGATTATCGAGCCAATCCATAGTTTTGCGCGGATTTGTTCCAGTAGTTCTCTTGTTTGGCGTGTGAGAGACGGCGCGCTAGTCGGTCAAAGCGTCGCAGATCGATTCCTCACCGGTTGATGGGATATGTCCCATATTCTTATGTTGATGGGGAACATACCATAGTGTGAGAAACGGCGTTCGAGGTCATCGAGAATGTCGAAGACAAGACGGGTGAGTTCGTCGTCAGGCGGAAAATCTATCGAACTGACGACCCACAGTATCCGAGCGGGTACCGATACGCGCTGCACTACGGATTTCTCGATGGCCAGGGCGGCATTCTCCGGTACGACAACGAGAATCGAACTCCCGGACGCCACGAACCTCACACCCCCGACGGCATCGAAACGATCGAGTTCCCCGGAATGATGGAACTCCGTGACCGCTTCCTGAACGAAATCCAGACCCTGCCATGACCGCAAACACACTCAAGATCACGTACGGACAGCGCGAGAATACCCAGCAGGCAGCTCGCGAGCGACTTCGTCGAGCGGAAGCCGGAGAAGAGTTCGACGAACAGGAGGCAGCGTTCGTCCTCAACTTCGAGGACCTCGACGATGTCGAACGACTGATGCGCCGGTTGAACCTCCAGCTGCTGGATATCGTCGCCAGTGAGCGCCCGGAAAGTATCCGTGAGACTGCCCGACTCGTCGATCGTGATTACCGGGAAGTGCACCGAAATCTCGAAGAACTCGAATCACTCGGCGTCATCGAGTTCACCACAGAGGGGAACAGCAAGCGCCCGAGACTCCGGGATGGAACCGAGGCGATCGATCTCTCGATCACGTTCCCTATCGATGCCGACACGTCGAACTCCAGTTCTCGCCGAGAGACGTCAGCGTGAGCGATCGATAATCAATTCGTCCAAATTCTGTTACGACTGGAATACATGAGCTTCCGCTGGCTCCACGAGTGATTTCTCGCGGGTCTCCCAGTGGTCATTAATAACGCGGAGCGAAAACGTCCCGTCGATGAGCGAGGACGAGCGGAAACTCGTGGACGCGGCGGGCGACTACTGCCAGGTCGTCCGGGAGGGCGAGCCGGTCGCCGAGCCGCAATGGCGCTCCGCGCGCGTCGTCCTCACGAACCGGCGGCTCGTCCTCGGCGGGTCGGAGGGCAACCGGTCGATTCCCCACGACCGCATCGAACTGACCGACGTGCCCGAGACCCTCCCCGCCGACTTCGCGGCCGATGGCGCCACCGCGCTACGCGTCGGGGACGGCGTCCTCCTCGTGGACGCTTCCGTCGAGGCGTTCGACCGGGAGTACTGCCGGGCGGCGCTCGACGCCGAAGTCATCCTCGTGAAACACCCGGCGGTCGTCGGCGGCGTCGTCCAGGACTCCGAGTGGTCGAAGGCCCGCTTTCGCTTCGCCGAGGAGAGCGTCAAACTGGCACTGCCCGGCGGCGAATCGGCATCCTTCGCCGTCGAGGACGTCGACACCGTCGAGAGTGCGACCGAGGCCGTCCTGGGTGAGGAACGGCCAGTCGTGCGGGTCGGTCACACCGGCGCCGACGGACGGAGCGTCGAGACACACTTCTCGGGGACCGCTGCCCACGGCCGGGCGCTCGAACACCTCTTCTCGCGGGTCATCGAGGACCGCCACAGCGAGGAGTACGAACTCACCGAGACCGAGAGCGAGGTGCTCATGGCGCTGTACTCGGGCGTCTCGCCGTTCGAGATGGCCGACTTCGTCGGGCTGGACGTCGAGGAAGTCGAGGAGATCTACGAGAAACTACTGGAGATGGGGGCCGTCGACAGGGTGCGCGAGCGGACCGAGGTGTCGCTCAACGCCCACGGCCGCAACCTCGCGAGCGAAGCGATGAGCGAGCAGTAAGTCTCTCGCGTCGGCCAGCGCTAGAATGATCGGTGAGACTGCCGAATGTCGGTGGACTGCTCGGAGTGTTCGATCTAGGGAATAGATGTAACAATTCGAGTGGGAACGATCTCCGCAACCGCAGTCATCGTCGTGTGATGGAAGCCCTCGGCGCGCTCGCGGTCGCTGCGCGGGATATCCGCGCTCTCAGCACCACCCGCGCGGATAGGGCGCGCGCAGGCGACTACGGCCTTCGGCCCGCGAGCCCGCCTCGCCCTTCCAGTCCGCCAGGGGCGATTTTTGTGCCGTCGGCTACCGAACATTCCACGTCGAGACGGCCTGTGCAACTAAATTTATCCTGGCGGACTGAAAGGGCGAGGGTCGCTGGCGGGGCGTAGCCCCTTGGTCGCCTGAGCGGGCCCTATTCGAGCGAGTGCGGCGCGGTGCGGCTGTCCGAGCGAGGATATCCCGCGCAGCGACCGCCAGCGGCCCGAGGGCTTTCAACTCTCACTGATGAGTGCGGTGCTGTCAAAGACCGATTTTCTTCCAGGGTTCAACTACACGAAACCAGCGTTACATCCACACCGTCTCTGTAACAGCCAGACCTGCTGCAGTCCACACAGACCGGTCGTACGTCGTTCACGACCCCGCATACCGCCGTTCTATACTGCGATAATCGGGCCACAACCCCTAATGGGCGGTGGGCGAAACTCCCGACACTCACCCAGTCAATGAGCGATTCGGAGAAGAAGATCGCGGACGTCCGCGGGCAGTTCATGCAGGTCATGGAGTCGGGACGCCGACTCGACGACGCCGACTGGCAGTCCTGCCGGATCGTTTTGACCGACCGCCGGCTCGTGCTGGTCGCCGAGGGGAAACGGAGTATCCCGATCGACGCGGTCCGGGAGATCGGCGGGCGCTACGACGTCAACCAGCGGGCCGCACAGGTCGCCAGCTACCTCGCGCTGAACCTCGGTGACGACGTCGTCCTGGTCTCGGCGGCCGAACACGGCGAGTTCGAGACGGACTTCTTCCACGCCTGTCTCGACGGGGAGATCCTCCGGGTCAAACACCCGGCCGTCGAGGGCGGCGTCGTCCAGGACACCGACTGGTCGAAAGCCCGGATCAAGATCACCGACGACGCCGTCCGGTTCGCGCTGGCCGAGGGCGACCTGGTCGTCGTCGACCGCGACGACATCGGCGAGGTCGAGGTCGAAGAGCGGCCCGCACTGGGCGCCGAGCGGACGGTGATCGAGGTCGAGCACACCGAAGACGAGATCAGCGTCGAGACGTACGTCACCGGCGAAACCGACGACATCTCCGTACTCCGGCAGGTCCTCGAAGAGGGCGTCGAGCGAAACCGTGCGGACATCGACCTGGGCCCGGTCGAGGAACAGGTCGTCATGGCGCTGCACTCGGGCGTCTCCCCGTTCGAGATCCCCGAGTTCGTCGGCGCCGAGGTCGAAGAGATCGAGGAGATCTACGACCGCCTGATCGAACTCGACGTGATCGAGGTGGTTCGCGAGCGGACCGAGGTCGAGATGACAGCACAGGGCCGCTCCGTGGCCGGCCAGTCGATGGGCGACCAGTAGGAGAGACCAGGGGCGAGCAGTACCAGTGACGGTAAGGGTGTCGTACAACGGCTACCAGGCCCTGTTCTCCGCTACAACTGCGTCGTTCAATACAGACGACGTATCGAGCGGTACCCTCCGCCGTTCGGAATACCACAGTACCGAACAGCCATCGTACCAGAACCACAGGGCATTAAATACTGGAATTTTTCCAACCTCTGTACACATGAGTGGGCGCTTTGGTCGGCGGGCGGTACTGAAATCGGCCAGTGCGCTGGCCGCCGGTGTGGCGGTCACGCACGGTGGGGCCGAGCGAGGGCGTGCTGGAACCGAGCGAAGGCGTGCCGGGGTCACGGGCAGAGTCCAGCAGGCGGACGACTCGTCCGAGGCAACTGAACCAACTGTCTACGTCGGGTCGACCAACGGCCGCCTCTACGCGGTGAACGCACAGACCGGCGAGAAGACGTGGTCCGTTGACGGTGTCGCGGAGACTGCGCCGACCGTCGTCGACGGCACCGTCTACGGCGGGACAGGATCGGGAACCGTGGCCGCCGTGAACGCACGGACCGGCGCTGTCGACTGGGGATTCGACACTGACGCCGGTCTCGTCTCGTCGCCGACGGTCGTCTACGGCACCGTCTACGTCGGCACTCAGGGGGGGTCCGTGTTCGCTATCGACGCCGAAACGGGCGAGAAACGCTGGCAGCACTCCCCCAGCGGGAGTGACGTACTCATCTACGTCGCCCCGCAGGTCGTCGGCGAGACGGTGTATTTCGGCACACACCGCGCCACGGAGGACAGCTGGTTCCCGAGCGCGGTCTACGCCCTGGACGCAAAGACGGGCGAGCGGAAGTGGAGTTTCACCGAACCCGAGGAGCCCATCGGGGCACCGCCCACTGTGGTCGACGACACCGTCTACGTGGGGTCGTACGACACGACGCTGTACGCTCTCGACACGGCCGACGGGCTGAAGCAGTGGGACTACCCCGGACAGTCCGGTGCCGTCTACGGGGGACCGACCGTCGTGGACAGGCGGGCGTTTTTCTACACCTCGGACGAACGGCTCTGGGCAGTGGACGTGGACAACGGGGAGCCAGAGTGGAGTCTCGGGAACCTGGAGAACGTGTGGCCCGCCGCGTACCCGCAGGTTGTCGACGGGTCGCTCTACCTCGGCCCGCATGCGTTCGACGCCGCTTCGGGCGAGCCACTGTGGACGTTCGCCGCGGGCGACATCGAGTGGGGGACGCCGACTGTCAGCGGCGATACGGTGTACGCCTCCGCGCCCCGGGAGGGCATCCTGGGGGCGTTCGACGCCGCCACCGGAAAGACGACGTGGTCGTACGACCTTGGCGACGACGAGTACTCCGCACCAACCCTGGTCGAACGGCCGTCCTCGGGCCACAGCGTCGGCTCCCGGGTGCAACTCGGCTCGCTCGGGCACCACCACTCGTGGGCGGACACAGACCCGGGTCTGCCGGCGGCGTGGGAGCCCACTTCGACGCCGGACCCCACACCGACCCCCGACGTGACGCCGACAGCGTACCAGAACGACGGAGGGGCGTTCCCGGGGGGAAGTCTCGTGCTTGCGGCCGCGCTCGTCGGGGGGATCGGTATCGTCGGTATCGGTGTCGTCGGCGTCGGTGGACTGCTGTGGGCGGTCGGGCGCGGGTCCAGCGGCGATACCGGCGAGGCCGCCGGAACTGGGCAGAGTGGCGCGACCGGGCAGGGTACCTCGACTGGCTCCGATGTCGGGGTAGGTGGACAGCAAGCGGGTGCGAGTTGTCCCAACTGCGGTGGGCCGGTCGGGACAACCGACGAATTCTGTTCGGAGTGCGGGACGGACCTCGGCGTAGCGTGCCCGAGTTGCGACGCCGGTCTGTCCGGCGACGAGACGTTCTGTCCCGACTGCGGGGAGCGTCTCTGAACCCCGTGCCTGTTCACTGCAACTGCTCAGTCCCCACGCCTGCCGAGCGGTCAGTTCATTTGACACTGACTGAGATCAACACCATATGAAGAGTTGTACGATGCTCTCGTGACGGTGAGAGATGCGACCAGTAAGACCGGCTTTCCGAGAAGCTTGCGCCGCCCCGAAAGTCCTTAACGCGGGATGACGACCTACGAGTATGAACGTCTCGACGGCTGTCGTCCTCGCCGCGGGTGAAGGGACGCGTCTGCGGCCGCTGACCCACAACCGACCGAAGCCGATGTTGCCGGCGGCCAACCGCCCCATCCTGGAGTACGTCTTCGACGCCCTGGTCGAGGTCGTCGACCGCATCGTCGTCGTCGTCGGCTACAAGCGCGACCGCGTCCAGGGCCACTTCGGCCCGAGCTACCGCGGCGTCGACCTGGAGTACGTCCACCAGGACAAACAGCTCGGGAGCGGTCACGCCCTCCTGCAGGCCCGCGACGCCGTCGACGAACCGACGCTCGTGCTCAACGGCGACCGCGTCATCGACACGCACATCGTCACCGACGTCGTCGACGCCTTCGAGCGCGAGGGCGACCCGACGATGGCCGTCCTCGAACGCCCCGAGACCAGCCAGTACGGCGCCGTCTCGCTCCACGGCGACGACGTGGTCGAACTCGTCGAGAAACCCGACTCCGACCAGTACCGCCTGATCAACGCCGGCGTCTACGCCTTCGGACCGTCGATCTTCGAGGCGATCGCCGCGACCGACCGCGAGGCGGGCGAACTCGCGCTGACCGACACGCTCGTCGAGATCATCGCCGAGAACCGCATCCGCGGCGTCCGTACGGAGGGGCTGTGGGTCGACGCCACCTACCCCTGGGACCTGCTGGCGGTCGCCGAGGAAGTCCTGGCTCGCGGGCACGTCGCCGGCCGCGAGCGCGCCGAGGGCGTCCACGTCGACGCCGACGCGCTCGTCCACGACTCGGCCGTCCTGCAACCACCGGTCGTCGTCGGCCCAGACTGCGAGGTGGGCCCGGGCGCCGTACTGGGCCCCGACGTCGCGCTCGGCCAGAACGTCACCGTCGCCGCCAACACGACGGTGCGGCGCTCGGTCATCGACGCCGACAGCCGCATCGAGGCGGGGTCGACACTCATCGACGCCGTCACCGGGCAGGACGTCTTCCTCGGTGCGGGGTCGACCGTCCCCGGTGGTCCGGCGGACGTCCGCGTCGGCCGCGAGGTGTTCCCCGACCAGCGTCTGGGTGCCGTGCTGGCCGACCGCGTCGTCGCGGAGGGCGACGCCAGTTTCTCGCCCGGCACGCTCGTCGGCCCGCGCGCCCACGTCGGGACGGGTGTCAACGCCCGCGGTGCCATCGGTGAGGGTGCGGAGGTGGTCAGATGACGCGCGACGTCACTGCCGACGCTCGGGAGGTGGGCAGGTAATGTGCGGGATCATCGGCGCCGTCGGCCGCGGCGACGAGACGCTCGACACGCTGGTTCACGGCCTCTCGAAACTGGAGTACCGGGGGTACGACTCGGCGGGCGTCGCGCTGACCGGCAGCCGCATCGAACTCTGCAAGAAATCCGGCGAGATCGACGACCTCCGTGCGGCCCTGGAGTCGCGCACCCTCTCCGGGGCGGCGGGCATCGGCCACACGCGCTGGAGCACCCACGGCCCGCCCACCGACGAGAACGCCCACCCCCACCTCGACTGTACCGGCGACGTCGCCGTCGTCCACAACGGCATCATCGAGAACTACCAGGCGCTCCGGGACGAACTCGTCGGCGCCGGCCACACCTTCCGGAGCGACACCGACACCGAGGTCGTCCCCCACCTGATAGAGGACGCGCTCGCGGCGGGGTCAGACCCCGAGGCGGCCGTCCGCGAGGCCGTCGGTCGCGTCGAGGGGAGTTACGCCATCGCGGCGGTCGTCGCGGGCGACGACAGGGTGTTCGCCGCGCGCAACGACTCGCCGCTGGTACTGGGGATCGGCGACGACGCGGTCTACCTGGGGAGTGACGTCCCCGCGTTCCGCGATTTCACCGACCGCGTCGTCTACCTCGCCGACGGGGAGTTCGCGGTCCTCTCGCCCGGCGACGGGTCAGTCGAGGACGCAGACGCCGGGACCGACTCCCGGTGGCGCGTCACCGACGCCGACGGCGGTCCGGTCGAGAAGTCGGTCGAGACGGTCGAGTGGGACCCCGAGGAGACGGGCAAGAGCGGTTACGACCACTTCATGCTCAAGGAGATAAACGAACAGCCCCGCGCGATACGCCAGTGTCTGCGCGGCCGGGTCGACGAACTCTCGGCGAGCGTCGACATCGAGGACCTGGGCGACCTCTCGCCGACGGGCGTACAGTTCGTCGCCTGCGGGACCTCCTATCACGCCGCGCTACACGGCGCGCAACTGTTCCAGCGGGCGGGCGTCCCCGCTCAGGCGTTTCTGGCCCACGAGTACGCCGTCGCGCCGCCGCCGGTCGGCGACGCCCTCGTCGTCGGAGTCACCCAGAGCGGCGAGACGGCCGACACCCTCTCGGCGCTCCGGGAGGCACGCAAGCGCGGCGCGCGAACGCTCGCGGTCACGAACGTCGTCGGCTCGACGGCCGCCCGGGAGTGTGACCACGCGCTCTACATCCGCGCTGGCCCGGAGATCGGCGTCGCCGCCTCCAAGACGTTCTCCTCCCAGCTTGTTGCGCTGAACCTGCTCGCGCTCGGGACGACCCGTGCCAGCGACGCTCGCGAGGTGATCGCGGCCCTGCGGGAGTTGCCCAGCGACGTCCAGGCGGTGCTGGACAGTTCCAACGCCGCGGAGATCGCCCGGGAGTACGTCGATTCGGACGGTTACTTCTTCATCGGGCGGCGCTACCAGCACCCCGTCGCGCTGGAAGGCGCCCTGAAGATGAAGGAGATCACCTACAAACACGCCGAGGGGTTCGCGGCGGGAGAGTTGAAACACGGGACGCTCGCGCTGGTGACCGACCGGACGCCCGTGTTCGCGGTCGTGACCGGCGACGACGAGGCCGCCACCAAGACGGTCGGCAACGTCAAGGAGGTCGAGGCTCGCGACGCGCCCGTCATCGCCGTGACAGACGGGGAGAGCGACGTCGAACGCTACGCCGACCACGTCCTCGAAGTGCCCGAGACCCACCCGCGGGCGGCCGCAGTCCTGGCGAACGTCCAGTTACAACTCGCTGCGTATCACGTGGCGGACGAGTTGGGGAGATCAATAGACAAACCGCGGAACCTGGCCAAGAGCGTCACCGTGGAGTGAGTTTCCCGCCGGTCACTCCTCGAGGACGGAGTCGTAGACGGCGATCGTGTCGTCGAGCATCCGTTCGCGCGAGAACCGGGACCGGACGCGTTCCCGGCCGGTTTCGCCGTACGTTTCGCGCAGGTCGGGGTTCGCACAGAGTCGCTCGATCGCCGTCGCGAGCGCGTCGACGTCTCGTGGGGGCACCGTCAGCCCCGTCTCGCCGTCCCGACTCACCCACGGGACGCCGGTCGGCAGATCCGTGTTGACCACCGGGAGGCCGTGGGCCATCGCTTCGAGTTGGACGATGCCGAAGGCTTCGCTCGGTTCGATCGAGGGGAGGACGAACACGTCCGCCCGCTCGTAACACGCTTCGAGCGTCGTATCGTCCGCTCGGCCGAGGAAGTGTGCGTCGACGTGCAGTTCGACCGCCCGCCGTTCGAGTTTCGCGCGACGGTCGCCGTCGCCGACGACGAGCAGGGTCGCGTCGACGTCGGCCATCGCCTCGACGAGGTACTCGACGCCCTTGTAGTAGTTGAGTCGGCCGACACAGAGGACGACCGGGCGGTCCTCGGGGAGGTCCACGGGTGGCGTTCCGTCACCGGCAGTCGCCACCCCACTGCTCAGCGATTCCGGAACCGAGAGGGGAACGACCGAACACTTCTCACGGTGACGGGCGAGAAATCGGGAGTTGTCCCGCAGTCGCGGCGAGGTCGTGACGAGGTGGTCGACGTCCGCGAGGCAGCGTTCCAGCAGCGGCCGGTAGAGCCGGAGTGCTCGAGACTGGCGCACGATGTCGCTGTGGTAGGTGAGGACCGTCGGTACCGGGTCGGGAACCGCGAGCAGGTGCCCCACGACGGCGAGCGGGTTCGGGAGGTGGTAGTGAACGAGGTCGGCCTCCCGCGCGAGCGACCGGAGTCGAATCGGGAACGTCGGCGCCAGCGGAACCGAAAGCGCCGTCCCCAGACTCGTGACGCGAGTGACTGGGACGCCCCGGACTCGCTCGCGACGGCCGCGACCCCGTTCGGTGGCGGCGAGCACCGCACTCTCGTGGCCCCGGTCGCGGAGTCCCTCGGCGAGCGCGCGGACGACCTGTTCGACGCCACCGACGGTCGGGTGGTAGGCCTTGTTCACCTGGAGGACTCGCATCGCGGGATAGTCCGGATAGAGCGGCGAGGGTGTTGGGTTTTTCTCTCGCGCCACCCGCAGGTCGGGCGGGACGACCGCCGGACGGACGCTATCCCGGCGGCGTGATCCGGTATATCGACCCGCTACCCGACTCCCGCCCGGCACCTGTGACGAACAGGTCCCCCTCGTCGTTCGCCTCTATCGACAGTACCGACTTCCGGTAGGGTTCGCCGTGTACCGATGCGTCGATCGTTTCGATGGGCGTGTCGGACCCCGCACCGTCGTCTAGCGAGGTCGCTCGCAGCCCGTGTCGGAGGTCCGCGAACACGTACTTGCCGTCGAGTTCCGGGACCGGCGCGTTCCGGGAGACGTGCCCGCCGATGATGGCAGTGCCGACGGACTCGCCGCGGTACGTGTGGGGATACTGGACGACCGGCTCGCGCAGTTCGCCGACGACCGTCCCGGGACCCCGGCAGCTGGGCCCGTCGAACGCTTCGAACCGGAGGACGTCGGCGACGTAGAACGGGTTGAACAGCTGCAGCGAGTTGTCCATGGTGAAGGGAATCGTTCGCATGAACCCGCGGCAGTCGGTGCCTTCCTCGACCGGCCAGCCGTAGTTGCCGCCGCGGGCGACGACGTTGACCTCTTCGTACGCGCTCGCGCCGACGTCGGCGACGAGCAGGCGCCCGTCGTCGAACGACATCCGCCACGGGTTGCGAAAGCCCCACGCGAACAGTTCGTCGCGCCCCGTCTTCCCGACTCTGGGGTTGTCCGGCGGGACGCCGTACCCGGTGTCCCCGTCCCCGGTGTCGACGTCGATGCGGAGGACGCTCCCGAAGAGGTTGTCGAGGAGTTGACTGTTCCCGGTCTTGTACCACGGTCGACCGGACGGCGCGTCCTGGTTGTACGGGGAGTTGCCGCCGTCGCCGACGCCCACGTAGAGATACCCGTCGGGCCCGAAGACGACGTCGCCGGCGTTGTGAAACGGGTGTGGCTGGGGTATCGTGAGCAGTTCCCGCTCCGTCTCGGGGGCCACGTTCGAGCGGTCTCCGGCGAGACGGAACTCGGAGAGGACGAATTCGTGGGCGTACTCCTCGCTCCGGATCGCGCGGCTGTATCGGACGTATATCCGGTCGTTCTCGGCGACGTCCGGGTGACACGCCAGCCCCAGTAGCCCGGTCTCGCCGTCCGTCTCGGTCCGGTCCCGGATGTCGAGCACCGGTTCCGGTTCGAGTTCACCCTCGACCAGTCGATAGATCCGGCCGGGCAGGTCCACGACGAGCGTCGTGTCCCCCGGCAGGAACGCGAGTCCGACGGGCTGTTCGAGGCCGGTGACGACCGGATCGAGACCGACGCGGGGACCGTCGACGAACGGGCCGGACGACTGTCGCCCGCGCGTCGTCGCGAGTGTGGCCGAGCCGGCGGTCGCCAGCGAAGCGAGCAACTCCCGGCGGCGCATTACCAGTTGGCATCCGGCCGGGACGGAAAGGCTTTCCGACCGTCGAACACCGGGACGATTTATCAGGCGAGGGAGCAAACCGGTTCCCGGACATGCCACGGCGCCCGCCCGGACCGACCCCGACCCAGCAGGCCACTGGGGCCCTCGTCGTCGGCGTCGTCCTGGTGCTCTGGAGCGTACAGTACGGTAACGCGGGGATCCGGCCCGCGTTCGACCTCCCGGTCGCGGTGGCCGGCGGGCTGCTGGTGGTCGTCGCCGTCGGTCGGGTAGCGTTCGACCGGCTGGCGGCGGACGACGGGTCGACCCGGGCAGCGCGAACCTGGTGGTACCTCCTCGCCGGACAGTGCCTCTTCCTGACGCTCTTTGCCGTCTCGACCGCCGGGCTCGGACTCGACCCGACGGCGGCGGCGCTGTCGGTGCCCAACGCGTGCCTGCTGCTGGCGTACCCGTTCGCCATGTGTGGTGATACGGCGTACGTACGGTCGACCGCGGAGACGTGGGACCCCGACAGGTGGGTGTATCTCGCCGGTGGGCTGTTCGTCGTCGCCACCGTCGGAGTCGGGACGTATCTGGTGTCGCCGGTCTACCTCTACAGGCGCCACCGGCACCTCGGGACGCCCTGAGTCAGATACGGTGACTGCGTCCGCCCCCGGGGAGACGCCACCGACACAGTGAAGTCGACGACGCAGGTACACACGCGGACTGATGTGGCCGGAGTCGGCGCGGACGCAGGGGCACGTGTTTCTCGCTGTGGCCGTCGTGCTGGTCGTGGGCACTGTCGGTGCCGGCTGGGCGCTCGCTCCCTCCGTGGACGACCCCTCGGGCGACCCGTCCCGTTCGTTGCTCGTCGGCGTGCAGGCGGGTCCGGTCGCGGAGATAGACGGGAACGGAACTGTCGAGTGGGCCGTCGAGTCGGGTTCACACTTCGACGTGACAGAGGTGGACAACGACACGGTGATCGCGACGGTGACCCGCGGCGGCGTCCGGAACTGTGGTCGGTACGAGCCACCGTGTGCCCGGACGGGATTCCAGACGATACGGCTTACGCCGGACCCCGAAGTGGTCTCGAACTGGACGATCCCGGTTCCGCGGTCGCGTGACAGCCAGATCCACGACGTGGAGGTCCTCGACTCCGGTCGGGTGGCGGTCGCCGACATGGCCGCCGAGCGAGTGTTCGTCGTCGACCCGGACACCGGGACCGTCCACTGGCAGTGGAACGCGAATTCGGTCTACGACCCGCCGCCGGACCCGCTGGCCGTCGACTGGCTCCACGTCAACGACGTCGATCACGTCGGCGAGGACCGGTTTCTCGTCAGCGTCCGCAACGAGAACCAGCTGCTCGTCGTCGAGCGGGGCGAGGGCGTCGTCGAGACGATAAACGAGGACGGGGACCCGTCGGTCCTCAACCGCCAGCACAACCCGCAGTGGCTGGGGCCGAACGCCGTCCTCGTCGCCGACAGTCACAACGACCGCGTCGTCGAACTCCACAGGCGAGGGGGGACGTGGGAGGTCGCGTGGTCGGTCCGGAGCGCGGCCGGCGTCCCCTTCGACTGGCCGCGTGACGCCGACAGACTCCCCGGAGGGACCACGCTGGTCACGGACACGCGCAACAGCCGCGTCGTCGAGATCGCGGAGAACGGAACGACGGTCGCCAGCTACAGCGTCCCCGGACGGCTGCCCTACGAGGCCGACCTGCGCGGCGTCGGCGAGACGGTCGGCGCGGAGGCGTACGAACCGCGTGCCGTCCCGCTCGGGCGGACGAGCGGCGACGTCCCGGTGCTCTCCGTGCTACTGCTCTCCCTGCGCCAGCTGGTGAAACTCCCGTTCTGGCTGTCGGAGGGACACCTCCTCGCGTTCGTCGCCGGCGGAGTCGCGCTCGTCGGCGCCGTGGACCGGTACGTCGAGAGCGTCAGACGCGACTGGACCACGGACGTGTCGGTGCGCCCGGAGTGGCTCCGGGGCGGGCTCTCGGTCTGCAGGGTGGTCCTCGCGGGTGGCGCGTTTCTGGCGGGACTCGGACTGCTGGCGACCGGCGTCACCGTGTTCCTCTCGGAGGAGACCGGGTTGCGGGTCGGGCTCGGGTTCGTCCTCCTGCTGGTGGGGTGGGCCGAACTCCGCGACGCCGAACTGGAGCGGCTGTCGCTGCCGAGCCCGTTCGGGCGTGTCGCCACGTACGGACGTGCACTCGTCGTCCCGGCAAGCCTGGCGACTGCCGGACTGCTGGCGTACGTGAGTTTCACGTGGTCGATCGCGATCGCGGAGACGTATCGGGTACTGGCACTGCTCCTGGTCGTCTGTACGCTCCGGCTGGTCACACGCTGAGCGGCCGTCGTCTCGGGCGCTGTCCCACCGTTCCCGGTTGAGACACCCTTTTGCCCTCCCGGACAGTGGTACCGGCCAGTGAGACTCGTCGTCCTCACCGAGGACTTCTACCCGAGCGTCAGCGGCGGCGCCCACGAGCAGTGGCGGTTCTGCCAGATCGCCGCCCGCGAAGGACACGACGTGACAGTGTTCACGCCCCGGAAGGGAGATCGCGCGCGCCGCGAGACGGTAGACGGGGTCGACGTCCGGCGACCGTTTCGCTCGGCCCCCGCGTCGCTCCCGGCCTACGGCGTGGCCGCGCTCGTCGTTCGCCTGCTCTTTTCGGTCGCGCTGTTCTGGTACGTTCTCTGGACAGTCCGGAGCGACGACGCCGACGCGTTCTACTCCGGGTCGAACACGCTCCACTGGGTCGGGACGGCACTCGGTCGCCTGACGGGGCGGCCGGCCGTCAGCTACGTCGGGTTCACCCCGTCGCTGTACCCCGACGAGCAACCCGCGGCGAAGCTCTGGCTCGAACGGCAGAACTTCGCGCACTGTCTGGGCGACCGCGTGTTCTGCCGGGTCCCCGCGGTCCGGGAACTCGTCGCCGCCCGGTCGGAGCGGCCCGTCGAGATCGTCCACGGCATCCTCAACGCCGACCGCGTCCGGGCAGTCGACGACCGCACCGACCGCGAGTCGCTACGCGAGGAGTACGCCGGCCCAGGCGAGCGACTGCTCGTCTACCTCGGCCGGCTGAGCGAGGAGAAGAACCCGACGGGCGCGGTGGCGACGGTGGCCGCCCTCCCCCACGACTACCGGCTGGTACTGGTCGGCGACGGTCCAGACCGTGACGCCGTCACGGCCGCCGTCGACGCCCACGGGGTCGGCGAGCGCGTGACGAGGACGGGCGAACTCGACCACGGGGACGCCCTCGCCGTCGTCGCTGCCGCGGACGCGCTCGTCCTCCCGTCACACGTCGAGGCGTACCCGACCGTCGCCTTCGAGGGGCTGGCGCTGGGCTGTCGCGTCTTCGCGACGCCGGTCGGTATCCTCCCCGAGATCGACCACCCCCGTCTCCACTGCAGCCCCGTCGAGGCGTTCCCCGCGGCGATCCGTGAGGTTTCCTTCGAAGGTATCGGCCGACTCGACGAGGACGTCCTCGAGCGGTACTCGATGGAGCGGTTCGCGCGGGGGTTGCTCGACGGGATCGAGGGTGCCGTTGCCGAACGGAAGTTGGAAGGCGAGATCCGATGACGACGCCGCTGCTCGTCACCGTCGACGTGGAGGGTGTTGTCGAACCCGGGAGCGGTGGGAACGCCACCGGCGGGACCGGCGAAAGCGCCACCGACGGGACCGGCGAGTACGCCGTGGACGACCGGAGCGTCGACGTACTGGATAGCGTCCTCGACGCGTTCGCGCTCCCGGCGACGCTGTTCGTCACGCCGGCGGTCGTCCGTCGGCGGACCGAGACGGTCGCCGCGTGGCGCGAGGCGGGTCACGCGCTCGGTCTCCACGTCCATCCCGCCCGACTCGGCGGTGAGTCGGACTGGCTGGCCGCCTACGACCAGTCCGAGATCGAGACGTTCCTCTCGACGGGGATCGGGGTGTTTCGCGACCACCTCGGGACCACGCCCGAGCGGTTCAGGGCCGGCCGCTGGTCGTTCTCGGAGTCGCTCCTGCGGGCACTCTCCACACAGGGGATCGACACCGACGCCACCCACCGCCCCGGGCAGGTCCTGGGGCCATATCGCCGGCACGGCGTCACCGAGTTCCCGATGTCGGTGTACGGCCACCCGGTCGTTCGCGCCGGCTTGCGCGCGTCGCCGTGGGACCTCGACGGGTTCCCGCTCCACGCCGACGCCACCCTCGGACCGGTCCCGCGGCGACTCGCCCTCTACGTCGCGACGTGGCGCGTCGCCGCCGCCGCGCCGTACGTCATGGTCAGCGTCCACGACTACGACCTCGTCGACCGGCGCATGCGCCGCCAGTTCGAACGGTACGTCGCGCGCCTGAGCGAGTGGCTCGACGCGACGACCCTCGCGGACCTGCGCTGGTCCGGCAAGTGAGCGTACGCCGGTCGAGAGGGGGCGTGACTGCCGCCCGTCCCCCTCCCCCGTCCCGGGACGCGACGACCGCCACGCGTATGCCGTCCGGGGCCGAGACGGCGAGTATGGACCTCGTCCTCGACGTCGACGACGACCTCTACGAGCGACTCGCCCGACGGGCCGAGTCACAGGGCTTCGAGTCGCCCGAGGACTACGCACACACCGTCATCGATACCGTCCTCGACGAACTCGAGAGCGACGAGCGACGGGCGACGGCGACCGACGACGACGTACGGGAGCGTCTGGAAGACCTGGGCTACCTGTAGCCCTACAGGTCCAGACGACGGGCGACCCGACGAATGCGGCGACGTTCGCGCGCCGGGCCGTCGACGGGGCGGTAGCGGACGTCACGTTCGGCGGGGTCGCTCCCCGGAGCGAACAGCGACGTTCTGACGGCGCCGTCCACGTCCTCGGGGACCGGCCTGTCGTGGAGGTGGAGGAGCGTGGGCGCCAGGTCGAGTATCGAGAGGTCGTCGACAGTCCCCTCGGCGAAGTCGGGGCCGGTAGCGGCGAACAGCCCCTCGCGTTTGTTCTCGGCGCGCCACCCGTCCGCCGTCGGGTCGGTGAACGGTTCGTCTCGACCGATCCCGCCCGTGATGTGGACGCCCGGCGCCTGGTCGACGACGACGTCCGGCGCGTCGTCGAGATACGGGCCCGCGTAGACGTCCTCGCCCCGGTACACGGCGTCGGCGACCGGTCGCCCCGCGGGGTCGGTCAGGTCGGCGAGCGCCGCGACCAGTTCCTCCCGAACCTCGTCGTACCGCGGGTCGTCCGCGTCGGGGATCAGATAGATTGGCCCCTGTCCGCTCGCGACGGCGTCCGAGGCGGCCCAGTCGACGTTCTCCGTCTTCCCTTCCCTGTCGACGGTGCCCTCGTCGCTCGGGAGGTAGTTCAGGAGGGTGCGCGGCGCGACCCGCCTGGCGAGGCGCCCGACGCCCAGCGCGTTCGCGACTCGCAGGAGTCGGTCCTTGGTGATCCCGGCCCGGTGAAAGAGGTCCGGGACCCCCGTATCGGTGACGAGATACCCCTCCCGTTCGAGCCAGGCGTTGACGTGAAACGCCGTCTCGATGCGGTTCGAGCCGTGGTCGCTCATCAGGACGACGTTACACTCCCCGTCGAGGTAGCGCCCGAGGTGGTCGTCGACGATCTCCCAGCCCCGCCGGGTGTACTCGTCGTCCCAGAGGAAGTGATGCAGGGAGTTCAGATAGAACGTCGTCACCTGCAGAAAGGAGACGTCGTACGCCTCGGTGAGTCGCCGGGCCGCGCGAAACCGCAGGTCGATCAACTCGAGGATCTCCTCGGCGGCGGCCTCGCGGTCGTCGGCGAGTCGGCCGGTCTTGAGCACGCGGTAGTCCAGGTCGTCTTCGAGGCGGTCCTCGACCGACGGGGGATGAGCGTAGCCGTCGTTCTCGCCGTCCGGTGCGCCGGCGACGAGGAACGCGTCGACCGGTTTCGGCGGATAGGTCGTCGGCACGCCCAGCACGCCGACCGGGTCGGACTCGGCGATAATCTCCCAGAACTCGACGTTTTCGTGTTTCCGCTCGTCGGGGTAGTAGACCCGCCGGTTCTCGACGTCGACGTTCTCCCACCAGTAGATGCCGATCTTGCCCGGGTTCTTGCCGGTGGCGTAGGCCTTCCAGTTGGGCGAGGTCACGGGCGGCAACACCGACTCGAGGTCGCCGCGCACGCCCGACTCCACGACACGCCGGAGGTTGGGCAGGTCGCCGGCCTCGATCCAGCGGTCGACGAGCCCGTAACTCGCCCCGTCGAGTCCGAACACGACGGTGGGCCGGTCTGGCATACACGGTGTCGACCGGCCGTCGACTTAAGCGCTGGCGGTCGCGAGTCGGTCTCACTACTCGCGGGGCGGTGTCGGCAGTCGCGAGGCGGTGCCGGCAGTCGCGGGGCGGTGCCGGCAGTCCCGAGGCGGTCTCACCACTCGCGGGGCGGTGCCGGCAGTCCCGAGGCGGTGTCGGCACTCGCGAGGTGGGACTGCAGCGGTGAGGGTCGTGGCGAGGGGACGCTGGCGCCGTCCCTACCCGGTCACGCTACCGGAACCGCTCGAAAAAGTCGCGGTAGCGCGGCGCGAGCGCGTCGACGGTGAACGGCGTAACGTCGTCCAGCGGGAGGGTCTCGAAGTCGGTGAGTGCGTCGACGAGTTCGGCGTCCGCCTGGAAGGTGTTGTCCGTCACCGAGGCGACGTCGCCGACGTCGCGGGCGAGGACCCGCGTTTCGGCGGCGAGCGCTTCGAGAACCACCCGCGGGATGCCCTCGGTGAGCGACGGGTGAACGAGGACGTCGGCCGCCCGTAGCAGTCCGGTGATCTCGGCTGGGGGGACGGGGTCAACGTAGGTGACGCGGTCGCGGGCCTCTGGGGGGAGGTCGAGTCGACGCTCCCGGGGGCCGACGAGGACGAACTGCAGGTCCGGTCGACGGTCGACGACGGCCGGGATCGCCGCTTCGAGGCTCTCGACGCCCTTGAGACGGGAGAGGCGACCGACGAACATCGCGACGTGGCGGTCGTCGGGGACGTCGAGGGTTGCGGGGTCTGTGCCGGTGAACCGGTCGGGGTCGACCGCCGGCGGGAGGACAACTGTTCGCTCGCTGTGGACGCCGCGGGCGAGCAGTCGGCGCCGCCCAGTCGGACCGAGTGCGACGTGACGGTCGGCCAGTCGGAGCGGGAGTCGGCCGAGCGCCGCGCCGATCGCGAGCGCCGGGAGTCGATCCCGACCGCGAGCGACGCGGTACTCGTAGAACCGGTCGCCGCTGTACCGGTAGACGAACGGCACCTCGTGGCGGCGGGCGGCGAGTCCGGCGACGGTGCCGTGGGTCGGCGGGCGGGTGACCTGGAGGACGGCTGCCGGTTCCGTCTCGGCGACGTGGGTCGAGAGGGTCCGATAGCCGTCACGCACCGTCGGGGGTTCGTACGAGCGGACGCGGGCGTCAGTTTCGTCGAGGCCGAGCGCCACCGGGTCGGCGGCGACGATGTCGACCGACCACTCCGGCGCGAGCACGGCGGTCAGGTTCGAGAGCAGGCGCTCGACGTTGGGGGAGGTGACCGCGCCGGCGTACAGGCAGAGCCGTTCCATACGTCGTGATTTCGGTTCGAGACCCGGGCTCGGATAGAATCGTTCCCCCGACAACCATAAGGGCTCCCGTTACCAGCGCTACCCATGCAGCTGTCGGTAGACGGTGACGTCGAGAACGTCTACGTGTTCGTCTCCGACGCGTTACGGTACGATTACGCGCCCGAGTCGCTCCGTCAGTACGGCGACGTCGTCCGGACGATCGCGAGCGCGACGAACACGTGTACGTCGTTTCCCACGCTCGTGACTGGACGATATCCGCCCGAACACGGCGTCTGGACGTTCTCGGGCCTGCTCCCCGAAGGAATGCCGACGGTCTACGACTACTTCCCTGGGGAGAGCCCGGGATTCTATACTCCACACGTACTGGTAGATTCAGTCGACCAGGCCGCCCACTACGGACGACTCCCGGCGTTTTACGATCACCTCGCCCGCCTCGAACCGCCGTACTTCGTTCTCGACAGGGATACAACCCCGCATCTCCCGTTCGGGTACGACGCTGCGGACAACGACCAGCTCGAGATCGTCTCGAAGTACGACCCTGACTTTCCGTTCGAGACGCCCGATGGGATAGATCCCGACTACCCGTCCTCCGGTGAGTACCTCGCAGCGTACGGAAACGACCACGAACGACTGGTCGCCGACTACGAACGCGGGTGCGAGATGAGCGTCGCGCGGTTCGAGTCGCGGTTGCGCCACCTCCGCGAGCACGGTCTCCTGGAGAACACGCTCGTCGTGTTCACGGCGGACCACGGGGAAGAACTGGGCGAGTACGGTCGCTACACCCACGGCGAGTCACCAGTCCCGGAGACAGTGACGGTACCGACCGTCTTTTACATGGAAGGAGGGGAAGTCACGGTCCAGGGCGAGTTCGTGGCTCACGTCGACCTCTTCCCGACGATCGTCTCCGCCGTCGGCAGTGACTTCCCGTCGGGGCTTCCCGGATACGACCTCGCCACCGGTGCGCCCGACGACCGAACGGTCTTCAGCGCGAACATGAACCGCGCACACACCGACTCACCCGCGATGGACTGGGCGCGTGGGACCCCGGCGGCGGGTACGTGTTCTCGGACGCCGGCCTCCCGACGCGCCTGCTGAAGTTCAGGTTCGCCCTCATGGACCACCACGGCGCCCCGGCACACCGGAAGAACGTCGGTTCGCTGGTTCGAAACGAACTGCTGAACCGCCGACGGCGTCGATTCGGCGACCCGTTCGACGGCCGCGAGACGGCACGCGAGTTCTGCGCAGACGTGCTCGCCGGGGAGTTCGACCGCGACGACGAGCGACGCCAGGACCTCGACGAGGAGGCCCGACAGCGACTCCGGGACCTCGGGTACGCGGACGACGAAATCGGGTAACGTAGAGTGGTCCCTCCTCCTCCGGACTGGAGGCACCGGTTCAGGCGAGGTCGGCTATCGTCTCGATCGTGATCCGGCCGCGATCACGCTGGTCTGCGAGGAATTCGAGGTAGTCGGTCACGACGGACAACTGGCTCTCGTTGGCGAGGTTGTAGAGGTGTGTCCAGAGGTGGACGTGCTCGTCGCGGGCGACCGCTCGTTCGGTTGCGTCGCGAAGATATCGGGCATGGATCCGCTCTCGAACGCGTCGAGGAATCGCCCGGAACGCGATGTGAGGGGGTCGCTGTCCCTGCGGGAGGTGCTGGGCGGTCAGCGAGGGATGGGTCGTACACCTGGTTTCGAGGACACCGTCGGCCTCGGTGGGCGTGCCCGTAGGGTGGCGCCGTCCCAGGATCCACGCAGCCGTTCCCGGCGGGCCGCCGGGCCAGGCGCCGTAACCGTCGAAGGGAGTCCGTATCGTTTCGATCCCGTACTCGGACAGGAGTGCACGGTCGACCTGACGGTGACGCGGCGCGACGAACGACCGCGGGTTCGCCAGCCCCGCGTCGGCGTGGCGATCCAGCGCGCGGTCGAGTTCCCATCTGAGAACGTCGTCGTCGATCTCGTCACAGAGCACGTGGCTGTAGGTGTGTGTGGCGAACTCGTGGTCAACTGGCGACGTTCGGATCTCGTCTATCAGGTCCGGCGCGTAGAATAGAGGGTCGGTCTCGACGTCTGTCCCGGGGTCTGCGTCGAACCACCCGGTAGGGTGTGGCGTCTTCCCGTGGTTCCGGCAGTTCGACTCGAAGAGGTGGCCGACGACGCTGAACGTGAACGGAACCTCACAGTCAGCACACCGGGCCAGCAGTCGCCGGAGCGTGGCTGTCTCCGCCGAGCGGTCGGGGCTCAGGTTGTCGTCGGCCCCGGGTTTGTCGTGACTCCCCCACGCGAGTTCGACCTCCATGCTCAGCGTGACAGTTCCGACCATCGGGCCTCACCGCACTGATGCCGGCACGACGGTAAGAATCTACCGAGGGTGTAACGGAAAATAATTTGGCGGACGGCCGTCTGTCTCGGTCAGGGCATGCCTCGCGTCTTCCTGCCGTACGCCGTCGGCGGCGACAGTCCCATCCCCTATCTCTTCGAGAGTATCGTCCCGCACTTCGACCCGTCCGACTTCGCGTTCACTGTCTACGCGACTCCCGAGAGCCGGCCGGTCGCCGGCCACTGTCGGCGGATCGTGGTGCCTGACCAGGGAACGCTTCGTCGCAGGATGGCGTATGTGCGCGGTGCGCTGGGGCGGTACGACCTCGTGCATACGGGGGGGCGGCCACACCTGCACTATCCGACTGCCCGGGTCGCACACCTCCGCAACCGGAACCTGCGCCACGTCCACACGTTCCGGGTCGACGTCGACCTCTCGTGGGACTACGCCGACGAGCGGGAGGTGCTGTTCGACTACGCCGACGCGTTCACCGCAGTCAGCGAGCACACCGCCGAGACGGCACGCCAGAAACTCGGCGTCGATCCGACGGTCGTCTACAACGGCGTCGATACCGATCTCTTTCACCCCGACTACGACCGGTCGCCGCTACTCGACGGCCTCGTCGACCCCGGCGATCCGCTGTTCCTGTTCGTCGGGTCGCTCGTCGAGCGCAAGCGTCCGCTGGACGTCGCGGCCGTCGCCCGATCGGTTCCGGAAGCTACGTTCGTGTTCGTCGGCTCCGGGCCGCAGTCAGAGGACCTCGCTGAGGCGATCGAGGGACTCGACAACGCACATGCCCTCGGCCACGTCGAGAAAGACAAGTTGCCGGCACTATACGCCAGCGCGACCGGATTAGTCTTCCCTTCGGTGAGGGAGGGGTGTCCGAACGTCGTCCTCGAAGCGATGGCCTCGGCGGCTCCAGTCGTCGGCTACGAGGCGACCTCGATGCCGGAACTCGTCACGACCGGCGAGACCGGGTATCTCTGTGCGGTCGACGACGTCGACGGCCTCGCGACGGGCGTCAGGGAGGCCATCGAACACGAAGAACAGTGGGGCACGGCCGCACGATCGTACGTCCGGGACAACCACACGTTCGACCGACTGGCAGGGCAGTACCGGTCGATTTACCGAGAGGTACTCGCTTGAGAGCCTGATTCTGCGTTACTACATCACCACCCGTATCCCCGGACTGTGTGATGAATTCATATTTCTTGTATCGATATGGAACGGACCGCGAGAAGTCGAAAGTGCATGATGAGCCCGTGACGGACTCCACGCTCGATACGCGGGAAAGTTATAACCTTCACTCCCATCAGACATTCTCATCAAAATATGATCGACGTCCATATTCTTTCGTATGGGTTGAACAAAGGGGATTCCCGTGTGGTGCTTTTTCCGATCACGCGCTATATGTCGCGACTACGCCAGAAGGGAATATCCTGTACGTTCTACTCAGAGATGTGCGATGAAGTGACGGACTGCAATACGTTGATAATTGATCATACGTATTACTATTACAAGACAGATGAAGGATTGAGTGTCGACGAAGTTAGCAGGCTCAGGCATTCTGTTGACCGATTATTGTGGTTTGATACCGGCGATAGCACTGGTGGCCTGACTGCAGAATTCTTGCCTGTCGTCGATGGGTACTACAAACGGCAACTTCTCAGCGACCGGAGTAGATACCTGACTGAGATGCCCGAGAGACAACTATTTGAAAAGTATTACACCCCGAACGATCTAACCACTAGTGAGGAGCATACGCGACAGGTTCAGTCCAAGTCTGATCTCGACAAGCTCGGAATTTACTGGAATTTCGCTCTCAGTTTTTATTATCCGTATATGACGAACCAGTCTCGTTTCTGGACGGGGTTGCTATCAATTCCTGGAGGATTTCATACGCACATCCCCTGGGAACGGTTGTACCGCCTCCCGGGTGTCTGGAAGTCACCTGGCGGCCATCGTCCGATAGACGTTACTGGACGATTCGCTACCGAATACGATGGAACAGCAGTTGAGAAACATCGTAAACTCATGGTAGATGCAGCAGGGGACCGATTGGATAATCAGCGTGTGTCGTCATTCACGTACTGGCGGGAGTTACGGCGAGCGAAAACCGTACTATCGCCGTTCGGTTGGGGTGAGATCTGTCACCGAGATCTGGAGACGTTTATGAGTGGATCAGTGCTGATCAAGCCTGAGATGGAGCATGTTGACACTTGGCCGCCTCTGTATGAGCCCGGTGAAACGATGCTCACCGTCGATTGGGACATGAACAACCTTGATGCTACCGTAGATTCCGTTGTCAACGAGTACGAAACGTACCTTGACGTGGCCGAGAACGGTCAACAACGGTACCAACAGTATTATATCGGCGAAAGTGCGGCGCGATCGTTCGTTGACCGTTTCGAACAGATCGTCACTGACAGTTGAACCCGCGTTCTTGGCTAAAGACGCGGGGGCCGTCCCTCCATTTGCCGTCACGCAGGTCCGGTCGGTATTCCGGTCTAGTGTGGTTCAACTCATCTCCGACGATCTATTGCCTCAAATGGGTAGAGCAGAAAGGAGTCGGTTTCGAGAAGCGGGGTTGCGTCGGAATTTGGCGCGAGACCAAACGTCTCATCAAAGGTCGTGTCAAACACGACCCAGTCCGGGTCGTACTCCGACTCCAGCCACTCAACGTCGGTCGTCACCCAGCCCTCCTTCTCCGGGAACCACCGATCCCAAGCGTCAATTATTCCGCTGTCGTCCATCGCGTTTCCGGTGTAGTCATTCACGCAGTGTGGTGTTTTCCAAGCTATTTCAACACCCCTGAACCGGGGTTGGACAAGCACTCTTCCCTGCGGTAGGTCGGCGAGTTCGGTGACGACCCGCTGAAGATCGCTCTCCTTCTGTACGTTCTCTCCCATGTCGTGAACGTACACGTACCCGAATACAGTCATGAGGCCACCGAGACCGGTCATGAGTACCAACAGTCGATACCTCGCACCCAACTGGGCGACGAACCGATTCAGAATGACCACACCTGCCAGCAGATTGTGTTCAAGGTAGCGGCTGGCGTGTCCGAGAAACCTGACGTGGTACAGCGACGTAACACAAAAGCAGACTGTTCCGGCGAGGAACCAGATGTCGAAGACACCAAGCACGACAGTCACGTTCGGGTGCCACCACGTCACCGCGTAGCCCACGAGGACCAAGGGAGCGACGGGATTGTCTATCAGAGACCGCAGGAACAGCGAGTGGTACACCGCCGACAACACGTCCCGGACTGACTCGGCGGCTAGCAGACTCCGAACAGTGTCGACCGACTTCAAGCCGTCGTACAGAAAGTTGTACTGTTTTCGAATCGCGTAATCGTAGGAGAATCGGACGTGATTGACGAGTACGTCAACATAGTATCCCAGCGAGACAAGCGTCGCAAGTAGGAGACCGCCGACGAAAGTGGCGAGAGCAATCGGCGAGTCAGCTATGCCAAATCCGAGATAGATTCCCAGTAACGCCTGCACGCTGAACTTGACAGTCAGTGCCGTGAGCGCAATCAATAAGACCGAGAGAACGAGCCAACCGATACCATCGGACAGTAGCCACATCGTGAACGAAAGCGTCGACGCGCTCGCGAACAGCAAACCGGGTTTGCGTCCGGAGAGACCGATGGTGTGTGGGAGTCCAGGACGGACGAACTGTGGCGTGGCGAGGAAAAAGAACGTCGCGAGCGCAGTCTGTTCAATACTGAGCACGCCGAGCGGGTACAGCGTGACAATCAGCAGAGCGAACACCACGTCCATGACTGGACTGAAGTAATGATTCACTCGTTCGTACCACGACACCGGCAGCCACGAGAGCGCGACATGCAATAGACACGGATAGCTGAAGCTCCCCGGCAGGTACGACCGCGGCGGGTCCTCCGGGATCCTGTGGTCGTTCTCGCGGATCCCACGGATTATGAGGAAGTGAGCGTACGCGTCGGAATTAACGGCCATACCGCTGACGTACGGGGGCAGCCATCGTGTCACGTACACCGCGACGACGAGAGAAACCACGACCCCCGGCCAAAGCGCTTCTCCGTGTATCATGGTGACCAGATCGGCGCTCTCGGTCGTGCCCCCGTTCGACAGGGAAGTCCGTTTCGAACTGTCGAGGGTAGCCCCTGGTGTGGCCGACACTGGATCAAGCGTCGAAACATTCGAGGCGCTGTCCGCCGATGTTTCGCCCTGTCGCAGTTAGTCTTTACTGGACCGATTCGTCCGACAGTCGTGCATCTCGTGGATCGGGTCGTCGCGGAGTGAGACATGCCGACCGGATACCCCTGCACGTTTCGGGCGTTGTCGATCTATTTGACTGCCCGAACGCTAAACCCACTCATCAACTCTGAGAAATGCTCAATGTGTAGTTCCGCGTCGTCAAACATCTCGCGAACCTCGGACTCAGTGTACCGGAACGCGTACTCGGGGTGATACCAATCGAAGTTCGTGGCGACGCTCACGTCCTCGTCCTCTGTCTCCCAATCAAAGTAACACTTGAGAAAATAACGGTAGACGAATTCGTGGATGGAGTAGGTTCCGCCCTCGATACCGAGGAGTGGTACGTCCGGGACGGTGACCTGCTCGTCAACGTCGTTGAGCGCGCGACCCAATTCGGTCATCTGTTCCGAAAAAGCCAGACACTCCTCGACCGACATCTCGGTCGTTCTCGCTCGAATAGTTTCGTCAGCCGTCTCGCGCACCAGTGGTTTCTCCTTGTACACGTATAGCGTTAGAGTACCGCCCGACTTCAGCTTGGACGCCAGATGCGAGAGGGTCTGTGGCGGGTCCGGTGTGTGGTGGATGACTTCCTCACAGGCTACGTAGTCGAAGGTGTCATCCGGGAATGGCAATCGCATGATGTTCCCGACCAGCAGGTTATCGATCCCCAGTTCGGTACCCTTGGCGACCGCGTCCGGAGCGATATCGACACCGTAGACGACCCCGTTCGGGTTGCGCTTCGAGAGGTACTCGGTGTACCACCCCATCCCACAACCCGCGTCCAGCACACGCTTCCCGTCGATCCATGTTTCGAATTCCTCGGGTTCCCACCCGTTTCGCTCGATTCTGTGTTCACCACGGGCGAGTGCCGGCCTATCCTCTCCCATTATTGGGAACCGATCCCACTTGAAACCGAACGTCCTCTTCGTCTGGTTTTGCACAACGGCACCCTCCGAACGCTATCGGTAAATAGACCGTCGCCTGTGACACCGCGGAGCGACGAAGGCCAGTAACTGGAACGTTCCAGGCGTACGGAAGCCGTGGATGGTCTGTACGGTGTCTCTACCCGGTCGATTTATGTGGCGACCGCGGTTCGGTATTGGTGTCATGGAGATCGCCGTGTTCGGTGCCTCTGGATTCGTTGGACGGAACCTGCTCGATGTGCTCGCAACCACGGAACACCATGTCATCGCGTGTGACGTCGAGCCACTATCGGATGCACACGAAGACGTCGCGTTCGAACAGGTCGACATCCTCAACGACGAGGCGGTTTCGGAGGTGGTCGAGGGGGTCGATGCCGTCATCCAACTCGCTGCACATCAGCTCCCCGAGAGCAAAGAGGATCCAGCGCTCAACGCGAAGATTAACGTCGTGGGGAGCCTCAACGTTTTCGATGCGGCACGGACACACGATGTCGACAAGGTGGTGTTCTCGTCGGCTTCGTCGATAATCGGACGCGTCAAAGAAAACCCCGTTCCGGAAGACCACCCCGTAACGCCACAGTCACCGTACGGCGTCGCTAAACACGCCGTCGAGGAGTACCTCGAGGTGTACAACGACCTGTACGATCTCGACTATATCGTCCTAAGGTTCTTCAACGTGTACGGACCGTACCAGCGACCCGAGTCCGGTGCTCTCGTCCCGGTGGTACTGTCGCGACTCGCCGAGGGTGACGGGGTCTTCGTCACTGGAGACGGACAGCAGACACGCGACTTCGTATATGTACGCGACATCGCGGATTTTCTCGTCGCCGCCGTCGAAAGCGACGTCTGCAACGAGGTCGTGAACATGGGCACTGGCGAGGGGACAGCGATCCTCGAAGCGATAGAGACGATGGCCGACATCGTGGGGGTCGACCCAGAGATCGACCGCCGCCCGGAACGCTCCGACGAGATAGATGATTTCTATGCCGACACCGAGAAATGTGAGCGACTGTTCGGCCACACTCCGACGACATCCCTCGAGACCGGACTGGAAGAAACCTACGAGTGGCTGGCGACAGAACTGTCGTAACCTTCCATCACCGGACGGCCCTCAGAGGGTGAGGGAGACTGGTATTCATCGGTCGGTCAGTTGTCGGTACTCGGAAGCACCATCTATCTCGTCTACTTCGGTTGCGGGTGTTATCTCGAGCTCAACGTAGTAGCGGGAGCCGTCACGCTCGAAGTAGGCGTTTTTGTACGGTGGATAGGTGAGCGCCCGGAGTCGATCAAGCGTCTCACCGACGAGTTGCTCCTCGTCAAGTTCGAGTTCCCAGAGGTCGACGAAGTCCTGTTTATAGTGATAGCTCCCGGATTCCGGGTCGGGTTCAACGATGTCAACTGTCCCGTCTCTGATGGCCGGCCAGACCTCGGTGAACTGGTCAAACTGCGCGTCCACGAGGCGCTCGTAGAGTGATCGGCCGTCGTCGTCTGGTCGAATGGGGACCATCCGCCGGTCGATGACCGGTCCACCGTCGACGTCCGTCGTCATGTAATGTATCGACACGCCGGCCGGCGCGTCGCCGACGATACTCCACACGTTCGCGTTGGCCCCGCGATTGTGCGGGAGGTACGAGTTGTGAAGGTTGATACAGCCCCGCTCGGGCACCTCTAAAACCGACTCGGGAACGATGTGCCGGAACCCGACCGAGAGGACCAGATCCGGTTCGAGTTCCTCAATGAGTTCCAACTGATCTTCGTGCGTAAGCAGCGCTCGTACGGTCGCGTCGTCGCGTTCGAGGAGATAGTCGTACACTCGTTCCCCGAGTTCGTTGATCCCCAGAAAGACGAGTTCGACCATATGGCAGATAGTCGAGCGAGGCGGTTATGAAGGCTTCCTTGCTTGGCGGGACACCGCTAACTTAGCAGCCGGCGCACACGGCCCATCACGTCTGTCACCATCCGGTGATGGTCGATATCGCCCGACGACCTCGGTGGATTCCTCGGCAATTGATGAATTGCTTAAGTTAGCGGTGTCCCCGGCGGTGTCGAACCGGAACCTCGAATTGACGATAAGTCACCGTGGCGAACGATTACGATTCTCCGAGCCAGCCTTTCGCTCCGGTGTAGTAGTATTCGATGTCGCTCCCTCGGAAATCGACATCGTCCCAGACCCGTGGGCTGTCGAGGACCAGTGAACATTCCTCTAGCCGATCGATGATTTTGTCGTGTTGCGTGTAGTGATATCGCCGATGGCCCGCGGCAATGATGACGGCTTCTGTCCCGGTGAGTCCGTTGGGGAAGTCGACGCTCGCTGCGCCGGTCTTCTCCTCAACGTAATCGTCATCGAAGTACGGGTCGTTCACACGGACATCGACGCCGTGGCGTTGGAACTCCTCAACGAGGTCAATCGTCGGACTGAGTACGTCCACTTTGACGTCGCCCTTGTACGCGAGTCCGAGGATCGTGACCGTCTCCACGGACGATCCAGCGACTGCTTCGGCGACGACCGCTGGTTGTGAGTTGTCGGACCGAACGGCCTCACGAAGGAGAGAGAGTTCCTCCTCATTGGTGGCTCCAGAGAGGACGTACTTGCTCGAGAGCGGAATGCAGTAGCCGCCGACGCCAACGCTCGGGTAGTACGCGGGGATGTTCCACTTGGTTGCAGCGAGTTCCAGGACTTCCCGGACGTCCCGGTCGGGATAGGCCCGAGCGAGTTGGTTGGCGAGCGTGATCCCCATGTGTCGGTACGCGTTCTCCACGCTCTTGACCATCTCCGCGTGTTCGTGGTCGGTAGCTTCGATCAGATCTTCAGTCACGATCCCCAGGACGTCCGACATTTCTTCCGTCGCCTGTCCATCCACCCCACCGAACACGCGGGGGATGTCGCTTAGACTCTTATCTGGGGATGTGAACCAGTCCCGCCGCGGTGCGACACCGAAAAACACGTCCTCGCCAACGACCATCTCCGAAGCCTCAAACGTCGGCCGGACGACCGCCTCGGCCATCCCCGGCGTCAGCGTCGATTCGATGATTAGCAGGACCGACTCCTCCGTCTCGGCCCAGGGACCGGTCCGGATTCTGTCGACGGTTTCACGTAACGGCGCCGCCCAGGGTTCACCATCGCGCTCGGTCGGCACGCAGACGAAGTGGACCCGAACGTCTTCCGCGAGCAACTCGGTGTGGTCGGTCGTCGCTCCCATCAGTCCGCTCTGGACCAGTTCGTCAGTATCGAATCCGAGCCAGTGTTCGAGCGTATCGATCGGAACCGATCCTTCGTTTATCGTCTCTACAATCTCCTCGTCGATATCGTATCCTATCCCTTCGACGCCGTTGTTCGCGAAATTCGCCAGCGTCGAGAAGCCGATGAACCCGTTCCCCCACACGCCTATGCGCGCTCGTCCCCCAAGCAGGTCGTCCCGAAGTCCGTTTCGGTCGTCCATCCATTTAGATTCGCTGAACGTGCATTATATATTTTACCCACAGTGCGGGCGCTAACTTAAGCGAGTCATGGGCAGCGGAGAAATCCATCAAGCTCGTCGTAGTCAGACGATTTCGGCCGCACCAGAACGAAGACAGACGTGATGCCCAGTGCCCGAGAATTGCTAAGTTAGCGGTGTCTCCCACCGTCGGCGGAGAGCGGGTTGACCTCGCCTCGGCTGGACACTGACTTTATGTTTCGCGTCATGGTATGGACGCCATGGATCCGATCCCGCTGATCGAGCCGGTCGTCGGCGACGAGGAACTTGACAACGTTCGCGAAGTGCTCGAATCCGGGTGGATGACCGAAGGACCGTTCGCCGAGGAGTTGCAAGAAGGAGTTTCCGACCTCACCGGCGTAGCACATGCGACGACCGTGACATCGTGTACAACCGGGCTTGAGGTGGCCTTGGACGCCCTCGGGGTGGGCCCTGGCGACGAGATCGTACTCCCTGATTTCACCTATCCAGCGACCGCGAACGTCGTCGTTCGACTGGGCGCTACGCCGGTCCTGGTAGACGTGAAACCGACAACCTACAACATCGATCCGGAACGAGTAGCCGAGGCGATTACAGAAGACACAGTGGCTATCATGCCGGTATCGCTATTCGGTCACCCGGTCGACCCAGGCCCGATACAGCGTCTCGCTGACGACCACAACCTAGCGGTTGTCGAAGATGCCGCGTGGTCGCTCGGGAGCGAGTTCGACGGACAGGCCGTCGGCTCGCAGTTCGACGTCAGCGTGTTCAGCTTCCACCCGCGAAAGATACTGACTACCGGAGAAGGCGGCGCTATTACGACCGACGACGACGCTCTCATGCGGGAGATGCGGACGATCAAGAACTTCGGTCTGAGCCACTACGAGGACAACGAAGGGTTCGTGCGGGCCGACGCGACCAACTACCGGATGAGCGATATTCTCGCCGCGGTGGGTGTCGCACAACTCCAACGATCCGACGAGATCTTTGAGCGCCGGCGCGAGGTCGCAACACGGTACGACAAACTCCTGGCGTCCGTCGACGGAATCCAACCACCCCACGTCGACAACCGTGCCCACCACACGTACGGTTCCTACTGTGCGTATGTCGACGTCGGCGACGACACCGTCCGTGACAACCTCATCGACCTGATGAGCGACCGCGACATCGAAACGCAAATTGGCACGTACGCCCTCCACCGGACGGACGCCTTCGATGAGGCCGAACGCGCCACGACCCTCGAGGTTTCCGCCGACCTCTATCACAACCTGTTGACCCTGCCCATCACGCACTCAATGACCGAAGCTGATCAGGAACGGGTCGTCAACGCGCTGGACGAGGAACTCGAACGGTTCCGATAACCGTTGTACTGGTTCCCGTTTGTCGATTATAAATAACCCATGTCTTTCAGAATCCGTCTGCGCTCCGCTTCATTCGGTACTCTGTCAAGTGGCTGGTACTGTGGCTCGTACGTTTTCTCGTCCGTCGCTGTCGTCGTCGCCCACGGGACCTCTTTGACCGGTGATAACGGATATCCCCACGGATGCCCCCACACGCCGTGCTCACCGAAACCCTCACCGTGGTCTGCGCTAATGATTACAGGATCCGCATCAACGTTGCGAAGTAGTATTTCCACGTAGTCCAATGCGAGACAGAGATTTCGCCGATACAATTCACAGACCGTTTTACGGGAAACTTCACCACGTCGCGCGGGAGCGTACGATCGCTCCTCTGGCCTTAACTCGCGAGTTGCTTCCGGTCCTGCCATCAGATCGCTCGTCGAGAGTGTCCCTGGTTCCCATTCTAACTCATCAGCAATAAATGTCAAATGGGGGAGCGTATAGTGGACGATCAGCCGGTTAGTATTCATTTTGCGACCCACCGCGATTGCCCTGTCTGTCAGTATATGCGGTATTGCTTCATTTTCCGGGTGTAATCGGTCGTTCTGATTTGCCACCGCGGACACTGTTTCGTGATTTAAAAAAGCGCTCGAATCGACAGGGCCCCAGCTCGGAAAGCCTCTGTGAATTACGCCGTAATCATGCTGCTGATGGCTGTGGAACCGCTCATTGAAGATACGGTGAGACCAGATATTTCCCGATACGTACGACGTCTCATTTATCGCTGCTCGACGATCCCGAACAAATGTGTTTAACATCCACTCCGCAGACATACTCCCGACCGATCGTATTGACCCGACAGTATCGAGCCAAGGTGTGTTCTTTGCCGCTTTTTGCAGAGTATCTACCCGACAAGTATCAAGTATTACTAATAATTCCCAGTCCCGCTCAAATATATTCGTGCCGATTGGATTCCTTGATGTAATGGTATTCCAACACGGTATACCGAACCGGAGATGACTTTTTAACAAGAAGTTGACTGGACCTTCCGTCCGTAACACATCAGCACCCTTTCGAAAGGACGAGATCATACTGCTTGTGTTGTCTTGCCGTTCGTATAAGCCCCATCAATACACTATACTTTGGAGTTGTGTACTGTTACTTATGATAAGATATATTTTTGGAATTCGATATTCGAGGGGGTAATTCAAATTCATCGCATCTATGTTCAATAAAGGCCTGCATACAGTCCATCTCTGTGGATCAGTTCCTCGTGGGGACCGACTTCCGCGACTTCGCCGGCGTCCATCGCGTAGATACGGTCGGCGTTGCGGACCGTCGAGAGCCGATGGGCGACCACGAACGTGAGACAGTCCCGGTCCATCGACTCGATGCCGTCGTGGACCCGCTCTTCGAGCGACGTGTCGAGGTCGCTGGTCGCCTCGTCTAACACGAGCACGTCGGCGTCTTTGAGGATGGCACGCGCGATGGCGATCCGCTGGCGCTGGCCGCCGGAGAGTCGGACGCCGTCGTCCCCGAGCACCGTGTCGTAGCCGTCGGGTAACTCGTCGACGAACTCCGTCACCTGCGCGATCTCACAGGCGCGTTCGATCTCCGCGTCCGTCGCGTCCCGGTTACCGACGGTCACGTTGAACCGGAGCGTCTCGTTGAAGACGAACGGCTGCTGGCGCACGACCGCGACGCTCTCGCGCCAGTCCCGGAGGTCGAACTCGTCGATCGGAGTGCCGTTGGCCGTGATCTCCCCGTCGTCGGGTTCGTACAGTCGCGACAACAGCGACACGACCGTCGACTTGCCCGCGCCCGAGGGGCCGACGAACGCGACGAACTCGCCGCGGTCGACCGAGAGCGACAGGTCGCGAACCGTCAGTTCCTCGTCCCCGTAGCCGAAGGAGACGTCGTCGAAGGCGACCGCCTCGACCCGGTCGGGAGCCGGGTGCGTTCCGTCACTCGGTTCCGCGCGCCCGGCGAGTTCGTCGATGAACGCCTGCGTGCGGACGAGGTGGGGGATCTCGCCTTCGATCTGGTAGACGACGTTGTTGAGCGTGCTCGCCCGCGGCGCGAGCCGGAACATCGCGAACAGGAACACGCCGAGACTCGCGAGCGAGAGCGACGCGACCCGGAGCGCGACGTATATCAGCAGGAAGACGACGAGTGCCGTCGCCAGCTGGTAGAAGTTGTCGAGCGCAGCCTGGTTGCGCTGCAGTTTCACCCGCGCGCGAACGAACGTGTCGGTCGCGTCCCGGAACTGGCCGAACAGTTCGGGTTTCAGGCCGTAGAGTTTCACGTCGCGGATCCCCTGTGTCCCCGCCTGGGCGGCCGTCTGGATGCGCTCGTTGGCATCCGCGACGCGGTCGCCGACGGAGTAGCCCGACTCCAGTACCGTCCGCGAGACGAGCGCGAGTGTCCCGAGCACGACGACGGAGCCGACCGTCAGTCGAAAGGCCATCGCCAGAGCGATGACACCGTACATCGCGGTCAGGAACCCCTGCTGGACCAGTTTGACGAGGTGATGTATCGTCCGCCCCGCGTAGGTCGACTGCGTGACGATCGCGTTGAGGATGTCGTCGGAGCCCTCGTCGTCGAAGTAGGCGACTTCGGCGTCCAGTGCGTGGTCGAACGACTCGACCTGGAGGTGCCGGACGTAGCTCGTCCGGAGCGCGGCCTTGAACCACGCCACGAGGAAACTCGACGTGTACCGGACGGTCATCACGACCGCGACGCCGACGACGACGGACTCCAGCGTGAACGGGACGCCCAGCGTCTCGTAGACGGTGACGAACACCTCGAAGTAACCGCCCGACTCACCGCCCGTGCCGCGAGCGAGTTCGATTATCGGCAAGAGGAAACTCAGCCCGATGCCCTCCAGCAGCGCGGCGAAGACGCTCAGTCCGACGATCCCGGCGGTAAGGAGCGGCCGATAGCGTGCGACGCGCAGGACTGCGCGTACCTTCTCCCTGTTCGAGATGTCCTCCGACATTGCGACGTGCTCCTGGCCCGGGCTCCGTGGGGCCGTCTGTTTCACATGGCGGACGGCAGTATAAAACAGGTGCGGCCGATTATCGCCGCTTGTATCGGGAGGACCGCCTGCGGGCGACTGGCGCGACGACACACCGACCGAACGACTGTCACCGTCACGACCGTCGGCGTCACGACTGTCCCTGATCGTCCCAGTACTCGTGGCTCGCGGCGACGGCGACCCAGACCCAGCCGACCTTCCCGACGGCGGTCAGGAACTGCGCGTCGACGAATATCGCCGCGGTCGACGCACAGAGCCCGGCCGCGAGCAGGTACCCCGACTGCCGACCGACCGCACGGCGAAACGTCGCGAACGCGACCGAGAGCGGCGCGGAGACGTACAGGAGTACCGCCGGGAGCCCCGAGGTCGCCGCGACGTTGAGCACCGCGTTGTGGACGCTGTTGCTGCTGTTGACGACCCCGACGGTGGGGACGTAGTCGGGCAGTCGAGTGGGACCGACACCGACGAGCGGCGACTCGCCGAGGGCGACGAGCGCGCTCCGGTACTGCGTGAGTCGCGCCTGGGCCGTCTTCGAGTTGACCGCGACGAGTGCGTCGACGACGAACGGGACGAGCAGCGCCGCCGCGACGACGGCGACCAGGCCAGCGGCCGCGTACCACGGTCGCAGGCGTGGGTTCCAGCGGAGCCCGCGAACGAACTGACCACCAGCACGCCGAGTGCCGTCGCCGCGGCGACCCACGTGCTCCGCGTCTGGGAGACGAGGATGCCACCGAGCAGCACCGACACGCCGGCGACCATCCCCCACCGTCGTCTCCGGAGGCCGACGACACCGAACGTGGGGGCGACGCCGAGCACAGCGTCGCCTTCCGACTCGCCACCTCCCTCCCGGACCCGCTCGACCGACTCCTCTCGGTCGGACGCCGCCGCTGGTCGAGGCGAGTCGCGCCGTATCCCGCCCGGGCGGTAAGTCTCCTCGTCGCACTGGTCGCGACGCTCCAACTCGTCCAGTTGCTGCGGACGACTGCCGTCGTGACCCGGGGTGTCGCTCTCTGGCTCGGCCTGCTGGCGCTCTCGACGGTCGGCCTCGCGGTCCGGGTCGACGGGCACGCGCTCCGGGAAACTGCGACCGGCCGGTTCGTCACCGCCGTCCTCGTCCTCCCCCGGGAACCCGGTGATGACTGACGACTGACGACACCTCCCGGATCCGCGATGCCCCGCACGTCCCGGCCGACTCGACCCACCCTACCTGCCCTACCCTGCACTGGCCCGATTCGACCCGACCCGCGCCAACAGGACGCCCCACCCGCGCCGACTGCACACCCACGACCAGCCCCGTATCGAGGACCGACTGAACGAAAAGATATTTAACCGAGTGGAGTTACTCAGATATTGAGTAACTAATGAGTATACTCGTCACCGGCGCGGACGGCTACATCGGGTGGCCGACAGCGCTCCGGATCGCGAACAGGACCGACGACCGCGTGGTACTCGTGGACAACTTCGGTCGCCGCGAGTGGGTCGAGAACGTCGGGGCGACCAGTGCGGTGCCGATCGCGGGCATCGACGAGCGGATCGCCGCCGCCGAGGACGTCCACGGCCTCGACAACCTCTCGTTCGTCGAGGGCGACCTCGTCGAGCGGTCGTTCGTCGACGAACTGCTGGACGTCCACGAACCCGACGCGGTCGTCCACGCGGCCGCCCAGCCCTCGGCCCCGTACTCGCAGATCAACGGGGAACGAGCCAACTACACCCAGCACAACAACATGCAGGCCACGCGCAACCTGCTGTGGGGCCTCGAAGAGCACGGCCTCACCGACACACACTTCGTCGAGACGACGACGACCGGCGTCTACGGTGCGCCCGAGTTCCCCATCCCCGAGGGCGGCGCAGTGATGGAACACGAGGGCGAACGTGACGAGGTGCCGTTCCCGGCGATGGCGGGGTCGTGGTATCACCTCACGAAGTCCCACGACGCCGCGAACATGCGACTGGCCCACCAGCAGTTCGACGTCCCCATCTCGGACGTCCGGACGGCGATCACCTACGGGACCGAGACCGAGGAAACCCGCGCGGACGAGCGCCTGAAGACCCGGTTCGACTTCGACTACTACTTCGGGACGGTCGCCCACCGCTTCGCCGCACAGGTCGTCGCCGGCTACCCCGTCACGGTCTACGGCAAGGGCGAACAGCGCAAGCCCTTCGTCAGCCTCGAAGACGCCGTCGAGGGCCTCGCGAACCTCGCGCTGTCGGATCCCGACGACCGCCCGAGCGACCTCACGGTGTACAACCAGGTCACGCGCGCTATCTCGATCGTCGAGATCGCAGAGACCATCGCCGAGGTGGGCGGCGAGTTCGGCCTCGACGCGACCGTCGAGCACTTCGAGAACCCCCGCGACGAGGACGAAACTCACAAGATGGAGATCGAAAACGACCGGTACGCCGACCTCATCGACGGGCAGGACCAGAGCTTCGAGGACGGAATGAACGACGTCTTCGAGACGCTCACTCCCCGCGCCGACACCGTGGCGGCCTACGAGGACCGCTTCCTGCCCGGCGTGCTCGAAGAGCGACTGGCCGAGAACGGCGACGCGTAGCGATGGACGTGCTCGTCACGGGCGGCTGTGGCTACATCGGCAGCCGACTGGTCCCGCGCCTGCAGGCTGCCGCCGAGGTCGACCGCGTCGTCGTCATGGACAGTCTCGCCTCGGGTTCGCCCCGCTCGCTCTACGGTTCGTTCGGCGACACCCTCGACTTCCGCCGGGGCGACGTCCGCGAGTACGGCGACGTCGAGAGCGCGACCCGCGGCGTCGACCGCGTCGTCCACCTGGCGGCCATCACGGGCGCGTCGAGCACCCACGACCGCCGCGAGGAGACCGTCGCGGTCAACTACGAGGGCACCGAGAACGTCCTCACGGCGGCGGGCAAACTCGGCGTCGAATCCGTGGTCTTTGCCTCCTCGTGTAACGTCTACGGTCGCGCGACGAGCACCGACATCGACGAGACGGTCGAACCCGACCCCATCAACCCCTACGCCGAGACCAAATACGATTCGGAGTCGCTGCTGCGGGAGTACTGCGAGGAGTACGACATGAACGGGACGGCGCTACGGATGGCGACGAACTACGGCGACGCGCCCGGGGTCCGGTTCAACCTCGTCGTCAACCACTTCGTCTTCCGTGCGGTGTCGGGCCGGCCGCTGACAGTCTACGGCGACGGCTCGAACTGGCGACCGTTTATCCACGTCGACGACGCCGCCGGCGCCTACGCACACGCGCTCCTGAACCCCGACGCGTGGCCCGAACTGGTCTACAACGTCGGCGCGAACGACGCCAACTATCGCATCGAGGAGATCGCCGAGGTCGTCCGGGAAGAGGTCGGTCCCGTGGACGTGACATATCTCGAGGACGAACACCCGGGGCCTTCCTACCACGTCAACTTCGACCGCCTCGCCGACACGGGCTTCGAGCCCGAGTGGACGCTCCGTGAGGGGGTCCGCGACCTCGCCGAGCGGTTCACTGGCATCCCGGACCGTCGAAACTCCCCGACGAACACCGAGTCAGAACCCCAATCACAACCATGACAGACGAAACACCGCTCCACGTCGCCGTCACCGGCGCGGCGGGGTACATCGGCAGTCGCGTCGTCCGCGAACTACAGGCTGCCCATCCGGACTGGACGGTCACCGCGCTCGACAACTTCTACCTCGGTGACGTCCGTGCGGTTGGCGACGTCAGCGTCGAACACGTCGACATCCGTAATCGGGACCGGCTCGAAGACGCCCTGTCGGGCGCCGACGTCGTCTGTCACCTGGCCGCGATCTCCGGCGTCGACGACTGCCGGGAGAAAGCCGACCTGGCCTACGAGGTCAACGTTACCGGGACGAACAACGTCGCCTGGTGCTGCCGGAAACACGGCGCCGCGCTCGTCTTCCCGTTCTCGATGGCCACCCTCGGGGATCCCCGGGAGTTCCCCGTCACCGTCGACCACCCGCGGGACCCGCTGAACTGGTACGGCCGGACGAAACTACTCGGCGAGCACGCCATCGAAGACCTGGCCGACGGCGCTTTCCCGGCCCACCAGTTCATGATCTCGAATCTCTACGGCTCCCACGAGATCGACGGCCAGCGCGTCTCGAAGGGGACCGTCACCAACTTCTTCGTCGGGCGCGCGCTCGCCGGCGAGACGCTCACCGTCTACGAACCCGGGACGCAGGCGCGCAACTACGTCCACGTGGTCGACGTCGCCCGCGCGTACGTCCGGAGCGCCGAACGCCTCGCCGAGTCGCTCGCGTCCGACGAGACCGGCGTCGAGAAGTACGAACTCGCCAGCGACGAGGACCCCAGCGTCGGCGACCTCGCCGAACTCGTCCAGCGTCTCGCCCGCGAAGAACGGGACATCGAAGTCGACGTCGAACTCGTCGAGAATCCGCGCGCCGGCGAAGAGACGCTCGTCTCCGAGTTCCCGGTCGACACGTCCCGCGCGAAAGCGGAACTGGGCTGGGAGACCGAACGGACGCTCGAAACCACCGTCCGCGAGGCACTCCGGTAGTCGCTGGCCGGCGCTTCTCACTCCTCCGGTGACTGCGAAGTTCGACCGTCGTCAGTGACGAGCGAGACGACGTCCAGTCCGACCTCGAAGAGCTGGCGGACGACGATCTTGCAGTCGAACCAGAACGACTGTTTGCGGATGTATTCGAGGTCGTAGCGGAGTTTCCGCCCGGGTTCGTGGCCGGTGACGCCGTTTATCTGGGCCAGGCCGGTCAGCCCGGGCTTGACGAACCAGCGACTCCGCCACTCGGTGACGGCGGTCTCGATCTCCGCGTCGAGTTCCGGCCGTTCCGGTCGGGGGCCGACGACGCTCATGTCGCCGACGAGGATCGACCACAGCTGGGGGATCTCGTCGACGTGTGTCAGTCTGAGCACGCGCCCGACACGGGTGACTCGCGGGTCCACGTCGCCGGCATCCTCGTCGCTGAGCCTCGCACCCGTCTCCGCTTCCGCACGCGGGGCCATGCTCCGGAACTTGTAGACGGTGAACGTCTCCCCGAACTCGGCCGTCCGCTGCTGGCTGTAGAGCAACGGCCCCGGCGAGTCGAGTTTGACGGCGACCGCGACGACCGCTATCACCGGGAGAGCGAGGAGCAGTCCAGCTGTGGCGAAGCCGACGTCGAACGCCCGTTTGACGGCGTAGTCCTGCCAGTCCCAGGGGTCGATGTCCGTGTCGACGAGTTCGCCGTCCGCGGCACCCGCGACGAGCACGCTGTCGGCCTGTGTGCGGTGAACGAGTGCCCGCACTCCGTGTCGGTGACAGGCCGCCAGTGCGCCGAAGAACTCCCGCCGGTCGGTGTGTTCGAATCCCAGCAGCGCCGTGTCGATGTCCTGCTCTGTGAGCACCGTCTCGAGCTGGGACAGTCCGCCCAGGCGCGGTAACTCGGCGGCCGTCGGTACCTGCCGCGGCGTCGTGCCACCGTCGGTCATCCGGGCCCGCTGGGGCTCTCGCGTTCGCTCCGGGCGGATGTTCGACGGCGCGACCATCCCTACCACGGGTACGTCCGCGGCCGAGTGCAACAACTCCATCGTTTCGATGTCGTCGCCGACGACGACCGCCCGGGTCGGCGACCCCGGTCGGCGACGTATCGCGACGAACCACAGCGGTAGCACCACCGCGAGCAGTCCCGTCGCGGCGATGAGCGTCGGTCGCGTCGGCCGGATCGACCAGTCGAAGTAGCCGATCGTCGCGAGCGTCGCCGCCGCGATGAACACGCGCTGTTCGGTCAGCGTGACCGTATCGAGGATCCGCCGCGAGCGAGGTTTGAACACCGGCCAGAGCGCCCCGAGGAAGACGAGCACCACCGTCAGCCCCTCGTCGACGAGGTCGCGCCACGGCACCGGTGCGGGTTCGAGCGCCGTCAGTGGCGGCACCGCGGTCACCAGCGCCTGGACCTGCGGCGTGTTGGCGAGGACCACCGCGAGGGCTGTGAGGCCGGCTACCCCGAGGAACCCGACGACTCTGTACCGCCACCCGGATCGCATCGATAGAGGTGCAGTCGCCCTCGAATAAAATAGTGTGGGACCAGTTACCAGCGCTGAGACTGGCTCCGGCGGGATCCGGCCGTCGAATGCGGCAGTGTAGTACACGATGGAATTGAACAGGCCGCTGTCAGACCGTGGCGACTGCCGTGACCGTCCGGTCGCGACGACCGTGGTGAACTCCGCCACTGATGGGCCGATCGAGGGAGCGGTGTCGTCGACCCCAGAGGCCGGGACGCGCCCCATCGGTATCTCTCGGAAGTCGGGGGCCGTGCTCGAAGAAGGCCGGTACGGAGACAGCCCATACGGAGCGTATAAACCGAAAACCGGCAGCGGGTGTCGACGATTATCTGGTGTATAACTATTGATGAGCCGAGATACTGCACGGATATGTCGTCACCGATTGCCCTGCCGAAATCGAGACACGGCAGCGACCAGACCTGCGTCGTCTGTGGACAGCCGGCAGTGTACCACGAGATAGACGCCTCCGGGCACGTCTACTTCTGCTGTGAAGACCACACGAGTGGTGGCAACACCGAACCTCCAGAGGGGAGCGCCGTCACGAGGTGAATATCTGCCCGGGTCCGTGCGCTTTTCGACCGCCGGCGTGCTTCCCACCGGTCAGAGCTGGCGTTGGAAGTACGGGATCGAACGGCGCAGTCCCTCTTCGAGCGAGACGGTCGGCTCCCAGTCGAGTTCTGTCTTCGCCTTCGCGATGTCGGGCTTGCGCACCTGAGGGTCCTGTGGCGGGAGTGGCTCGTGCGTGATCTCGCTGTCGCTCTCCGTGATCTCGACGACCTGTTCGGCGAGGTTCAGGATCGTTCGTTCGTCGGGGTTCCCGAGATTGACCGGCGTCTCGACGTCGCTGTCCATCAGGTGGAGGAACCCGTCGATGAGGTCCGAGACGTAACAGAAGCTCCGTGTCTGTGTCCCGTCGCCGTAGACGGTCAGATCCTCGCCGGTCAACGCCTGTCTGATGAACGTCGGGATGACGCGTCCGTCGTCGAGTCGCATCCGCGGCCCGTAGGTGTTGAAGATGCGCGCGACCCGAACGCTGAGGTCGTGTTCGTTCTTGTACGCCCGGACGATCGACTCTCCGTACCGTTTCGACTCGTCGTAACACGACCGCGGGCCGAACGGATCGACGTTCCCGCGGTACTCCTCGGACTGGGGGTTTACCTCCGGGTCGCCGTACACTTCGCTCGTCGAGGCGAAGAAGTAGCTGGCGTCTTTCGCCCTTGCGAGACCGAGCGTCTTGTGGGTCCCGAGGGCGCCGACTTTCAGCGTCTTGATCGGGTGCTCGTCGTAGAAGACCGGCGACGCGAGACTCGCCAGGTGGACGACCCAGTCCACCTCGCCCGAGACGTGGACGAACTCCGTGACGTCGTGGTCGTAGAACGTGAACCGGTCGTCGTAGAAGACGTCGTCGAGATTGTCGGTCCGGCCGGTGACGCCGTTGTCCATCCCGACGACTTCGTGGCCCTCCTCAAGCAAGCGCTCACAGAAGTGCGACCCGAGAAAACCAGCGGCCCCTGTGACGAGCACTCTACTCATAGACAGGACCCCAAAACTGGGAATCCGGGTGACAACTTCCCGGTGGGCCGGAGTTGGAACTGGTATAGGCGGTGTGTCGCTGAGTCATCGCCATGTTCACAGGTCCACCGTACAGTTATCGCCAATGTTGAGGTTGTTTGCGCTGTCGGTCACCGTCGCGTTGTCGCCCACGAGACTCCCCTCAAGATTGACAGCGGAGAGTGTCGAGTCGCGACCGACGATCGCGTTGCGGACGATGCTATGGCGGATCGTCGACCCGTCGTCGACGCTGACGTGAGGGCCGACGACGCTCCCCTCGAGGTCGACCTCGTCACCGATGTCGACTGGTTCGACGACGACGGCGTTTCCGACGTCCTGGGTGTCGCTCGACTCGCGCATGTCCAGCAGGACGCGGTTGGCTTCGAGTAGCGTCTCCGGACGCCCGCAGTCGTACCAGTCCTCGACCTCGAACGTCGCCATCTCCGCGCCCTGGTCTAACATCCGGGCCAGTGCGTCCGTGAGCTGGAACTCGCCGCCCGCGCCGCGGCGGTCGTTCTCGACGAGACGGCCGAGCGCGTCGAACAGCGCCCGGCTGTCCTCGACGACGTAGACACCGCTGATGGCGAGCGATGACGGCGGGTCGTCGGGCTTCTCGACGAGCGACGCGACCCGGTCGTCGCGTTTCTCGACGACGCCGTAGTGCTGTGGTTCGTCGACCGGTTTCACGCCGATACTCGCGTCGACCCCGTCGAAAGAGTCGTGGGCCGCCAGGAACTCGTCGTACTCCTGCCGGAACAGCATGTCACCGAGTGCGATGACCATCGGCTCGTCGCCGACGATAGGTTCGGCCTGGTAGATGCTGTGGCCCAGTCCCTCGGCGGACTCCTGTTCGACGAAGTGACACTCGAAACGGTCGCCGAACTCGGACTGTGTGTACTCGACGACTTGGTCTTTCATGGGGCCCCCGACCACGAGGACTACCTCTTCGACGTCCGAAGATTCGAAGTTCGAGAGGATATGTCCGAGGATTGGTTTGCCGGCGAGTCGCACCATCGGCTTGGGTTTTGTGTGTGTGTGTGGGTAGAGACGCGTTCCTTTTCCGGCCGTGGGAATGACCGCTTTCATTGTTCTGGCATCACCCGTCTGCCTACATAAAGGTACACCTGTTCGACCCAGTGCCCGGCCACTCCTGGTACTTGTCGATGAAACAGAATCGCCCGTCGAAGATGATGATCCTATATGAAACATAAAATTACTAAATAATTTTTATAACTCCGAGCCTCAGCGGTCTCCGTCACAGGAGCAAATCAGGAATGGACTACGCAAGATTGAATAGAGGACATTATCTACTAGGGTTGGATTCATATAGACATGGACGAGTCTCGGGAGGCAGTTGAGACACTCGTCACCGAGAAACCGGAATTCGAATCAAAACTCAGAGAGCTGCTTGAAATCGATAAAGAGCAGGATGTCTGGGAGTTTGACGACATTCCCTTAAACGCCGGCGAATTCGGCGAGGTCGTCTCTCGAGGTATCGCCGTCGAAACAGATACGGGCTACCAACTGGGTAATCGAGAGAGTATTCGAGCCGTCCTCGACGGTGATACATCTGCAGAAACCGATTCTATTAGTGTCTCTCTTGACTCGTGGATCTCACTGGACAGGGTCGAATACAGGTGGTACGCCGTCGTAACAGCTGCTCTTATCTTCGTCGGAATAATGCGTGTTGTGTTTGTATACGAGTCTGTCTTCAGAAACGGAGACATCGTATTGCACTCGAACGATCCGTACGCCTTTCGGTTCTACGTGGAATCGCTGGTTGAATCCGACCTGTCCCTATTCAGTGTCGCGGATCTTTCCGATCTAGAGACCGGTGAGCTTGATCTTTCACGGTCGTCTGTCCTCTTTATTTTGACGCTGTGGCTGGGAGCTGTTCTTCTCGGTGGCACTGAGACAGCGGTCGGAATCGTTCTTGCGTGGTATCCAGTCATCACCGCTGTACTGACCGCGGTGTTAATATATCTCATTACCATCCGGCTGACAGCCGACCGGCGGACTGGTGTCGTCGCTGTCTTACTGTTCGCGACGATCCCGGCACACGCTTACCGGAGCGTGCTCGGAATGGGCGACCATCACGCGTATCAGTATCTCTGGCTAGCGCTGACGATCTACGGCCTCGTCCGGGTATTGACTACGTCATCCGACTTTGACCCTACTGATCTCCGGTACTGGAAAGAACAGGGTCAGTTGGGTTCTGTTTTGTTAGTGACGGTGGGTATCACCGGGCAGCTCTCGTCCTGGATAGCAGGACCACTCTTACTCGCGCCGTTTGCCGTCTTCGTCTGGACGTTTGTACTCTTCCAAGTACGGAACCGTGACTCTCCAGCGGTGGCTGTCACTCCGATACTCGCGGGGGTCTGTCTGTCTACGCTGATGATCGGGATCTTTTATTTTGTTCTGGAATGGCTCCAGATATTTCACGTCGTCACGCCACCCCTGCTCTTGTGTGGGACATTGCTGATAGCCGGGGTCGGTGAAGTCGCAGTCCGGAAGTCCTGGAGGACGCGGACGACAGTATTGCTGTCTTTCGGTGTCGGCATCCTTCTCTTCGCTGTTGCTTGGATGCATCCATCCGTCGAAGGTGCAGTGTTGAAATTTATAGGATATCAATCTGATAAATTAAGTGGACAGATCGCCGATTCGATGTCGCTGTTGAGTACACGGGGCGGGATATTTGTGAATCCGATACTGGAGGTCGGATTCGTTTTTTACTTTGCTCTACCGGCCATCTACTGGGCATTATCGAGCGGTTATCGGAACCGTCGGCCCGAATGGTTGGTTCTGGGTATCTACGCCGCCTTTTTCATCGTTATGTCGCTCAACCAGATCCGGTTTCTCGGGTATCTCTCGCTGTTTGTCGCTATACTCGGTGCCACCGTTTTCATGAGACTCGCAGATCAGATCGACCTCCTCACTGCACCCAGTCTATTCGATCGTTCCGACGTCTCATCGGCGAAACGTGTCCAGATCCCGTCTCGGACGAAGAGTCTCCAGTTGCTTGTTCTCCTGTTGTTGTTCAGCAGTGCGGGGCTTCTCCAAACCCCGATCAAACAATCACAGCTCCAGATCACTGACAACGAGTACACAACGGCGAAGTGGATGGGTCAGCACACGTCGGCGAACGAGTCGGAATCGAGTGTAGGATACGTTTTCAGTCGGTGGGGTTCCAACCGGATGTATAATTACTTCGTAAATGGCCGATCGAATAAGTACCTCTTCGCTCAGCGGAATTACGGTCCGTTCGTCAGTTCAGAACGGGTGACCGTATTCACACAGCGACTGGAAGAACAGGGAACCGAGTTCATCGTGACCGAAGACCTCTCTGGTGACCTCTCGGAGCGATCGATGCAGCATCATCTCCATCGAAACTGGGGTAGCGCCTCTCACCACATCGATCGGCTCGGGCGATATCGTGCCGTGTACGCCACCGATGACGGGTCACACAAGGTATTCTCCCTGGTCTCGGGGGCGACGATCCGGTGGACGTCTTCCGCGAACGACTCGGTTCGAGTCGAACGATCGAACAGAGTCACAATTCCGGGCGGTTCGTTCGAATACTACCGCGCTGTTCACCCGGTCGAAAACGGTGTTTACGAGGTGACGGTTCCATATCCCGGCACTTACACGGTCGGAAACACGACTGTCCGGGTCAACCGGACGACCGTCCGCGAGGGCGCCACCGTCCACATCGCCGGCGAGCAGGTCTTCTCGTGAATGTTCGCGTGAGAGACCGATCCGAAACGGCTTTGTCGTACGACCCAGCACAATATCCAATATAGTCGTTCTAGTGAAAATGAGCCCGGAACAAGACGTGCTGCAGGATCATCATCTCTCTGCGGAACAAGAGGAAGAACAATCCGTCGGGGCTATCGTCCCGGCATACAACGAAGCTGACACACTCCGGCAGGTCGTCTCCGATACGAAGCAGTACGTTGACCAGGTCATCGTCGTCGACGACGCGAGCACTGACGAGACGTTCGAGATCGCCGCCGAATCTGCCGACGGCGTCGTCAGACATCCACAGAACATGGGTGTCGGTGGCGCCGTCCAGACGGGCTATCTTGCCGCTCTCCGGGAAGGGCACGACATCGTGATCCAGATCGACGGCGACGGTCAGCACGACCCGAGTTTCATCCCGGACCTGCTCGAGAAAATGGACGAGGAAGACGCCGACATGGTCATCGGGAGCAGGTGGCTCAACGAGAGCTACAAGGAGTACAGCCTTGTCCGCCGGTGTGGGATCAACTTCTTCACCTACGAGGCCAACCTCCTCGGCGGCATCGACATCACAGACGTTACCAGCGGTTTTCGCGCGTACAGAGCGGACATGTTACGAGATCTCGAACAGCCAGAAACCAGCCACTGGGCACTGGAACAAACTCTCGAGGCCGCTCGGTCCGGATATCGAATCGCGGAGATCTCGACGCCGATGCCCCCGGAAACCGACGACTCGCAGTTCGACGTCGGGACGTTTCTCAGATATCCGCCTCGAATGATCCTGATCAGTCTGAAAGTCCTTCTGTTCCGATAACGATGGTCAACGCGAATCCTATCCACTACATCGGCATCCTCGTTTCGGTATTGCTTGTCTACAAGAGTTACAAGCTCGTACGTTCCGGGAAGGAGAACGTCCTCGAGTTTCTCGTCTGGCTGTGCTTCGGGCTGGGTATCTTCGCCCTCTCCGTCAGTACCGCGTTTCGCGTGTTCAACACACTGGAGTGGTTCCAGGCGATGCTCGCCTTCCTGGGCTTTCGGAGCGGGCGCGACGGCGTGTTCGTAGTTGCGATCCTCGGACTGATGTTGTTACTGTTTTACACGTACGCGAACGCAAAGTCGAACCAGAAACGAGTCTCCGATCTGAACCAGAAAGTCGCACTACTGAAATACGAGGTCCGACAGCAGGACAAACGGGACTCGGAGTCCCGACAGTCAAACGAGAAACGCCCGTGACGTGCGTGGTGCTGGACACCACGTTACGTTTCCTCGGCTGTCCCGCGCTATAGTGGAGATAGACAGTTTTTATGCCAGGTAGGTACTGCTTCACTCTATGGAGCGTGGTGTTCTCTACGTCGCTGTCGGGAACGAATTCGTCGACGAGGCTACCATCTCCGCACGTACACTCCAGCAGGAGATGCCCGACTTGCCGACTGCGATCGTGAGCGACGAGGACGTCTCTGCTTCCGTTTTCGACACGGTCATCGAAGTTGACGATCCCTGTTTTGGGTTCCGCGACAAGATAGCGGGGATCCGCCGTTCCCCGTTCGATCAGACCGTGTATCTCGACACCGACGTGTTCGTCGCCGGGGCGTTTCCGGAATTGTTTGAGGTCCTCGACCGGTTCGACATCGCCGCGACGCACAACCCGAATCGTGACCTGGACACCTCCGACCTGGATGTGCCGGCGAGCTTCCCCGAGTACAACACGGGCGTGCTCGCCTACGATACGGCGGCGTGTGCCGACCTGTTCGAGGCGTGGGCCGACCAGTACCGGGACGACCACGCCCACGACCAGCCCTCGTTCCGGAAAGTGACCTACGAGAGCGACGTCCGGATAGCCACGCTCCCCCGCGAGTACAACTGCATGATCCGCTACCCCGGGAAGGTCGTTGAACCGGTCAAGATCTTCCACGGCCGATTACTGGAGATGGACTCGCCAGGAGCGCCGAAGTACTTCGATGTCGAGGATGCTGTCGACAGGGTAAACGGGTACGAGGGTCACCGGATCTACAAACGGGGTGGGCGGATAGCCGGTTGGCCACGGGTCGGACGGATGATGCACTTGCTGAGATACTCGCTCCGGACGAGAGGCGTGGCTGGCACCGTCAAGTCCGGGAGTGTGGAGGTCTGGAACAAGGCCCGGGCAGCACTGGAGTGACCTGTCCCGCACTCTCGAGTCTGGAACGGAACCCGATGACATCGGCGTCGGAGCGGTCCGACTCGCGGTGGAAGAACAGCGCTTAAATAGCTTAGCACGCGGAGTGTAAACGAATCGTGGCGTATACCGAGTCGTCTCTTCTCCGTCGGGTGTCTCTCCGGTCGGTGCTTACGTCAACTTACGTCATCGCTGCCCTGTTCGTGTTGTCTGTCCTGTTTACCGGGGCGGCGTTCCGGATCGGTTTTTACACCGTCGGGACACTCGCTTCCGGGACCTGTTTCGGGTTCCTCTACCTGCTCGTTCGGGGTCACGACCGAGTTGTTTCGGTGCACAATTCCGAACTGACGACGGCACAGAACAAAGCTATCACCTCGGTCGTGCTGGTGTTGTTTTCAGCTGCTGTGTTCGCTTCTCAGACGTCGTACCTCGAATTCTCGGTTTATTCGTCGGTTCTGATAACTGCCGCTGCGCTCGTCGTGTTCGGTACGATCTTGTTTTTCGATCAGCCGGCACCACTTGCACTGAGCTTGATCAGTCTGCTGTTCACGGCCGTCCTGCTCAGTATTCAGTTCCCGTTTCCGAAGTGGTTCATCAGAGGGGATGCCTGGGCACACATCTATCAGGGTGTGTTACCGATCCTGGAGACGGGTCAGACTGAGAGTATCGCCCCTTACAGGAAATTTCCGGCCCACTATGCGTATGTTGCTTCGACAGCTCTGATCACTGGTTGGGATGCTTCCACTGCGTACACGTTTCTGAACGTCATCGTGTGGGTGGGCATGGTCCCGATCCTCTTCGTGGCTGGACGCCAGTTCATGGACACGAGAGGCGCCCTGCTTGTTGCCGGGCTCTTCGCGGTTAACCCATACCTCATCGGCTGGGCGGTTCAGGCCGACCAGATGAGCTATGTTGCACCGCTTCAACTCGTCACCGTGCTCGCAGCTGTGCTGACAGTCCATCGGGACCGACGTTTCTTGATCGTCTTCCTGCCTGCACTCGTGACGAGTGTCCTCACTCACCATCTTTCGAACGTTCTCATTCTCGCCTTGGTTGGCTCGATTGTCATCGTTAGTGTCTGGGGCCGAGCACGGGGTAGTTGCCGGATCGATCGGGGACTCCTCATGGTCTCCGCTCTGGTCATCATCGTTTTCGTCACCCAGAACGTCATGCACTCCGAACGGTTCGTCAACCAGTTTCTGTTCATCATAGCCGACTACCTCGCTACCGGGTTTAGCGGCGGCGGCACAGTCAGCGGTTCCCCGTTTGCTTCACTCAGCGTTCCCGTGCTCCTGTACAACGCCGCCTCGGCGGGGCTATTTATTTTTCTTGCCACGATCGGTTACTTCAAGCGACAGCAACGAACGGACTTCACACTGAACTACATTTACTTGTGGAGTATCTTTCTTGGAGTGTTGATCGTTATCGGCTTTCTCCTATCGGCGAGTGGGGAATACGGGCGTATTAAACCGAATCGACTGTTTGGGTACCTCAACTTATTCAGCGTTGTGTTTCTGGCTGGAATCGGGTTCGTATATTTGTCACGATCGACAGAACGCGCCACGCTCGTCTCACTGTTCGTCGTCTCGCTCGTGTTTCTCTCGATCACCAGTACTCTCATCCATCCACGCGTTGGTCTTGTGCGCGAACCGGGCATGGCGACACAAGCATCACACACACCCGAGGTCACAGAAGCAGAGGAGTGGCTATCTACGTACGCCAGTAACGAGAGCGTCGTTCGGATTTCTGACGAGCGCTACGATGACTCGACGTACCGCGCGCTCAAACTATCGAGTATCCACTACTGTAGTGATAACCAGTTCGTCGATATTACACGCCATCCGGTGATGTACAGCGGGTATTCTGCGGATTCCGGTGAAACCGTGGCACAGAGCACTAGTGATCGACTTGCCGGCGGGCAGGTTGTCTTGACCCATGGTTGGGAGGACCAGTTCAACAGTAGGAGTCACAGGCTGTACTCAACCGACATGGCGACCGTCTACTATCCTGCCGGCAGACACAAATGTGGAAATATCTAACGAAGGACTCCACCGGTGGACAGTGGTGTTGTCGAACCGGATGACAACAGGCTTATATTCTCTATGCCGGAACGACTAGTAGATGGAATGTAGTATCTTTGGGTACGCGGATGTCGGCTCACAGACAGGGCGTCCACTCTCGTATTTATCAGAATACTTGCATCTTGAGGGACTACTCCACTGTGTCTATCCTCGCGGCGCATCGTCTAACTGGCAGGTGCCGACGAAGGAACCGATCCCTGGTGGAAAACTATTCCCACAGATTCTGACCGCTGTGGATCGTTACGTGGTTGACTTCCCCAACAGGGCAATTGGCGAGAGAGTGTACGACCACTTTGCGGCTTCCCACCTAAGCGCGGACGCAAACGATCTTCACCTCCACTACATACCGGGACATATAAACACACTGGATATCGGCCGTCAACAGGGGGCATCAATTGTCGTGCGAGGGTCAACCGAACTTGTGGAACGGTGTGACGAGCGACTCCGAACTGAGGCCGACCGCTGGGGAACGACCGTCAAACACGGCCGGTTCCACGAACAACGCGTTGAGCGGCGAAAACGGACGCTCAAGCAAGCTGACCACATTATCGCAATTTCGGAGTTCGTCAAGAAGTCATATGCGGAAATCGGTATCGACTCCGACGACGTCACCGTTGCCCCGTTGGGCGTTGATGTGGACAACTATCCGACCTCATCGGATCAATCTTCGAATGATACGTTCTCTGCAGTATATGTCGGGAGCGTCAATTTACTTAAAGGAGTCCCGTACCTTCTACAGGCTTGGGAGCATCTCGGGTGGAACGACGCGACACTGACCCTCTGTGGTGACGTGAGTGATACTATCCATCATCTCGTCAACAGCGCTCCGGACACCGTTGAGACGCCAGGGTTCGTTGATCCCAGAGACTACCTCCCGGATGCCGACGTGTTCGTCTTTCCGAGCCTCTCGGATGGGTTCGCTAAGGCGCCGCTGGAAGCGATGGCGACGGGAACGCCGGTCGTCGTCACGTCGAACACTGGAATTATCGACATCATGACCGATGGTGAGGAAGGCTTCATTGTACCCCCGGGTAACACGGATGCCTTGGCGGATAAGGTGGCATATCTTCGAAACAATCCCGAAGAGCAGAAAAGAATGGGACGTCTAGCGCTGAAAACGGCAGCGGCGTATCCCTGGAAGCGTCATTGTCGACAAGTGAAGGATGTTTTGACGAAAGTAAGTGAGGACAGCGCCTAATCGGGACCTTCGGCTTCGGGGTGACACATTCACTTCGGCAGTAGTTGTGGTAGCAGCGAAGGCTTGTAGCCACGGATTTGATGGCGCTAGTATCGCGTTTCGCAACGTGTACGAGAATCAAGAAGTAAATACTTATGTTCACCTACTAATCTTTGAGTCATGCCTCTTGAGAGCCGAAAAAAAGACTTAAAAGAATATTATGAAGATCCCGATAAGGTTGAGTCTTTCGTCGAAGGTGATAAATCCATCAGTGGATCACACCCCAAACATAAGTGGTTGAACTCGGAGTTCGCTCCTCAGGCCCCCTACTCACACGTTTTGCATCTGGGATGCGGGACAGGTCGGTGGCACTATTTCACTTCGGAGTACGCACAGAATGTGTCTGGGATAGACATTTCTCACTCAATGGTCGCCGAAGCGAAACGAAAAACATCGACAGACCACACTGTTGTAGGAGACGTACTGAATCTTCCTTATCTCTCAAGTATCTTTGACGCGATCGTTTCTATGGGTGTTCTCCAAGAACAGATCCCACTATCGGGCGAAGTACTCCAAGAAATAGACCGAGTGCTGTCTCCAGACGGACAAATATATTTTTCTCTACAACACCAGTATCACCAGCAGTTTTTAAAGGCTCGCATCGCGAAACTGGGGAAGTTGATTACCCCTAGAGCAGTCACTCGTAGAATTGAACGAAAGTATGATATGGCATCACTTGACTCCTCGATCGAGTATCAGCTTAATTTGACTAGTTACGACAAACAGAACATTGACGAACCGTTGTCCGACATCGGTCTCACTCTCAAAGATGTGACCCAAGTGAGTCTCCAGAAAGGCGACTTTCTATTGGTACATGCTACGAGGTAGTCCAATTACACATTCAATAGATAACCATATGAAATTAATAAATTTAACTTATTTTTCTCTTCTCCCAACGATTGGATAAAAGCGGCCTCAGATCATCTCTCGGAGTGGCACGAACTGGATCTCGGCGTCATGAGTACGGACGAACTCAATGAATTTCCAGAACTTTTCTCTACCTGTGACCGTGAGCCCGCCAGCATGCATCGAGAGACAGAAGTTGCCACCATACGTTTTCACGTAATCCAACGACTGTTTCAGGGCTTCGAGATCGGCGTTCCTATTCATTCTGTGACAGTAAATCTCGCTGTGCGTCCCGTAGTCAAGGGCATGGGGGTACCGATGAACTGTTCCTTTCGTGAAATAGAACCGGACCATCCGCAGGTAGCTCGCCACCCACTTAGGGTGGACCTGAAATTCACGAGGTAGGGGTGAAAATTCTCTGGCGATGTCCAGCCCTGCTTTGCTGACGGCCTTCACTCCGGCTCGAGAAACGCGTGCGTGTGGAGGCACGAACACCGATACCTCGGTGTCGAATGTCGACTCCAGCTCTGCTTTCCCTGCCTTGACCCGCTCTGTCAGGTCGGGACCAGCAACGAATTCCGGACTGTTATTGTACTCTCGGTGGTCGTACCCGTGGAGTTCGATTGAGATACAGTCTCGATCGACGCACGTACGGAGAAAGGATGTTAGATCCGTATTGTCGGATATCGGATATTTCTCATCTACACCGGATGTCTCGTAAACTACGTCGGAATTCCCTCCAACGAAAGGGACGCACGCCGTAGTCACTGGGATTTCGCCCCAGATGTCGCCGTAGACACGGCGCACCGATGATGAGTCAGTAAAATAACAAATGTCGTCGTCTCTGATACCGAACTTCATACTCGACGTTTCCAGTTGAGGCTCTGTTGACCCTTCAGCTACAAAACGGCTCTCATGTGGTGGTCTCACGAAGCCAGCGCGGTGAACACTCGATCGAGATCGTTCCTGAATTCACTGCTGACGCTCCATAGACCGACAACGAAAACGACTACCCCGATCAGAATTGAGGAAACAAGAGTACCGATCGAGTCGTTCAGGAGGCCTTGGTAACTGTAGACTACCCCCATCATTATCAGGGTGACGAGAGTTGGTTTAACGAACTGCGATAACTGGAGCGACAGTCCCGACTGGTCGATCGCCAGCCAGACCAGAAGGATTGCCTGAAGAAGATACGAACTAGCTGTCGCAACGGCCGCACCGGGAAGCAACAGTGGCGGTATTAACGCCACATTGAGTACTACGTTGCTGGTGCTACCGACGACTGCCAACTTCGCCGAAGCGGTTTGCTCGTTGAGTGCATACAGTATCTTGTTCGAGACGGTCTCGAACACGTAGAACAGCCGTCCCAACGAGAGGATTACCAGCGGGAGCCAAGCGTCAGTGTACTCAAACCCGTACAGAAGTGCGAGAACTTCCTCACCCACCACCATTGCCCCGCCGAGAAATCCGATCACCGGCAACATGCCATAGAAGTACATCTTCTCGGAGAGCACTCGTGCCCGCTCACGTTCTTGTTTGTAGAACATATCGGAGATTTCCGGGAATCCGGCGGCCATGATTGAATTGACGACGAGCAGCGCCGCGGACGACAGTTGCCAGGCGACTTCATAGACGGCGATGAATCCTTCCGGGACAAAAAAACCCAAAACTAGCGTATCAAGCCACTGCTGGCCAAAGCTGTTGGCACGAACGACCAGCATCGGCAGTGAATCAGACAGAAATCCGGCCACGTCCTCAACCCGGGAGAGTCCCGTATCGATCATCACGAACGCCGCTACGCTGTGGACTATCTTGCCTAGCAGAAACGATCCGGCGACACTCAGGAACGGGTCGTATCCAGCGGCGACAGCGGCCACACCTCCTGTGTATCGGATCCCTATTTGCCCAGTATCTAACGCTTGAGCACGGATAACTTTTTTCTCACCACGAAGCGTCGAACCGGTGATCTGGAAGTACAATTCGGCCGGGATACCGACGAGAAGAAACGTCGTCACGTCTCGTCCGACGTAGCCATTGACGGTTGGGCCCAACGTGATAGCTATGATGAGGAACACCACCGCAACGACGGTTGTGATCACGATGGCAGTCGTCAGCTCTGTCGAGGATTCTTGGTCACGGCTTATTTCTCGGAGCACTTTCGTCGCACTCCCCAGGGTACCGAGATAGCCGACGGTGCTGATGACCGCGACGAACAGGAAGTACTGCCCCAGCGTCGTCTGTGGAACTGAGTTTGTATACACGATGATCCCGGTGAACGAGATCAGACGGGCGGCGGCGCTGAGACCGGCCGAGCTAAGGATCTGTTTGCTGAGGCGCCCGACGCTCATGAAGTCAGTCTTGGTCTTGTTTCAGTGCGCTGGCCAGGTTGTGCAGGTAGAAGGTTTCGTCTAGGATATTCTCCCCGAAAACGGATTCCTGAATAGCTCCGAAAATCGTCCCGAAGACGACAGCAGGATAGTGGACAGCTGCGAACGCGAACCGGAGTTCTTCGACGTCTGTATAGAGCACGGTCATGAACCACGCAGTCTGGAGGGGACTGCACACTGACTCGGCGAAACCACCCGCCTTGTAGATCGACACATCCTCAAACCCCGCCTCCTGTAGCAGTTCGTCGAGCCCGTCCGCGGTGAGTCTGACTTTGTCGGTGTACCCGTATCCGTGGATCTGGAACCGGAAGGGCGTCGTCACCAACAGCCGTCCCCCGTTGCTTAGGACGCGGTAGACCTCCTCTATCAGCGTCGGGAGGTCCGTCACCGAGACATGTTCAAGAACCTCCCTGAGGATGACTGTATCGAAGGTACCGTCACAGAACGGCAGAGCCCGACCATCACCGACCACGTCAAGCGACGGGTTCGCCCGCATATCCAGAGAGAGGTACTCGTTCCCATCCGACTTGGACAGGCCGTACCGGCTCATTTGGTCCCCTTCGGCACCCACATCAAGGACACGGCCGGTTATTTCGTGGCGATGTGCCTTGAAAAACCAGCTCTGATACTTGTTTCCGTATCCTTCCCCTGGAAAAGAAAATGTAAAGAACGTTGTTCCGACGTCGCGGGGATGTCGTCCCGTGTCCGTTTCGTCGGCCATTACACGGTCTCACTAAACTGTGGAATATAGTTCTGTTGTTACTGATTAGGGCTGATGACGACGTTCGTCCCCAACTGTAGCGGGGCCGTAAGACGAGAGCCGCCCGACGAGAAACATGATTTAAATATGCCGTAGGTAGTCATTCCAGCAAACCGTGTACACACTCGGCGATCTCGGAACAGCGCTCCGAAATCCCCAGAAACTCGGACGGGAAATCAACCGTCTCTGTCATACGCGGGGATTCCGGCGGGACCACCATCCAGATGCTGTCGGCATATTCGAGCGGGACTGGGACAATCTAGTCATTCTGGACGCCTGCCGGTACGACTTCTTCGAGGCGACCAGCGAAATCCCCGGAACTCTCACTGCCGAATACTCGAAAGGCTGTGCGACATACCACTTCATTCGGGAAAATTTCCGGGACAGACTCCTGTACGATACCGTCTACGTCGGGGCGAACACGTGGTACCTGAAATTGAAAGACGAGATCGACTCCGACATCCACGATTTCGTCGATCTGCAGGACCCGAGCAAAGACGTCGAGTTCGCCTCGAAGGAACTCAGGGTAGTCGAACCGTCGACAGTGACTCGCTTCGCCAGAGAAACCGACGAGCGCTATCCCAACAAGCGGCTCATCGTCCACTATCTCCAGCCCCACCACCCGTTCATCGGACCGGTCGGCAAGGACGCGTACGAACATACATCTTCCTCGCTGTACGACGTGGTCGCGAACACGCCCGAGGCCGACCGGGCGACGCTCCGCGAAGCCTACCGAGAGAACCTCGAGATCGTGCTGACGGAAGTCGAACGCCTCCTCGACTCACTCACCGGTCGGACGGTCGTCACGGCCGACCACGGGGAGATGCTCGGGGAACGACACCGGTTCGTCCCGATTCGGGACTACGGCCATCACGAACACATCTTCAACGACGCGACGACCAAAGTCCCGTGGCTGGTGATCGACGACCAACCGCGAAAAACTATCGTCGAGGCCAACACCGGACTGTCTGAGTCACCCGACCAAGACGACCTGGACGAACGCCTGAAGAACCTGGGTTACAAGGTCTAATCAGGGTCGCTGGCGTACTCGCGGTACAGCGAACTGAACCCTTCGACCATCGCGTCGAGTGAGAACTCCTCCCGTGCCCGCCGGTGGGCGTTTTTCCCCAACTGTCGAGCGATATCGTCGTCGGTCAGCACCTCCACCAGTCGCCCGCTCAACTGGTCGGGACTCCGGGGATCGACGTACAGACCTGACTCCCCGTCGACTACGAGTTCGCTGTTGCCGTCGACAGGTGTGCAGACGATCGGCAGTTCAGCGGCCATCGCTTCGAGGAGTGCTCCGGGGAGTCCCTCGAAATGCGACGGGAACACGAACGCGTCCATGAGCGCCAACAGTTCCGGGACGTCGTCGCGGGTACCGAGGAAGTGTACCGACTCGCGACAGCCGAGTTCGGTCGCCCGCCGCTCAAGTCCGTCCCGTTCGGGTCCGTCTCCGACGAGCACGAGTTCGGCTGCTGGGACCGAATCTTTGACCGCCGGCCACGCCGCCAGTAGGTCATACTGGCCTTTCCGCTCGATCAACCGACCGACGGTTCCGACGACGACGCTCTCGTCGTTGATTCCGTACTCGGTGAGTATCGCCGTCGATGCACTCGCATCGTTGTACGTATCGAGATTCCGACCGTTGTAGACGACCCTGACGTCCTCGGGATCACACCCACGTTCGAGCAGATATCTCTCGCCAGCCTCGGAATTCGACACGATACAGTCGGACAGGGAGAGTGTCGCCCGGTCGAGCGCGTCGAAGACGAGATTTGGATCGTTCGGGACAGATCTGAGACCGGTTATTACGACGATGTCGGGCAACAACAGGTACAGGGCTCGACAGAGGGCGTTGTCTACCGGGAGAAACGACTGAACGATTGCGGGACGCTCGCGGCTGACCGACCGGAGGAACTGCGCGTGGGAGATGGGATTAAATTTCGAGTGAGATCCGAACGTCCGGTGATCGACCCAGTCGGCAAGGTCGTCCGCCAGTGGATTTGGTTTCGAGAAGGTACACACTGTAACGGAGTACCGGTCGCGATCGAGACCGTTCGCCAGGTCGATCAGCGTCTTCTCGGCCCCGCCGACACAAAGCCGACCGATCACCAGCCAGATGTCCCGCGTCATTCGAACTGTTCGAGAACCTGGTAGTAGCACTCCGTCGTCTGCTCAACGGTGTCCTGCCAAGAGAACTGGTCTTCGACTTTCGCCCGCCCGATCCTCGCGAACTCTCGTCGCTGCTCTGGGTTGTCGAGGAGTGTCTGAAGCCGGTCGCAGATTGTGTCTGATGACCGACGAGGGACGGTAAACCCTGCCCCGTCCACGATCGAGACGATCTGGGATAACTCAGTCGTCACCACCGGAACTCCACACGCCATCGCCTCCAGCATCGTCCGTGGAACACCCTCGCTGAGACTTGGGAGGACGAATACCGTGCTCTCGTTGTAGATGCGTGGCATCTCTGTGTTCGGTACCATTCCGGTGAACTCGACACTGGATCCGATCCCCTTTTCGGCAACACGCTGGGCGAGGTCTTCTCGAAGCGGCCCATCGCCGACGATTTTCAGACTCGTCTCAGGATGGCTGTTTTGCAGCGAGGCGAACGCGTCGAGCAGGTACGTGACCCCTTTCCCGTTCGTGAGTCGCCCGACGAACAGGATCTGTTTGTCGGTGGGTGTCCGTTCCCCGGGTTCAAACCGCGTACAATCGATCCCGTTTTGGATCACTGATACCGGCGCTTTGATACCGCGTCCCCGCAGTTCGTCCCGCTCGGTCTCGGTGTAACAGAACACGCGGTCAGCGACGTTGAATGTGCCCCGAGTGAGTATCGGAAGCAGCACCTTCTGCATCCACCGGGGTGCCGTCTGTGAGACGAGTCCGTGGTTCGTGACGACGAATGGGTAGTCACGGACACGGTTCAACAACGCCGCGACGTTCGAGACGAAAAATAGGTGTGAGTGTGCGTGAACGATGTCGTACTCCGGTGCGTGTTCGTCGAGTGCGCGAACGAACTCCGGCGCGATCGTATTGTCGAGTGGGCTGACAAATTCCTTGCATCGCCGTATCGAGTACCCGTTTCTCTCCTCGGTGCGTGGGAGTGACCTGTCGCCGTTGTCCGAGGTCAGTACCGTAACGTTGTGGCCCAATTCCGCCTGTACCCGAGACATGTGATCTACGTGCAGGGCCATCCCACCAGTCTGCTCCGGGTAGACACTCGCTGTCACCCGGAGAATGTCCAGCGGCTCACGCTCCATCGAAACGAAGTAGCATCGCTCGGGATTAAGACTCTTGCGAGAGACGCCGGGACGCCCGCTACCGGTCAGAGACAGTGACCCACAGGTGGGTCTCCTCGTAGGCGTTGTCGACCGACGGGTCGTCGGGCAGTCCGCCTTTATACAATAGGAACGCGAGACGGAGTTCTTCACCCGCCATCGTCGGTGTGACCTGGTACTGCCGGTGCCACGTCTCGTTTTCGACGAGCGTCGGTGTCTCGAATCGATCCAGTTCCCGATCTGTCAGTACGGTCGTTGAACCGTTTCTCTTTTTGACCCGCTGAATTTCGACGACCACGGTGTACCTCGTCTGTTCGTGTTCGTGGTTTCCGACGCCGACGACGATCGGCCTGTTCTCGCCGACGGTGAAGTTCGTCGGATAGTTCTCGTCGACGAGGTCACCGTCGTCATTTTCAGTCAAGAGATAGAACTCGGTGAACAACTCCTCTTCGTGTGGGACAACGATAGCGTACCCGACACTTGTCGTCGCGAGTAACACAGCCCCGACAAGGACTATGTTCAGGGCGGTATCGGTTCGCGTGTCCGCGTTAAGTAACTCCTGTCGACAGGCCGTGATCCACGTCTTGTATGGGACGGTGAACCGTTCGTCGGGTGAAATGGCTCGCCGACGACCGACCGCCACTACCAGTGAACCGACAATCAAGACCGTAAGACCTGACATGGCTGGAAGCAATCGGATCCCCCACGGCGTGAAGTTCAATGCCAGACTAACTAGCGGTACGAGAGCGATACTGAGTCCGATTGAGAGTGCGATCCGCTCGAGACCGGCTATTCCATGCCGCCCGGTACTTCCGACCCCGCCGTCTATCCCCTTGTCGGATTCCACACCCCTTTTCCCCGGAAAAACGGCCGCAACGACTGCGTATCCCGGGAGAAAAAGCACGAGTGGGAGTCCAAATACGACCCGCACTGCCGTGTCGCTGACCCACGGAAGCAACACAGCCATCCACGTCAGAACAACGAAGACACCGACAGCCGCGAGGTCGGCCGGAAGATTTCGAACCTGTCGTGGCAGGAGAGTCAACCAGTCGCGGTCTGCTGACTCCTCACGGGCCATCTCTACCTCATTTTGGTCGGGGTGGGTAAAAGCATCCCGATGCGTGCACGGAACGATTGGAGGAACTCAGAACAGTCCCGGTGGGGCGATCGCCAAGATCCGGCGTAACACGATATATCCGAAAACGATCAGCCCCCCCACTATGACCCAGCGGAGTCGGACCCGCCACTGCGGCTTCAGATTGAACGGTTCAGTCAGTACAGCAAACACGAGCAGACCGATCAGCGAGAAGACGAACCACAATCCGAGCGACAGCGACGCTAGGGCCGCCATCGCAACCAACGTTCCGAGCATCCAGACCGCTTGCCCGAGGATGAACCGCTGTCGACGCCTCGTCGCCATTGTCTGATTTTCGGGGACACTGGCTTAGAAACTGGCGATCGGAGGGCGAGTCCTACGCCAACCGTTCACCCTCTCTTTCTCTCTCACTCTCCTCGCACGGTGCGGCGCAATCCGCGTCGACAGCGGATCTATCTTACGACCTATCTCGTTTGTTGTCGGTATCGCCATCCGACCCGCTCGAGTGCCACGAACACGTGATCACGGACTCGTCCGTGCCCTCTGGAGTCGTGACATCAACGGTCACCGGTTGTCCGACCGTGTGCGCGAACCCGACCCCGAGCAACGACAGTATGGGATGATCAAACCGATCGATCGGTTCCATTGTACTTCCACTCACGCGAACAGCGGCGTGATTCGCTTCGACGTCGGTACGCGTGCTCTCGAGGAGTTCGAACTGTTCGACTAGCGCGCTACTCAATTGCGTCACCACGGTTTCGGGGTCCTCGCTCGGGTCGCCGGTGACGGCCTGCGCGAAGTCGTCGTACAGGTCGGCCGCGCTCGGTCGCATCGAGAGCCCCCGCTCCCGCGGGTCGTCGGTCACCACGAACAGGTCGGCGAGGTTCGACGCCGCAGGAACCGAATACTCGGCGTGCTGCGGGACGAACAGACGAACCTCGCTCGCGCGACCACCGGAATCGCCCGCGTCGTCGCCAGCTGTACTGTCACCCGTCGAGAGCGGCACGTACACCTGCTCGTCTTCCAGCCCCAGTTCCGCGACCGCCTGCGACCCGTTGTGCGCCAGCGACGCGTACACTGCCTCGGCGACCGACGCCGAGACGAACCGCTCGGGCGTCAGGAAGTAGATCAGGGCCCCCAGAAAGACGCCGGTACCGCCGAGTGCGAACAGCACCGTCCGTGCGTTCACGACGACGGCCCCCGCGAGAAACGCGAGCACGCCGATCCCGAAGAGCGTGGCGGCACTGCGCCGGTACTGAGACTGTCGAGCACGGGCGTACTCTTCGCGCAAGCGTTCGTTTTCCTCGCGCAAGACGGTCAGTTCACCCGCGAGGACATCCGGATCCCGCCCCGACCACTCTCCGTCGGAGTCCCCGTCACCGTCCGGGCGGAGGTCACTCGCGCTCATCGGCCACCTCCACGAGGCCCAGCGTGACGAGTTCGTAGCGGTGGATCCCGTACAAAACGAGCGCGACGGTACCCACGAGACCGCACGCGACGAACAGGAGCGACTCGTCGTCACCGAGCAGCAGTGTCGTTCCGACGAGCCCGATCCAGGCGACCGCGAGGACTCCGACGGTCCGACTCGACCCGCGACCGAGGCCGACCTCGACGCCGACGACGACGGCCAGGAGCGTCGCTTCGCCGGCCGCGAGGACGAACAGGTCCGTCTCGGGCGTCACGAACACGAGCGCCGCGATGTGGGCACCGACGACGAGGACGACCCCGCTCCAGGCCGTGACTGCCGAGACGAGCGGGGTCGGTTCGTACGCGGTGGCCACTCCACTGCTCGTCCCGACCTCGTCCCGACCTGACGCTGCCATCGACGGGTATGCACGGTCGGCGCGTTTGAAACTTCTGAACGCGGTCGACCGAAACCGACTCGACGGAGCTCCGGTCGTCGCACCGACTTACCGACGGTCGTTCGCCGACAGAACCGCGTCGAGACGCTCGCCGGGGGCGACCTCGTAGGCGGTGACCCCTTCGGGTCGCGTGAGTTCCAGTCGAAACGCCTCGAAGTCGGCGTAGCGCTCGTAGGCGGCGTCGAGGTCTGCGAGCCCACCGGGTTCGTACAGCACCGAGGGTGCGAGGAAGACGACCACCTGGTCGCCCTCCGACTGTGCCAGCCGGACCGTCTCGCGGAGGGCCGGTCGGTCGGTGTCGTCGGTGAACACGAGGACCCAGTGAGACCCAGTCAGTCGGCCGACCCGGGTCCGGACGGTCTCGAACAGCGAGTCCCGTTCCATCAACTGGACGTACCGGTCCCGGTCCCCGAGATACGGCGTGAGCGTCGCGCCGAACGCGGAGTCGTCGTCGGCCAGCAACTCGGCCGACCGTCGGGCGTCGCTGATACCCCGTGTACGCCCCGGTCGACCGCCGCCGGGTTCGTCCGTGTCGTCGGCGTCGGTCGGCGTCAACTCGCGCAACAGCGACCGGACGTCCCGGTAGTGGTCGTCGGTGGTCGCCGGGTCACGCTCGGCGGTCACTCCCCGGTCACCCACCGTGTAACAGCCCAGCGGGTCGGTCGCTCGTTCGGCGGCGCCGGCGACCGTCAGGGCCACTTCCCTGAGATAGTCGAGCGCGCGTTCCCCGGCGGGGCCCGTCGCGAGTCGCTCGCGGTGGTCGACCACGAGGACGGTCCGGCGGTCGCTCTCGACCTCGTACTCGCGGACGTGCGGGTAGGCGAGTCGCGCCGTCGCCTTCCAGTCGATGTCCCGGATCGAATCGCCGGGGACGTACTGTCTGATCTCCGCCGGGTCGGTCCCCTGTCCGAGCTCACTGGTGCGGTGGCCGCCAAAGGCCGCCGCCGCGTCGCCACCCTCGCCGACATGGAGTCGGCGGGGCTGGTGCGGTTCGACCACGACGGTCCGTTCGGAGCCACGCTCGACGGTCTCGGTGAACAGCCCGAACTCGTCGGCGACGCTGACCGTCGGTCGGGGAAACGTCGCCTCGCCGACCGCGGGCCAGTCGACGGCGAACGTGGTCGTCGTGCGCTCGTCGCCGGCGTCGAGCCGGACTGTCCGCTCGGTCGCGGGTACCGACCCGGCGACGACCGGGGGCGTGGCAGTCACCGTCAGCGGGAGCGACGCGCCACCGGGACAGTCGACGGCGAGTGTCACCGCCGTCTCGTCGTCGCGTCGGACGTACCGGTCAGTCGGCGAGACCGAGACCGAGAGGTCGTCGTCGAGCGCCGTCAGCGCGCGTACGAAGGCGAGCTGGCGGGCCACGAGGAGCGCGCCGACACCCCCCGCACCGGCCAGCAAGACCGGTCGACCGAAGGCAACTGCGAGGGCCGCCAGCAGGGCCCCGGCCGCCGCCGTGCCCCAGAACCGGCGCGTGACGTCCATGCACGACCCATCCGCCGTGCCGGTTCAAAGTCCTGTCGTCGTGAGACGAACCACACCGAGACCGGACGGGTCCCGGGTCCGGAGAGAAGACGTTTTACCCGTTCCTCGGATACGCAGTGGTGTGACACACCGGCTGGTCCCCGCGGATACCGCCTCGCGCGTGCTCGTGACGAGCGGTATCGCCGTCCTCGTCGTCGGGCTCGTCGTGGGGCTTGCCGTCCCGGCGACGAGCGTTCCCGGACGCGGACCGGGAGCCGGTTCGGATACGGCCGGACAGGTCGATCCCGGGGAGGTCGGGTCCCAGGCGGACCTGAGCACGTTCGAACGCCAGCTCGCCGACCGACTGGCGAACCGGGCACGTAGCGGTGCCGTCAACCTCTCCAGTGGCGACTACCAGCAGGCCCGTGAGCGGCTCAACGGCACCCAGTACGAATCGCTCCTCGCGGAGTACCGGTCGGTCTCCGGGGACAGCGGGGGACGGGACCGGGTGGTCGCCCACCGCCGGATGCTGGCGGCCCAGCGGGCGTTCGTCGCCGCGCTCGACCGGTACGAGACGGTTCACGCACTCTATCTCTCGGCTCAGTACGGGTTGCTCGTCGCGAACAGTCGCCCGCCCACTGACGGGTCAGCCAGCGCCAGTCCGCCCGACCGCGACCAGCGCTCGGCCGTAGCACTCGCCCACCGGCTCGAACGGATCGAACGCCGGGTCGACCGCGCCGGCGGGACACTCCTCGAGCGCTATCGCCAGCTCGAACGGGTGACGGACCGTAATTTCACGGACGCGAGAACGTCCGTTCGTGACCAGATGGCGACTGTCCACACCCGGCAAGCCACAGTCCAGCGCGCGACGCTGGTCCCGACGGACCTCCGGGTGACAGAGCCGAACACGAACCAGACGACGACAGTCTCGGTGACGGACCCGCTCGTCGTCGCCGGACGACTCGCGAACGACGAGACACCGGTGGCGGACGCGACGGTCGAGCTCCGGCTCGGCAACGAAACCGTCAGGACACGGACCGACACGAACGGTCGGTTCGAGTTGCGCCTCCGTCCACAGACGGTCTCTCCGACCGTCACGGAGGCAGTCGTCAGATACCACCCCGACGACGAGGCGGTCACAGCGACGTCCGCACGCACGGTCCCGGTGAACGTGACGCGGGTCGACTCGGCCGTCACCGCCGCAGCCACACCCGGGACGGTCGGGTTCGGTGATACACTCCGCGTCTCCGGGCGCATCACTGCGGCGACCGGGGTGACGAACGGAACCGCCGACGAGTCCGGGACGGGGATCGGGAACGCCACGTTCGTCGTCAGACTGAGTGACCGAGTCGTCGCTCGCAACGAGACGGCGCTCGACGGCACGTACGACGTCGCGGTGGCGGTTCCGGGTCGCGTTCCCGAGGGCGAACGACAGGTGTCAGTCACCGTGCCGGCCGAGAACACGGTAGTCACTGGAGACCGCGCCAACACGACCGTCACCGTGGTCGAGCGGACGCCGAACGTGTCGGTCACCGCGACCCACGCCGACGACCGGACGGTACGCGTGACCGGCAACGTCACTGTCGGCGACGCGTCGGTCGACGGCCACCAGGTCTCGGTCGTCGTCGGTGACAGCCCGGTCGGTACCGCGACGACCGACGCGTCCGGTACCTTCCGGACGACTGTCGTCGTCCCGGCCGACCAGGTCGGCGGGAAGTCGAAAGCGGGGTCGACCGACGTACGCGTCCGCGCCGTCTACCGTACCACCGACGGCAATCTCGCCGGGGCCGCCGCCGGGACGACCGTCGCTGTCCCGACCGGGGGGGTACCGACGTCACTCGTGGTCGGTGGCGGCCTGGCGGTGACCGTCCTCCTCGGAGGAGGCACGCTGGTCGTCTACCGGCGGCGGCGGTCGACCGTTCCCGCCACTCCGGAACCCGCTCCCGGCGACGCCGACGGCGACGACGGCGGTTCCGAGGCCGACCCGGACAGCGGCGACCTGAGCGACGGGCCCCGTCCGGAGACACTGCTGACGGCCGCACGGGACACACTGGGCAGCGACGCCGACCGAGCCGTTCGCTCGGGGTACGCGGCGGTCCGCCAACGCCTTCGGGGTGACCTCCCGCCGAGCGACGAACCCCGTACCCACTGGGAGTTCTATCGCGACTGTCGCGACGCCGAACTCGACGAGGAAGCGGTATCGACACTCCGGGAGGTGACCGAACGGTACGAGCAGGTCGTCTACGCGACCGAGTCGGTGAGCGCCGAGGCCGCCGCGACGACGCTCGACCGCGTAGCCGCGCTCGTGGACGAAACCCCGACGAGCCGGACCGACGGTGGACCGGGTGCCCGGGCCGACGAACGAGGAGGGTCGACGGGGCCGACGACCCCGACGGAGGACTGATGACGGACGCGTTCGACCTCGACTACCCGCGAGTGGCCGTCGTGGTCGTCCTGCTGGGGGTCAACCTCGCGCTGGTCGGCGCGCTGGCGACGTCCGGAGCGGCCTACGGCCCCTACAACGGCGCGTGGGACGGTGGGACGACGCTCCGGGAAACCGCCAGTGAGTCCGGGACCGCCCACGTTACCGTCACCGGCGACGCCTTCGCCGAAGTCCCGGCGGACCGCTCGGTCGCGTTCGCGCTCGCACCGGCCGCACCGACCGACGAGTCGATAGCGGGTGCCCGGCGGTTCGTCGCGAGCGGCGGGACGCTCGTCGTGGCCGGCCAGGAGCCGGCGCCGACCAACGCCTATCTCGACGCAGTCGGCGCCCGCGCTCGGGTCGACGGGCACGCGCTCCGCGACGAACAGAACAACTACCGCGCGCCGAACCTCCCGGTCGCGGCCAACGTCACCGGCCACGAACTGACCGACGACGTCGCGTCGGTGACGCTCAACAACGGCACTGTCGTCCAGCCCGACCGCGCGACGCCGCTCGTCAACACGTCCGCCATCGCGTACCTCGACGCGAACGGCAACGGGACACTCGACGCCGACGAACAGATCGGCCCGTTCCCGGTCGCGACGGTCGAACCAGTCGGGGCCGGTCGGGTGGTCGTCGTCAGTGACCCGAGCGTGTTCACCAACGCCATGCTCGACCGCGAGGGCAACCGCGCGTTCCTCGCCGCACTCCTGGCGGGCCGTTCGGCGGTCGTCCTCGACTACTCGGGAAGTGCGTCGCTCCCGCCGCTCGTCTACGGGCTGCTGGCCGTCCGTGCGTCGCGCCCACTCCAGTTCGTCGTCGCGTTCGCTGCCTTCGCCGGCCTGGCGCTGTGGGTCGGCCGGGAACAGGCGGCCACCGTCGGCCGTGACGTCGTCGCCGCGGTCCGCTCAGTCGTCGACGGGCCGGACTCGCCGGTGCAATCCCGGGCGACCGCGGGGAACGGACCGGACGTGGCAGCGGACCTGCGAGGTGACCCGGCGGTCGTCGAGGCGGTGCTGACTGAGCGCCATCCGGAGTGGGACGAGGACCGCATCGAACGCGTAGCACAAGCGCTAACACAGAGGGCGGATAGAAACCAACGATGACCGACCCCGCGGCGCTATACGACGCCATCAGCGAGGAGGTCGAGACCGTCCTCATCGGTAACGAGCAGATTGTCGAGGGTCTCACGATTGCGGCGCTGACACGCGGACACGTCCTCCTCGAGGGGGTTCCCGGCGTCGCGAAGACCACCGTCGCGAACCTCTTCGCCCGCGCCACCGGCCTGGAGTACACCCGCATCCAGATGACGCCCGATATCCTCCCGGCCGACATTACGGGGACCTACGTCTACCGCGAGCAGACCGGCGAGTTCGAACTCCGCAAGGGGCCGGTCTTCGCCAACGTCGTCGTCGCCGACGAGATCAACCGCGCGACGGCAAAGACCCAGTCCGCACTGCTGGAAGCGATGCAGGAGGGCACCGTCACCGTGGAGGGCGACACGCTCGACCTCCCGGACCCGTTTCTCGTCATCGCCACGCAGAACCCCATCGAGATGGAAGGCACCTTCGAACTCCCGGAAGCACAGCGGGACCGCTTCGACTTCAAACTCCGGATGGACCTGCCCGAGCGTGACGAGGAGACGGCCCTGATCGACCGGTTCGACGCCGACCCGCAACTCGGACCCGAGACGGTCGAACAGGTCGTCGCCGAGGACGACCTCCGCGCCGCGCGCGAGACGGTTGCGGACGTCCACGTCGCAGACGAGATCAGAGGGTACATTCTCGACATCGTCACTGCCTCGCGCGAGTCGCCGGACGTGACCCACGGCGCCTCGCCGCGCGCGACGCTGGCCTTCCTCAACGCCAGCAAGGCCCGCGCGGCGATCGAGGGGCGCGACTACGTCATTCCCGACGACGTCAAGCGCCTCGTCGAACCCATCCTCACCCACAGGCTCGTTTTGAGTACCGATGCCAGTTTGAGCGACGTCTCCGCCACGGACGTCGTCAGCGACATCAGAACGTCTGTGGAACCCCCCAGCGACGGGAACCTGCGTGAACCGGAACCGACCACGGTCGAGCAGGGCGGCAGCGCCTCGGAAGACTGATCCCGGCCCGGAAGAATACCCGCGGAGTTCGTGCAGCGGCAGGTGACTGAGAACCGACCGGTGCCGAGTCAGCAGATCGATACGCGTGACCAGGCCACAAACGCCCGACCTGACGCTACAGGCTGACCCGGAATCCGCAGAGAGGGACCTCACGCGACGGTTCGGGAAGATCAGGCGCCCGGATCGCCGGCGACGAAGCGCCGCCCTCACCGTATCCGTCGAAAGAACGTGGATCGGGGTGCAGCAGTCGCCTACGCGCCCGTCTTTCCGTAGACCGTCGAGACGATGTCAGCGAGGTAGATGACGATACCGAGCGCCATCAGCGCCCCGACGACCTGCGCGCGAGTCGTGTAGCCGGCCTGCAGATTCCACCACACGAGGGCGGTGCCCAGCGCGACCACCCACGCGCCACAGAGCGCGTCGACCCTGATCTTCGAGTCGACCAGGCGGTGCTGGACGCTCATCGCGTCACCTCCGCCCCCACAGTCGTGATTCGGTGCCTCAGTTCGTTCCCGCCAGCCGGGGTCCTCCCCCGACTAGACGGCGTGTCGGCGTCGCTTCGGTGCATGATCCCTTCCCCCCACGGAAAGGACGGCGGAAACTTCACACGCCGAACACTTAATGGTTGAGGTTTCTGTCATACTTCCGCCCCGTCACGTTCCCGTCAGGTCCGCGTCGTCGCCCTCGACGGCCAGTTCGCCCGAGAGTTCGTGTTTCGAGGCGGGGCTGATCGCGATGCCCATCCCGTCGAAGCGTTCGACGACGCGCTCGATGAACGTCGAGCGGATCCGCACGACGTCGACGCGCTCGGGGTCACGTACCCAGAGTTCGGCGCGTAGCCTGACGGAGTTCGGGTCGAACGCGACGGCGCGGACGGTGGGTCGCGGGTCCTCGACGACGCCGCCGACTGCGACTGCCTCTTCACGGATCGTCTCGATCACCGTCTCGAGGTCCTCGTCGAAGTCCACGCCGAGTTCGACGGTGACCCGGAAGTCGTCGCGCCCGTAGGGCCGGGTCACCTGCCCGGTCGCCAGCGTCGTGTTCGGGACGACGACCACCTCGTTGTTCTGGGTCCGGACGCGCGTCACGCGAAAGCCCATCGACTCGACGACGCCCTCGCCGCCCGGCCAGGCGATCCAGTCGCCGACGTTGAAGTCGGGGTCGGCGACGAGAAAGACGCCGCTGACGAGATTGCCGATGACCTCCTGGCCGGCGACGCCGACGACGACGGTCACGGCCGCGACGAGGACGGCCGACCCGAGCAGTATCGCGCCGTAGCCCGCCGCGACGACCGCCACGATGGCCGCGACGACGAGGATTGCTCCCCGGATGTACCGACGAACCGCGCGTCTGAGTGTGGAGTTGTTCGGATTGCGACGCGCGACGACGCGGTCGAGTATCGGGACGGCCACCCACCAGCCGCCGAGCCAGAGGACCACGAACGCGGCGAATCCGCGTCCCAGCGCCTTCAACAGCTCGCGGTACTCGGCGTACAGCGCGGCCAGGTCACCACCCAACTGGATCACGAGTGAATCCACCGGTCGACCGCGTGTACTCGTGGCCGGGCGAAAAAGACTCGCCCTCCGGTTCCCGTCGAGGCGTCGTTACTCCTCGAAGCCGTCTTCGAACCTGAAGGTCCCGTCTTTCTGCACCACGTCCCCGTCCACTTCGATCCGCGAGTCCTCGCTCATGTCGACGATCATGTCGACGTGGACTGCGGATTCGTTCTGTTCGTTGCCTTCCCCAACCGTGTCCTCGTAGGCCCGCCCGACGGCCATGTGGACGGTGTCGCCCATCTTCTCGTCGAAGAGCATGTTGTAGGTGAACTGGTCGATTGCGCGGTTCATCCCGATCCCGAGTTCACCCAGTCGGCGGGCGCCGTCGTCGGTCTCCAGCACACCCGTCAGGACGTCCTCGTTCTTCGAGGCTTCGTGGGCCACGACCTCGCCGCCCTCGAAGACGAGTCGGACGTCCGTGACTTCGCGGCCCTGGTGGTACAGGGGTTTGTCGAAGAAGACCTCGCCCTCGACGGAGTCGGGAACGGGCGCCGTGAACACCTCACCCCCCGGCAGGTTGCGCTCGGCGTAGTCGTTGAGCGTGGGGTTACCGGCGACGCTCATCCGCACGTCCGTGGTGTCGCCCGAGACGATACGCACCTCGTCGGCGCCGTCCAGAATTTCGACCATCTGACTCTGGAACTCGCGGACTTCGTCCCAGTCACGGAGGATGGCGTCCCAGACGAAGTTCTCGTAGCCCTCGGTGCTCAGCTGGGCGAGCTGGGCGTTGGCGGGCGCGGGATACTGCGTGAGCACCCAGCGCTTCGAGAGGCGCTCGTCGAGCAACTCGCGGGTGGCCTGGGCGTAGGCCGACTGGGTCTCGGGGTCGACGTCGCTGGTCTGGGTGACGTTGTCGCTGCCCCGGATAGCGACGTAGACGTCCATCTCCTCGTAGAGCGCCATCACGTGCGAGGGCAACTCGAAGTCGCCGTCGTGATTCCGGAGGTAAGCGCGCTGGAACCGCTTGCCCAGGCGCTCCTGGACGACCAGCGGGTTGGCTCCCCGGTCGGCGACGACTTCGTGGAGCGCCGTCACGAGGTCCTCGGCGACGGGGTGGGCGTCGATGACGACGTTGTCCCCGGCCTGCAGGTCGACGGAGTGGTCACAGATCGTCTCGGCGTGCTCGCGAACGCGCGGGTCCATGTTCGCGTCGTCGGCTGACGGCGGCAAAGAGGTTTCGTCGGCGGTCGACGGCCCACGTTCCTGTTCCCGTTCTCGTTCTCGTTCCCGTTCCACCTCGACCGACCAGTCACACTCGCTTCGATCGACAGGACGCCAGGACGAGATCTGTGGCGTCGGCTACCGAACGATCCACGTCGAGACAGCCTGTGCAACCTACTCCTTCCTGGCGGACTGAAAGGGCGAGGGCCGCTCGCGTTTATGTAGTCGCCTCAACGACCCCTATCTGAGCGAACAAAGTGAGCGAAGATATGTCGCTGAGCGACCGCGAGCTGCGAGGCGCCACGCGCCTCTATTGCGAGCGAGGAGCGCAGCGACTCGCGAGCGGCCCGAGGGCTTTCATCTCCCGATCACGAGGGCGGTCGAGTCTTCTTTCACAACTAGCGAGCGGCCCGAGGGCTTTCATCGCATCACGTCGACTGCGGTGCGGTCTGCAGATCATGTATCTTCCCCGGGATTCGAACCAAAAACTGCCGTTCCACACAACTATCTGCGAACGTTTCTCTGACGCACTCCGAGAGAGACTAGCCAGTATCGAGTCACGTATATCCCGCCTCCGCTTCCACCATCGAAATGTCGTCAGCGTCGACCACGGTCCACCTGATCGGGGATTCCACCATCGCGGAGAAAGACGCGAGCGCCCGGCCGGAGACGGGCTGGGGAACGCCCTTCGCCGGGTACTTCGACGACTCGGTGACGGTGCGAAACCACGCCCGCAACGGGCGCAGCACCCGCACCTTCCTGGAAGAGGGGCGCTGGCAGCCCGTCGTCGATGCCCTGACCGACGGCGACTACGTGTTCGTCCAGTTCGGCCACAACGACGAGGTGCCCTCGAAAGAACAGCACACGACCGAGGACGCGTTCGTCGCCAACCTCGAGAAGTACGTCGCGGAGACGCGCGAGAACGGGGCGAATCCGGTGTTGCTCACGCCCATCGCGCGCCGTCACTTCGACGACGACGGCGACCTGGAAGACACCCACGAGGTCTATTCGGAGTTGACGCGCGGCGTCACACGGGACCGTGACGTGCCGCTCATCGATATGGACGAGCGGAGTCAGTCGTTACTGCGCGAGCTGGGGCCCGAAGAGTCGAAGTCGCTGTACCTCCACCTGTCGCCGGGCGAGCACCCCAACTATCCCGACGGCGTGACCGACGATACGCACTTCAGCGAGGACGGGGCTCGCCGGATGGCCGAACTAGTGCTGGACGGGGTCGGGGAATTGGATCTCGGACTAGCTGGCCACGTCGCGCGGGACGACCTCTGACACTTTCGACCGGGTCCAGATGCGATCGTATCACTCGCGTCCGGCAGTATCAGTAGAGGGTTCACAGGAGTCTCAGACGATTCCGGCTCGCAGGACGATATAGAACACCCCGAGGGACGTCACGAGGCTGACTAATACCATCCCGAGCAGGAATCCCACGGAGACGCCACTAAACACGTTTTCTTCCGCTGCAATCTCGGAGAAGAGCACGCTCAACTGCCGGTCGTCCTCGCCGACGGTGACGTCCAGTGACGACCACAGGGAAACTGCCCGTGAGGCTGCGACGAAATACCCGACGGTGTACGCGGCGCTCGTCCCGAGATAGACGAGGAGGTTGAGGCGAAGGCTCTGGAAGTTGTACACTTCGGCACCGACGATTATGAATACGGTGCCGAGTTTCGCGCCGGTCGCCATTCCGTCGATACTGTCGCCGCCGAGTTTCACCCAGAGGCCGATACTGGAGATCACCACTGTCACCAGCGCCCAGTAAAACTGGACTGTTCTCGTCAGACCGACTTCTATCGGACCCCAGACGACCAGGAACAGAGCGACCCAGACGCCGGCGACCAGTACGTAGACGCCGAGTGCGCCCAGAATCGCTCGCGTCGACAGCGATGCAACCGTTGACGCGGAGCCTGGTAACACCCGGCGACGAAAACTGTAGCGGAGCTTCTGATAGATCCGCAGTGAGGACATCCCCTCGATGTACCCGGCGATCAGGACGACGCCGGTCATCATCGGTGTCACGTCCATCTGCGCGACGCCGTACATGAACAGGAGTCCCCCGAGCACCACGCCGCTGACTGCGAGCCACCGCAGCTGGTTCGTTTCGCCTCCCGCCGCGACGATGGTCGCGACAGCGATGACGACACCGGTGGTGACCAGGACGACTGCGACGCCCGCCGGAAACAGGTCGAAAAACAGCGAGGCCTGTAACGCGGTCATCTGTCGATCGGTCCGGTGAGTACTTCGGTCGCTAGCCCGGCACAGCCGCCGGCCAGCATCACGGGCACGACAGTCGGGAGGAGTCGGAACGGATTGATCCCGTACCAGATACCACCCATCGTATGTATTTCGAGTGTCCGGAAGAGGAAGCCGATCCAGAGGCTGAGACCGACGACTGTGACAACGAGGATCAGGAGGCTGCCGGCGACCGACCCGAGGACGTCGAACACCACCTGTAGTTTCGTGTCTTCGACGTGGAGCCCCCAGACCAGCAAACTCCAGAGTATCAGCACGTCACCGGCCACCAGGTAGGGGTTCCAGAAATCGAACACGGCTATCCCGACCAGTTCGTACGTGTCCAGTGCGAGCTCCACCAGCGAGGAGAGGGTGCTACTCATGATTTCGGAACTGGACTGGGTGCGACGTCGTCGGTACACTCACCCGCTCGATCATCCGTACGATCACGTCAGAATCATCCACCATAGTAGTAGGAGGTCGATTTTCGAAAACGAAAATCGAACGGGGTCGAGCGATCCGATGGAGTTTGTCGACCGCTTCGACGCGGCGGGCGAACCGGAAGACACCCACGAGGTCTATTCGGAGTTGACGCGAGAGGTCGCACGGGACCGTGACGTGCCGCTGATCGATATGGACGAGCGGAGTCAGTCGCTCCTGCGTGAGTTGGGCCCCGAGGAGTCGAAATCGCTGTACCTCCACCTGTCGCCGGGCGAGCATCCCAACGATCCCGACGGCGTGACCGACGTCACGCACTGCAGCGAGTACGGGGCTCGCCGGATGCCTGAGAGGCGTCGACCGGAGATCAGAGATAGTCAGTAGGTCTCGATCTCGACGCCGAGTCGTTCGAAGTCGTCGACGTTCCGGGTGAGAACTGGCTCCTCGACGACGTCGGCTGTCGCGCCGATGATCACGTCACCGTCACCGACCGGTGTCCCCTCGTTGTGCAGTTCACCCGAGAGTCGGCCAGCCTTTCGCATTACTGCGGTGTCCGCGGGGTGGATGGGTTTCGACGCGAGGACGTTCTCGACTGTCTCGCGTTCACTCCCGGAATCGGTCGCCCGGGCGATACCGTAGTACAGTTCGAAGAGGGTCATCGACGAGAGCCGCTGCTGGACGAGATCGGTTTCCAGCTCGCGAGCCTTCTCGACAGCATCCTCGTCGCCGTTCATCAGATCGATGAGAAAGGACGTATCCAGGAGCACACTACGCCTCTCGCATGCTGTCGGCGACCTCTTCGAGTTCCCCACTGCGCCGCTCACGACGGTCGTCGACGGCGTCACGGAGCGCCTCGGCCTCCTCGTCGCTCAGGATTCCGGCGAGTTCGAGCAGCGACCGCTCACCCGCCAGTCGGAGCACGACCTCGGAGAAGGTCTCGTCCTCGCGCTTGTGAGCGGCGAGGCGTTCGTAGGCCTCCTCGGAGAGGCGGATGCTCTTCGACATGTGCATACAGTTGTATGCAGATCCGGATAGGGCTTTCCCTGGTCCGTCACGATCGAGCGCGTTCCCGTCGGTCGTTCCGTCACTGTATCATCCCGTCGAGAACGGTGTTGAAGTTGCTCTCGGCCATGACACTCGAACTTCGGCCGTTCCATTTCGTACCACACCCTAAGCATCTAGAGACCTGATTTTCGTGAAATACCACTCTGTAGTGGGTGTGGACAGACGAAACTATCTCGCAATGGTTGCAGGGACAGCTATCGTCGCGGGTTGCAGTGGCCTCAGTAGCGACGGCACCAGCGACGGCGGAAGCGACGGGAACAGTGATGGAAGTGACGGAGGTAGCGGTGAAAGCGACGGTGAGTCCGGCAACGGTGACGACTCCGGCGGGAACACCGATACCCAGTCCCCCGACACACCGACTGCGACGCCCTCGCCGACGGCGGCCGAGACGGCAACGCAGGGCGGAGGTGGCACCGACCAGGCGAGCATCAGGATTCCAGGGCCCGACGACGACCACGACTGGGAGGCACTCGCCGACAGGGAAGAGACGAGCGGGTTCGACCTCCCCGAGGGGGCACCGACCGCGTGGGGGTACACGCGGGTCAGCGGCGACAACACGATGACGGTCAGCTACGGGTCGATGACAGGGTCCGAACCCGTCGAGAGCGGGACCGTCTACGCCATGTTCGTCGTCGACGACAGCGTAGAAAGCGTCGTCGTCTGGGAGTCGACGATCGAGAGCGGCGACGAGGTCCTCGTCGGCCCGGACGACAGCGTCGCCCCCATGGACGTCGCATCCGTCACGAACCTGGTCATCGCGTGGGAGAGCGAAAGCGAGATCTACATCGTCAGCAGGAACGACCAGCGTCTCTGAGCCATCGCGGTCGTTACAATCTTCCACTGAGTGTTCAACTCATCAGCAAAACCGGAAAAAAGTATATATATATATATACAGTGGGATCGCCCAGATTTGAACTGGGGGTACAGCGTCCCAAACGCTGAAGGTTACCAAGCTACCCCACGATCCCGCACCCACAACTCACCCCGTCACGGAGGTAAGCGTTTCGCTGCGACTCCGCCCCACCGGCCGACCACCACTCAGGCCGGCGTGAGGGGGAAGAAGTAGGCGATGCCGAGCGTCGTCACCACGGTGAAGATGAGCTGTAGCGGCGTCCCGACGCGGATGTAGTCGGTAAAGCGGTAGCCACCGGGCCCGTAGACGAAGAGGTTGGTCTGGTAGCCCACGGGGGTCATGAACGCCGTCGAGGCGGCGAAGGTCACCGCCAGAATGAACGAGAAGGCGTTGACGCCGAGCTGAAGCGCCGCCTCGTAGGCGACCGGCACCATCAACACGACACTGGCGTTGTTGCTGATGACGTTCGTCAGGAGCGCCGTGACGAGATAGACCACGGCGAGCACGCCGATGGGTGGGAGCAGGGTGCGGGACTCCACGACGAGACCCGCGAGCAGGTCCGCGCCGCCGGTCGTCTCCAGCGCGATCCCGAGCGGGATGACGCCCGCGAGGAGAAAGACCACGTCCCACTGGACGGCGTCGTAGACTTCGGTCGGGTCGAGACAGCCCGTGACGACCATCGCGAGCGCGCCGGCCAGCGCGGCGACGACGATGGGGAGGATATCGAGGGCAGCGAGGCCGACGACGCCGAGGACGATGCCGACGGCGACGGGGATCTTCGACCGGCGGTAGTCGGGGCGGTCGATCTCCTGGGCGACGATGAAGTCGCGGTTGACGTTGAGGCGCTCGATGCTGTCGGGGGTGCCCTGGACGAGGAGCGTGTCGCCGACGCGCAACTGGATGTGGTCCATGCGCTGGCGGAACAGTTCCTGCCCGCGCCGCAGGGCGAGGACGGTCGCGTCGTAGCGCTGGCGGAAGTTCGAGGTCACGAGCGTCTCGCCGACGAGCGACGACCCCGGCGCGACGACGACCTCGACCAGGTTCTCGCGCTCGCTGGGCTGTTCGAGTTCCGCCTCGTCGACCTCGACCTCGGGGAGGAGGTCCAGCCCCTCGCTCTCGCTCAACTCCACGAGCGTGTCGCGGTCGGTGCGGACGGCGAAGATGTCGCCCGCCTGGATGAGCTTCGGGTCGAGCGGCTCGGTGAACACGCGGTCGCCCCTGACGAGCTGGATCAGGTCGACGTCGAACTCCGTCTCGCGCAGGGCCTCCCCCACCGTCTCGCCGACCAGCGGCGAGTCCTCGCGGACGACGACCTCGGTGAGGTACTCGCCCATCTCGAACTCCTCGGTGAGGTCCCGCGCGACGGGGATCCGGGCGGGCGTGAGCCACCGGCCGACCGTGAGGAGGTATATCGTCCCGACGATGGAGACGACGATGCCCAGTTGCGTGAACTCGAACATCGTGAACGTCCGGCCGATGAGCCGACCGGAGAGTTCGGAGGCGAGGATGTTCGTCGACGTGCCGATGAGCGTCAGCATGCCGCCGAACATCGAGGCATAGGAGAGCGGGAGGAGCAGTTTCGAGGGCGAGGTCTTCCCCTCGTGGGCGAGGTCGGTGACCATCGGCAGGAGGATGGCGACCGCGGCAGTGTTGTTGATGAACCCAGAGATGGGGCTGACGAGGCCGATGACGGCACCCAGCTGGCGCGACTCGCTGTCTTTCGTGAGCCCGGCGACCTTCCGGCCGAGTATCTGGACGACGCCGGTCCGCTGGACGCCGTCCGAGAGGATGAACATCGCCAGGACCGTCAGCGTCGCGGCGCTGGCGAATCCCGAGAGACCGCGGTCGGTGGCCGAGATATCGTCGGTGGGGTCAGCGTCGAGGACGACGAGCGGGTCGGCGAGTAGCCCGAAATCCGCGGCGAGCGCCGAGACCGGTTCGACGACCAGGAGCGCGACCAGGATCCCGATGGCGGTGATGTCGACGGGGACGGGTTCGGTGGCAAAGAGCACGAGCGCCACGAGGATGACGCCGAAGACGAACAGCGCACCCGCCGAGATCCCGAATGGCACGTTCGCTTCGGGGTGTGGGAACGGGAAAAAGTGTGTGGTCGGTACCGGCGAGCGACACTGCGCGCAGGACGGTGGACGCGACCGACGGGTGCTTCAAACGGACGCTGTAACCATCTGAAGGCACTTATCCGTCACTGCCCGATAGTCGAGTATGCAACGACGTGCCTTCATTTCGAGTCTCGCCGGCGGACTCGCCGCCCTCACGGGCTGTCTCAGCGACACCGGCCCGGGGTCGGACGACGAAACACCCGACGGAACGCCGGACGAAACAGCCGACCCGGGTGAGGACTCGACACCGACCGGTTCGCCGACGGACGGGACGCCCGACTCGACACCGACCGATTCCCCGACTCATCAGACGCCGGCGATCTCCGCCGACGTGACGGTCAACTCGATCCAGTTGCAGTACGGCGTCGTGATGCCGGACTCGCCGGACTCGATCGGTGTCGAGCATACCGATACGCCCTACGTGGTCGCCGCAGTGGACGTCGACGGGGAACTCCCGCCCGGGGACTTCACCCTCGAAGCTGGCGGCCAGTCGTTCGAACCCACGCAGATCGACCGCCTCTATCGCACCTCGTGGGGCGACGAGAGTTACTACGAAGGGAGCGGCGCGGGACTGCTCCTGTTCGAACTCTCGACCGGCCTGAGCGACCCTAAATTGACCTGGCCGGGTGGCGAGCAGTCCGTCGGCGAATCGGCGAGCGCACGACTCGACGCGGGGCCGCCGCAGTTCTCGGCGTCGTTCGACCTGCCGGAGACACACGAGGGAACCGAGGCGCCGCCCGTCGACATCGAGGTGACCAACGAGGGCGACACCGAAGCCCGGTTCCTCGCCGCGCTCAACCGCGTCGGCCCGCTCGTCGCCTTCACGCCCGTCGCACGAGTCAGCGAGGTGGTGGATGCGGGTGCGACGACGACGCTGACCGTCGCGGACAGCTGGGGCGGCGACGTCGGCGAGAGGGACTACGGCGAGACCGACCCGGACGTGACCTACCACCTCCACTACGGCGAGAAGTCGGCGTCTGCCGACATGCAGCTGGTCCTCTCGGACGGGACCGCGACCGGCAGTGGAACCGCGACTGGAACGCCAGTCGAGACCGAAACCCGAACCAGTCAGTGATTCCGCATTGACCGTCTCGTAGAAACGTTCGCGGGCGGCTATCGGTTCGTGGCTACTGTGCTCTGCTGAGCGTGTCATAGAAACGGTCACACGAGTGTGTGCGTTTAGCGATTCGAGTTGTCGCAGGTTCCGCAACCGCAGTCACGATCGTTTCGACCGCAGTCGTGATCGAGAGATGGAACCCCTCGGCGCGCTCGCCGTCCTCGCGAACGGAGTGAGGGCTCGAAAGTCGAGCGAAGCGAGTCTTTCGGGAGCGAAGCGAGGGGCGTCGCCTCAGCGACCTCTATCCGCGCGGGCGGTGCCGAGAGCGCGGATATGTCGCTGAGCGACCGCGAGCGGCCCGAGGGCTTTCCACTCTCACTGACGGGCGCGATAATGTCAAAAAGACAACTTTTCTTCCAAATATCTACTACACGAAAAGAGCTTCAAACTCACTCCTTGCACATAGCGCTGGCGAGCAAGGAGTGAGGGTTTACGAAGGATTCTAGGACACGCTGCTCTGCTTGCTGTGCTGTGCCGGACCAGACCGTTACGGCCCGCTCAACACGACCGTATCGAGGCCTCCCGTGTCGGAGCCGGTGCGGTACTCGCCGCGGATCCACAGGCCCTCGACGTCACCCAGGGCTAACTGGAGTTCTTCCTCGGTGGCGGGGTCGCCGGTCTCGCTGTTGGTCCAGCCGTCGGGCGAGAGGGGGATTTCGTAGGTGGTCCAGTCGGTGCCCGGCGGCGAGTCGAAGCGGTAGGCGAGTTCGACCGACTCCGAGACGATGACGACGTCGCGGGCGTCGAACCCGCTGTCGGTCGCCGACTGGGTCAGCGCGAACGAGAGCGTGCCCCCCTCGTAGGCCGACCTGTCGCCGAGATACCGGTCGGGGGCCGCCCAGAACCAGACGCCGCCCGCGACGTCGTCGTCGGCAGAGACGAATCCGCCGGCCTCGCCGCCCTCGGCGTTGTGGGTCGGGGCCGCGCTCCCGCTCTGTGCGTCACCCACGACCGTCCAGCCCTCGACGCCGTCGTCGAACGTACTCTCGATCTCCTCGGGCCCGGAATCCAGAATCCCCTGACAGCCCGCGAGCGCGAGACACACCGCGAGCACCGAAACGACCGCCTGTCGACGTTGCATGCGGTCTGTTCTTCAGGAACCAGCATATAGCTGCCGTGTAGCTGGCGTGTATCTGCCGTGCAACTGTCGTCTGTCAGGCACGCAGGTTCGGTGGCGTGTCGGAGAAACGCTCAGGATCTTGTGACCACAGGCGCGCTCGTCGTGACCGCGGTCGTGCTCGTGAGATGGAAGCCCTCGGCGCGTTCGCGGTCGCTCAGCGACATATCCTCGCTCACTGCGTTCGCTCGGATAGGGGTCGCTGAGGCGACTAGATGAACGCGAGCCCGCCTCACGGGTCGTTCCTCCCCGTTCGGCAAGTGGCGCGTGGCGCCACGCACGCCTCGCCCTTCCAGTCCGCCAGGGGACGCAGTCTGTGGGGCCAGCTACCGAACATAGAACGTCGAAACAGCCTGTGCCACAGACGTTTCCCCTGGCGGACTGAAAGGGCGAGGGCCGCTGGCGGTGAGCGGAGCGAACGAAGTCGCCTCAGCGACCTCTATCCGCGCGGGCGGTGCCGAGAGCGCGGATATGTCGCTGAGCGACCGCCAGCGGCCCGAGGGCTTTCAACTCACACTGATGAGTGCGGTTGCGGTCACGTCTACTCTCGCTAGCGAGCGGCCCGAGGGCTTTCCACGCACGACGTCGAGCACGGTGCGGGCTTCAGAACACGCTTCGCGTTCCGCGCAACCCGGACTTATGGTCAGTGGGAGTAATACGCCAGCCATGAGCCCCGCGGACGACACCGATCCGGAGTCGGATCTCGAAACCTCCCATGGCTACCCCCGGGAGCGTGCCGAGTTCTACCACCAGCGGCAGGTCGAGGGCCAGCGTCCGGACGTCGAGTTCTACGTCGAGCGGGCGCTCGGGGCCGACGGCCCGGTGCTGGAGATGGCCTGCGGGACCGGACGGATCTACCTCCCGTTGCTCGACGTCGGTGTCGACGCGGACGGCTTCGACCGGTCGGCGGACGCACTGGCGCTCCTCCGGGAGACCGCCGCCGAGGTGGGGTTTACGCCCTCCGTCTGGCGAGCAGACATGACCGCCTTCGCGACCGACCACACGTACGATCTCGTCATCTGTCCGTTCAACGCCGTCCAGCACCTGCTGTCCATCGACGCCCAGCTGGCCGCACTCCGGGAGGCCTACCGCGTTCTCCGGCCCGGCGGCCGGTTGTGTTTCGACGTGTTCGTCCCGCGGTTCGAATACATCACGGAGTCCTACGGCGAGACCGACACCGAGACGGTCGCCTACCGCGGCGCGCCACACGAGTTCCGGACGCTGACCGAACTGGTCGACGAGGTCGATCAGGTGATCGCCGTCCGGACGGAACTGGTCGACCCCGACGGCAAGCGGGTCTTCGCCGAGCGCCACCGGCTGAAGCTCCTCCCCCGGCGGGAACTCGAACTGCTCGCGCGACTCTCGCCGTTCGAGGACTGGACGGTGACCCGCAACTTCAGCGACGAACCGCTCGAGGACGGCGACGCCGTCCAGGTCTGGACGCTCGAGAAGGCCGACCAGTGAGAGCAGTCACTCCTCGCCAGTGAGGGGAACAGTCACTCCTCGCCGCCGGGCTGGTTGTACTCCATCCCCTTGCTGGTGACGCGCTCGACGGACTGTTCGGTCGTGGGGTCGATCAGGACGGGGCTGAACTCGTAGCAGACGGAGGGCTGGAACGTGGTGTCCCCGAACGTGCTCCAGAGGTCGCTGACGGCCTGGAGACTCTCCTCTTCGAGCGTGATCTGGACGTCCGTCTCGGCCAGCGACGCCGGCAGTTCGTCCGGGCCGAGTCGGCCGTTCTCCCGGAGGATCTGCATCGCGAGCCCGAGCACGCGTTGCTGGTCCAGCGTGTTCGCAGTCTCGTCGCTCCCGCTCTGTGAGGGGAAGGCGGTCAGCAGGTAGCGCAGGTCGAGCGCGAGCGGCGGTTCGCGCGTCCGCGTCTCGTCGACGACCGTCCGCCCCTGGTTTTTCAGGACGTGGTTCTCGCTGACGTCGTAGAGATACACCGAGAGCCTGACGTCGGAGTCGGCGCCCACGTCGGCCGGCGAGACCAGCGCGATCTCCGAGCGGTCGATGGCGACGACGTCACCCCGCTCGTCGATGCGGTCGCGCAGGAGTTCGACCAGCGTCTCGCTCGCCTCCGCTATCGCCGCGTACCCCGCCACGGGTCACCTCCTGGCCGTGTTACCGTGTCTCTGTCCGGGGTCGCGTCTGTGTCCGGAGCCGTGCCCGTTCGTCCCACGTTCACTGTGGCCATATCCCACCCACGACGCCCGCTCCCTTCACTCTATTGACCGGTCGTCGCGTTTGATCGGGGATGAAGGTGTCATGGGACAGTTCTCACACCTCCAGTAGCATTCCGGACTGTCGGCAAGTACAACCGACAGGTGTAGCAGATCGGAATTGCGACAGACATCCCGGTGATTTATCCTCGATGTTCTGGAACGATGTGTGGGATGACTTCGGACACCACCACCGACGAATACTTGAATTATATCGCGAATCTGATCGTTCTTGGCATTCTCATCAACGCCTACTACTACTTCGGATTCGGAGGAGCGATCGTCGCGTTGATCCTCGCCGCACTCCTCGAACCGATTTCGAGCGCCGATCTACTCGGAACGTCCGCTGACGAGGAGGACTGAGACTCACCCTTCTGAGAGATGATTACGACAGGCGAGAGCGATCTCAACTTGTGGCTGCTGAACTGACTCGCCGCCGTCGTGATCGTGAGGTGGAAGCCCTCGGTGGGCTCGCGGTCGCTGAGCGGGATATCCGCGCTCGGACAACCGCACCGCTCCGAACTCACGCGGATAGTGGCCCGCTCAGGCGACTCCGCTCGCTACGCTCGCCGCGAGCGGCCCGAGGACTTTCATCCCACGACGTCGAGCGCGAGACCAGAATTTGTTTCAGAGGCTTTCAACTGACCCGGGATTTAAGCGAGAGCGTGTCTCCGACTCACCGACCTATTCTAGTACTTCTCTGACGCGTTCGTGCTCCATACTTTCAGGGGTGTCTTCTGCACGGCCCACTACAGACAGTGTCAGCAGAGGGCCCCGCCCGACATAGACCTCACCCCGGCGTTGCTGGTGGTTTGCCTCGCGGTGCGCTTCTTTGCTATTGTCCGAAGGATGCCAATGAGTATTCGGGTGTTTGTTCTCGGGAAAATCGAGGGTATACTCCCCACCACCAGACGCAACGACTCGCACTTCGACTCCATCAGCCGTTTCCGTGATAGCATCCACAACTGAGGGATTGGTTTCCCTGTCTTCGGAAGTGGACTTCCAGCGAATATGGTCGCCAACGTCGAGCCGTTCCATGACCGAGTAAAGGTTTGACATAGGTCAAGCCGAAAGTCAGTGGTTAGCATCTTAATTCTATCTCTGGACTGACTGGTGCTTCCGAATTCCCTGTCCCCATTATTGAACAGCGAGCACAGTAGCGACTCGAAAACTCACTATATCAAACGCTGTGCGTTCGCTGTTCACGGTCGATCTCGCCGTCGCGGTGTCGTCAGATCCCCGAGGAACTACCTATCCTCACACGTCTCACGATCCGTCCAGGGGAGAGAGCCGGAGTTCGATGCCATACTCGGGGTGAACGGGAGCCAGAACCGAGTTTTCGGGCACCAGCACCTTCGGTGGGGGCGGCGTCTCGCCCGTCCCCTCGCCGCGCTGGGCACGGCCCTGTTCGCTGAGGAGGTGGGTCCACCCCTCGGAGGTGCCCACGTAGGTGCCGTTGAGGCTGGTGTCCTCGACGGCCCAGCCCTGCGTCGTGTACTCGAAACGGGCGTGGCTGGGCGAGACGTGCCGACCCTCGTCGGGGAGCACGAGCCAGGGTTCGGGCTCTCCAGCGGCGAGGCGGCCCATCGTCTCACCGTCGGTGACGGGACAGCCGACGCCGGTCGCAGGCTGGGTGACGAGGGCACGCTGGCGGCCGACGGCGCGGGCGACAGCAGCCGCTGCGGTGGTGCCGTCCGCGTATCTGGACCCGGGGTCGGGCATCGTCGCCCGTTCGATCACCTCGGCGAGCGCGCGCGAGCAGGTCCCGCCGAAGGAGAGGGGGTCGAGTCCGCTCGCCGGGACGTCCGCGGGGAGCACCTTCGCGCCGGTAAAGAGGTAGAAGGCGAGTTTGCCCCAGGCGTAGACGTCCGAGTGGGGTCCGGGGTCGGCGGCTTCGGCGTCGGCGTCGACCGCGGGCGAGTCCACGCCGGGGAGGAGTTCGAGCGGTTTGAACTGGTCGGCCTCGAAGCGCGTCGCGACGGGGCGGTCGGTCGTCGCCGCGGTGTTGAAATCCAGCAAGACCGGCCGCCCGGAGTTCCTGACGACGACGTTCTCGGGACGCAGGTCGAGGTAGACGACGCCGTTGCGATGGAGGAAGTCCATCGTCGCGACGAGGTCGAGGACGACCCGGCGGCGGACCGACGAACCCAGGTCGCCGTCGCGGATGCGCTCGTTGAGCGGCGCGCCGGGGAGATACTCCAGGGCGATGTAGGGGGTCTGGGCGTCGACGTCGCCGGCGACGTAGCGGACGACACTGGAGGGAGCGATACTGTCCTCGAAGCGACCGAGCGTCCGGGCCTCCCGCTCGAAGCGGCCGCGCACCTCCTCGGCGTCGTGCGTGCTCGTATCGGCGAGTTTGAGCGCGACGGTGTCGTCGTGTTCGGCGTCGCGTGCGCGCCAGACGGTGGCGAAGCCGCCGCTGCCGACGCGTTCGCGTAACTCGAAGCGACCGGCGACCGTCTCCCCCTCGGCAGGCATACGCGTCGGCCACTCCCGGCACGGGCAAAGGTCTGTCGCCGGTCGGAGCGTCAGCGACACCGGCTGGTAGAGAGACACTACCGTCGGCCGGAGCGAGGGGTACGACGGTCGATTTCCGTGTTTCGTCGGTGGAGCGGGCCGAGGCCACCCTAGAGATTGATTAATCAGGGGAGGGTTTGTTCAGCCAATAGATGTCGGGTGAGATACCGGAGCGAGTGACCTGCGAGGTGTGCGGGACGTCGTTCGACCCCAGAGAGAGCCGGGGCTGGTGTCCGAACGAGGCGTGTGGCAAGTGGCAACACCCGTCGTTTCCGCTGTCGGAGAACGCCGCACGGGGGGCGGCCGATGGGGGCGTCAACGCGCCGACGAAAGTCTGTCCGAGTTGCGGGAAGGACGTCCGGGCCGACGCCAACTTCTGCAAGTTCTGTTCCCACGAGTTCCCGGACGAACCTGCACAGGAACCGACCGGCGGGGGAGACCCCGGACTGGACGCGTGTCCGGACTGTGGAGCGGACCTGTCGTCGATCCCGCCGGACAGACTGGCTGACTGTCCGATCTGCGGGACGGACCTGAGTAGCGTCCTGGCCGACCAGACCGAACCGGACGTCACGCCGGCGGACCTGACGGACTGCCCCGCCTGTAGCGCCGACCTGACGAACATCCCGGCGGACATGCGGATGGTCTGTCCGGACTGCCGGATCGACCTTCAGGAGGCGATACGCACCCATGGCGTCGGCGACGGAGCAGCGGGCGGCGGTGGCGGTACCGCCCAGGCCGGCGGCGCGGGTGCAGGCGGGCAGACCGGCGGCGCAAACGCACAGGCGGGTGGACAGGCCGGTGGCGGTGCAGGCGCGGGCGGACAGGCCGGCGGTGCGGGCCCGGGCGGGCAGACCGGTAGCGTCGACCCGGAGACCGGCGAGGCCGCCGAGAGCGTCGACACGATCAAGGGGATCGGGGCGAGTTACGCCGACCGGCTGGCGAACGCGGGCGTCGAGACGGTCGGCGACCTGGTTCGAGCGGACCTCACAGAGCTGTCGGCGGCGACGGATGTCTCGGAGAAACGCCTCGGCGAGTGGGTCGAGCGCGCGCCAGTCGACCCCGCCGACGTCGGCGCGACGGGCGGTGACACGGACCCGACAGCCGGCGGTCCGGCCGGCCCTGGCGGTCAGGGGGGCAGTCAGGCTGGTGACGCCGCCGACCAGGCTGGAGGCGCTGCCGGCCAGGCGAGTGCGGGTGGACAGGACCGCCAGAGCGGGCACGATACCGGTCGCCAGGGTGGTCGCGCGAGCAGTGGCCAGCAGAGCGGTCGCGCGGGTGGCGGTCAGCAGAGTGGGCGGGCGACCAGCGGGCAAGGGACCGGCGCGAGCGGCCAGAGCGGTGGTGGCCAGGGCCGGAACCAGCCGAACGTGCCCGGGAGTGGGAGTTCCTCGGGCGGTGGTCGGACAGGCAACCAGCAAGGCGCCGGCGGGCAGCGTACCGGCGGACAGAGTGCAGGCGGCCAGAGCGGCGGTGGCCAGGGCCGGAACCAGCCGAGCGTGCCCGGGAGTTCCTCGGGTGGCGGCCAGGGCCAGGGCGGCCGCGCGGGGCAGGCCCACCCCCACTACAGTACGGTCGTCCTCGAAGTGATGGGCCAGGAGATCCGCGCGAACCCGGGGGATACGGTCGGGCGGGAGGTCCGCACGGCGATGGTCGAGGGCGGCGCACCGGACGACGACGCCGTCTACGTCCACCGTGAACACCTCCGGGTCGAACAGGAGGGTGACGCGTTCTATCTCGTCCGACTCGGACAGAACAGCCTGAAGATAAACGGGACACCGGTAGGGCAACACGAACGGGCCGAAGTCTCGAACGGTGACGAGGTCTCGTTCTCGGAGGTCGTCACGGCCGACGTGAGACTCGAATGACCAAGCTCACGGCCGAACTGGACCGGGCACAGGTCGCTGCCAGCGGGTCGTCGGTGACGGGGTCGGTCCGCATCGAACCGGGGATGGTCGAGGCCGACGCCCAGCGCCACATCGCGCTCTGTCTCGACACCAGCGGGTCGATGTCCGGCGAGAAGATCGAGCAGGTCCGCGAGGGCGTCCGCTGGGTGTTCGGTTACCTCGCGGAGGACGACTACCTCAGTATCGTCGCCTTCGACGACGACGTCGAGGTGGTGTTGCCCGCGACCCGGTGGGGGACCATCGCGCTCGACGACGCCGACGAGGCCGTCCAGGACCTCCAGGCCGGCGGCGGGACGGACATCCTCGCGGGCCTGGAAGTCGCCCACGACACCCTCGCGGACCTGCCGACCGGCCCCGACGTCGGCCGGCGAATCCTGCTCCTCTCGGACGGACGCGACGAGACGCCGACGGAGGCGTTCGCCGAGTTCGCCCGCCGCGTGCGCCGCGACGACGGGATCGCGATCCCCGCCGCGGGCATCGGCGACTTCTACGACGAGGACACGATCCGGGCGGTCGCCACCGCGTCGGACGCCGAGTGGGTCCACCTCGCACAGGCCGCCGACATCGAGAACTTCTTCGGGCGGAAAGTCGAGACGCTGCGGACCGTGGTCGCGCCGAGTCCGAACCTGGAGATCGGTCTCCCGGAGGGCGCGTCGATCCACGACGTCTATCTCCGTCGTCCGCAGGTCCGGGACGCCAACTACGAGTGGGTCGGCGACACCGTCCGGGTGTTCCTCCCCGACCTGCTGGAGTTCGAGACCCAGGAGGTCGTGTTCACCGTCGAGACGCCGCCCTGCGCGGCGGGCGGACAGTTCACGCTCGTCGACGTGACGCTGAACACGCCGGCGGAGGCGGCGAGCACGGCTGTCGACGTCGAGTGCGTCACCGACCCGACCGGCGACACGCGCGTCGAATCGACGGAGGTCGCCGTCAGACACGTCGAGACGATGGTGCGCAACGCCGCCGGCGAGGGTGACGTCGACCGCGCCGAGACGATCCTCCGGCAGGCCACAGAGGGCGGTGGCAGTGGTGATCTCGACGCACAGGAGACGCAGATCGCTGGCGGACCTGAAGCGGACGGGGAGCCGATGGACGACCAGGAGACCAGGATCGCAGGTGGACCAGGCGAGGACCGGATGGACGACCAGGAGACCAGGATCGCAGGCGGGTCCGAAGACGCTGGTGACCCACCCGGCGGGCCCGGACAGGGTGACACAACAGCAGGCGGCGACGACTTCGGCGGGGAGGAGACGAAGATACGGGGTGGGATCGCGGACCTGCGCGAGGCCGACGACGAGACGCTCTCGGAACTGGAGACCGTCGTCGAGCGCGCCTCGTCCGAGGACCTGGAAACCCAGTACGAGACGACGAAGATCGAACGGGAGGAGTAGATGCCCTGGGAACCAGAGGAGGGTTCGGTGGTCGCGGACCGCTACCGGCTGGAGGAGTTCCTGGGCAAGGGGGGGATCTCCCGGGTCTGGCGGGGCGTCGACGTGGAGACTGGCGACGAGGTCGCGATCAAACACCCCAACTACGACTCCTCGAACCACCCGGACGTCGTCGACGAGAGTATCCGGAGCGAACTCGACGTGTTGCAGGTCATCAAGGACGCCGGCGGTCACCCGAACGTGATGCAACTGGTCGACAGCGTCGTCCACGGGGACATGCTGTTCATCGTCGTCGACTTCGTCCGCGGGGAGGACATGCAGGACGCCGTCTCGCGACGCGGCGGCATCACCAACCCAGAGGACATCCGGACCGTCGGGATCGCCCTCTGTGAGGCGATGAGTTTCCTCCACCGCAACGAGGTGATCTATCGCGACCTGAAACCGGACAACGTCATGTTGCGCGACGACCTCTACCCGGTCCTCATCGACTTCAACACCGCGAAGGGGTTCCAGCCGGAGGTCGCGGGCGACGGGTCGGGCGTCTCCGGGACCGTGATCCCGAACCCCGTCTACAAACCCCCCGAACTGAACAACGACCCGGAACTCGTCGGCTACCGGCAGGGGCCGTGGTCGGACGTCTACTCCATCGGCAAGTTGCTGATGTTCATGCTCTCGGGCAGCGGCGTGCGCAAACACGCCGTCGACCCGCGCGATTTCCCGGGGACGCGCTCGACGCCAGCGTATCTGGCCGAGATAATCGAGACGGCGACGGCCAAACACAAGGACGACCGCTATCGCAACGCGACCGTACTGGCGCGGGTGCTCGAAGCGCGCGACCCCCAGCCCCCGGACGTCGCCCGGGTGGTCCACCTCCAGGGCGAGCAGACCTACGAGATCTACCCCGGCGACACCATCGGGCGCCAGGCCGCGGACGGTCCACAGCCCTCCATCGCGCTCGCGGACCCGGACAAGTACATCTCGGCGGTCCAGGTGCGCTTCGACCAGACCGACGAGGGCGAGTGGGTGTTGCGCGACCACAGCCTCAACGGGACCTACGTCAGAAGTCGTGCCGGCGGGGACGGCGGGGACAGGGGAGGGCGCGAGGACGGCTGGGAGCGAGTCCTCTCGGCATCGGGCCGGGAGCGCCTCGAAGAGAAGGGCGACGACCCGGGTGCGGACGGGGACCCGCCGCCCGAAGAGCGAGTGCTCGCCCCCGGCGACGAGATCGCGCTCGTCCACCCGGAATACCCAGTCTGGCTCAGATTCGAAGGGAAAGAAGGCGAACGAGCGGGGGAAGGGGAGGGGACCGGATAGATGGAGTACGCCACAGCGCTCGACGTCGGCGAACGGAAGCGGCGACAGGGCGGAATCAACGAGGACAGTGTCGCAGTCACCCTCCTCGACGAGGGCCACCGCGACACCGAGCGGCGAAGCGGCGTGTTCGTCGTCGCGGACGGCGCCGGCGGCACGCAGGCCGGCGATATCGCCTCCTACGTCGCGACCGTCGAGGTGAGCCGCCGCCTCGTCGACCGCCTCTGGAGCGAGCGACGCCTCGCCGAACTGTCCGGCGCCGTCGGTGGCGAGGGTCACGACCTCGAACTCACGGACGGCGTCGTCGACGACCCGCTGGCCGACGCGAGCGACGCGACCATCCAGCACGCCATCGAGACGGCGGTCGAGGCCGCGCACACGCACATCGTGGAGGTGATCGGCGAACTCGACCTCGACAGCGCGTACACGACGGTCGTCGTCGCCGTGGTCGCGGGCGGGCGCCTCCACTACGGCTGGGTCGGCGACAGCCGCGCCTACGTCGTCAACCTCGGGGACCGCGAGGAGAGCCAGCGCGTGACCCGCCTGACGAGCGACCACTCGGAGGTCGAGCGCCTCGTCGAGCAGGGCGCCATCGACGAGGTCGAGGCCCACGTCCACCGGCGGGGCAACCGTATCACGCGCGCGCTCGGTGGGACCCGTACGGAGGACCCTGCGCTCTCGACGATATCGGTGGATACTGCGTCGGTCCCGCTCTTTGGCGACGACGTCGTCCTCCTGACGAGCGACGGCCTGATCGACGCCTACACCGGCGCTCCGCAACTCCACCGGGAGTACGAGGACGCCGAGGACACCGAACCCGTCGCCGACCGCATCCTCGAGAAGGCCGTCACCGACGACGAGATCGGTGAAGTCGTCCGCGAGGCGGAGTCGCTGTCGGCCGCCGCCGACCGGTTCGTCGAACTCTCCAACGAGCGGGGCGGCAAGGACAACCTCTCGCTGGTGCTCGCCCGCGACGAGACGCTCCCGCCCGGCCCCGCGGGCAGTCTCCCGATCCGCAGCTACGACCCCGACCCCGAGGAGGTCATCGACTGGGACACCGTCAAGCAGTTCCCCGACGCCGAATCCGCGACGAGCGACGCCGCGACCGGTGACGCCGACAGTACCGGCGGAACCGAAACGGAGACCGGAGAGAGCGTGGAGGCCGCGGACGACGCGAGCACCGGCGACCGCTCACAGTCGGCCGTGGGCGATCGGTCCCGGGCGGACGAACGGTCCCGGGCGGACGACCGGCGCCAGACAGACGACTCGACGACCCACATCGACCGCGGCGAACCGGGACGACAACCGGACGAGACGGACGCAGACGGGGAGAAGTAGCTACTCGATCCCGGTGCCACAGACGGGGCAAAACTCCCCGCCCGCGTCGATCGTCTCGCCGCAGTTCGGACAGAACTGTGCCCCGGCGTCCGCCTCGCCAGTGTCAGTCCCGTCGTCAGCGGCGTCCCCGTCGCCGGCCGTCGACCCGGGGTTACCGGTTGCCCGCCCTGCCTCGCCCGTCGCTGGTGTGGCTGACTCCGTCAGTTCGGCCGCCGAGACGTCGCCGGATTCGACCAGCGAGAGCGCGTGGTCGGCGGCAGCCCGCTGGTCGGCCGGTGCGCCCGCGTCCCTGGCCAGCCCGCGGAGTTCTGCCGCAGTAAAGGCGAGAGACCCGGTGTCCTCGTCGGCGTCTTCGAGTCTCGTCCGGACGTCCGCGACGGCCTCGGAGACGACCGCCGTGTAGTCGTCTTCGAGGGTGGCCAGCGCGCTCCGGGCGTTCCGGCGGACCGGCGCGGACTCGTCGGCGACCCGGCGGGCCAGCGCGTCGACGCCCGGTCGAACCGCGTCGGGGTCCTCGGCCGCCAGCGCGGCCAGCGCGAACGTGGCGTGGCGCCTGACCGCCTCGCTCTCGTCGTCGACGGCACCCAGCAGCGCGTCGACGGTCCGCTGGCTCACCTCGTTTTCCCGGAGGGCGTGACCGAGTGCGAAGGCGGCGGCTGCACGGGCCCCGGCGTCGGCGTCGTCGAGCAGGGCAGCGAGAGCGGGCGTGGCCTCGACGACGGCGCCGGGACAGGTCGGGCCGGCGGTCCCGAGCGCGACGGCCGCGGCCCGGCGAACGGCCGGTGCGTCGTCGTCGAGACACCCCCTGAGGTCGTCGGCACCGGCACAGACCGCCGCGGGGTCGACCTCGGCGATGGCGGCGAGTGCGACAGCCGCGTTGCGCCGCACGGCCGACCGGTCGTCGTCCAGCAGGCCGAACAGCCGGTCGAGGACGCCGGGTTGGGCCAGCGACGCCGCGTCGGCCTCGGCCAGCGACGCCAGCGCACCCGAGGCCGGCACGACCACGGGGCCCTCGTCGTCGAGGACGGTCACGAGCGCCGCGAGGTCGCCCACGACGGCGTCGGGGTCCTCGGCGGCGATCCGCTGGAGTGCGACCGCCGCGTTCTCGTCGCTCGCGTCGGCGAGTCGGTCGGTCAGCCCGTCGACGAGGTCGGTGCCCGCGTCCGGTCGCACCCCCGCGAGCGCCGCCGCTGCCCGTGTCGTCCGCCGTCGAACGTACGCCGAATCGGCCTCCAGGTACTCCGTCATCTCCGCGACGTACTCGGCCAGTGCCGCCGGGTCGGTCTCGGCGAGGCGCCCCAGTCGTGCCACCCGCTCGCGTCTGTCCACGCCCTGCTCGCTCATACTCGCGGCTTTCGACGGGTGCCGGCAAAACTGTTCGGGCTCCGAGGGCTTTCACCTCTCACTGACGACTGCGGTGCTGTCTGCGGACGCCCCTTCTCTCGCTCTTACTCTCCCCTGAAACAACTGATACCCACACACCGTTCTACGACACACTCTCAGACGACACCTAGCGCGCAGTCGGGCTGTCGTGGTCGGCCAGCGCCTGCTTGACCTGGAGGGCAGCGCTGGCGGCGAGACCGCGTGCGATGTCGTCACGTTCGTCGTCCGAGATCGACCGTTCGGGGTCGTCGGGCGAGTAGCCGGCGGAGACGACCGACCCCACGGGCGGGCGGACGGCGACAGTGGCTTCCGGACCGTCCGCTCCGGACGACAGTTCGGACCCGACGACGAACTCCCCCGGGAGGTACTCGCGAGTGCGGTCGGCGACCCGCGAGAGGTCACGCTCGATGCGACGGCGCTGGTCTTGCGACAGCGACTCCGCGTCCATCCCCTCCGACCCGAACGGCGAGTTACCGTACATTCTCGCTCCCCTATGTGACGGGGGGTCTTAACCCTGGTGAGTGGGGCCAATGTCACACCCCGGCGGCTGTGACACCTCGGCGACCGCCGACAGCGACGTGACGACCCCCGACCACGACGCGACGACGGCTTCGGGACAGTCCGACGGCGACGTCACAGTGGTCCGAATTATCGACGGGACGCTGGTGAACGATCGGGACAGACCGCCGTGTGAGACGCTCACAGCCGGCAGAGCGGGTGGTCTTCCGAACGGGTTTTTAGGTTCGATACGTAAGAGTGGATACGTGTCCCGTTTCGGATACAACCCGGTGCGTGCCCTCCTCCTGGCGATCGGATCGCTGGTCGCACGGACGGGTCTCATCGACCGGTCGCGCGTCGAGCGGGCGACGGACCTGTCCTGGCCCCGCATCGTCACCGGCCTCGCGCGGATGTCCCGGACGACGGCCGACATCGCGATGGTCGGGATCGCGGTCGGACCGGCGGCCATCGCCGGCGTCGGCTACGCCCGTCCGTTCTGGGGGCTGGCCTTCGCGCTCGGGGGCGGCATCGCCGGCGGGACGATCAGCCTCGTCTCCCAGCGCTACGGCGCCGGCGCTCACGACGAACTCGCGCTCGCGGTGAAAGCCAGCGCCGCCCTCGTGGTGCTCGTGACGCTCCCGGTCGTCGCAGTCTACCTCGTCGCCCCCGGCTTCCTCGTCGACGTCATCGGGTCGGGCGAGATGGCCGTCGGCTACGGCGGCGACTACCTCGCGGTGGCCGCGCTCGGGGTGCCCTTCGCCGCACTCAACCTCGTCGGCAGTCGGACGCTGGTCGGCGCCGACGACGCCTGGACGCCGATGGTCCTCCGGGGCGGCGGTGCCGCGGTCAACATCGCCATCAACGCGGTCCTGATATTCGGACTCGGGATGGGCGTCGTCGGCGCGGCACTCGGGACGGTGGTCTCGAACGCCCTCGTCGCGGGGCTGTTCGCGGTCGGGCTCGCCCGCGGCGGCCTCCCGCTCGTCGGGGAGTTTCCCGTCCAGGTACCCGTCTCCGGCCCGCACTTCGACCGGTCGCTCGTCTCCGACCTGGTCGAGGTCGCGACGCCACTTGTCGGGACGAGTCTCGCGCGCGTCGGCGGGCAGTTCCCCAAACTCTACATCGTCGGGCTGTTCGGGCCGAACGTCGTCGCGGCCTACGTCGTCGCGATGCGAGTCCGCGCGCTGATGAGCACGCCCAACTGGGGGTTCTCGATGGCGTCGTCCAGCCTCGTCGGCCAGGCACTCGGCGAGGACGACGAGCACGCCGCGGGCGAGTGGGCCAGTGACCTCCTGTGGTTCTCGCTGGCCACCTTCGCCGTGATCGCCGCCGGCGTGTTCGTCTTCGCCCGTCCCATCGGGAGCGTGTTCGTCGACGACCCCGCCATCCTCCCGACCGTGACGACGTTCGTCCGCGTGGCCTGTGTGGCCGTCATGTTCAGTGGCGTCTACGGCGCTGCGACCGGCCCCCTGCGCGCCAGTGGCGACACCCGCTGGCCGCTGTACGCCACGCTGGCCGGCCTCTATCTGTGTACCATCCCGGTCGCCTACCTCGGCGTCGCCGTCCCGACCGTCGGGATCACGGCGCTCTACGCCGCCATCTTCGTCGAGAAAGCCGTCCCCGCGCTCGTCGTCTATCACCGCTACCGGTCGGGGACCTGGAAGGTCGTCAGCCGCCAGTTCCGGCCCGAAGCCACTCCGGGCGACTGAGCAGGCGATGCCGACCTCACCCCCACCCCGGACAGCTCAGGTCCCGGTTTCCGTTTCCTGCCGGTCCAGGTAGTCGTTGACCAGTTGCGGGAGGACGACGCCGACGACGAGGACGACACCGGTGCCGACCCAGGTAGGCGTGTGGACCATGGTCGCGAACACGTACAGGAGGACCAGTGCCGCCGTCCCCGTGGTGAGGACGACTTTGTTCTCTCGGGAGACCATGCCGAAACTGTCGGTCGGGAATCAGATACATCTGTCGACGGGACCTCTATCGGCGAAGCAGTGTCCATCAGGAATGCCGGCGATAGACCAGCACCCGAGATTCGCGAGCGGCGGCTCAGTGTAGCTTCAACCGTGGATTTGCGAGTACGCCGTCTTCCGATCAAACTACCAAACTCAACTCATCTCTTTGAAACGGTGCAAGACGCACAGCGCGAGTCGGTCACGAGTGAGTGGTGTATCGGGGCGAATCTGGTGGTCGATACAGAGCTGGTACTTATCGTGGAAGTCGAGTCCACCACGTGTACCCGAGATTGGTGGACGAAAAGCGGGTGGTTGGCCGGAACGAGTGCCTTATACCCATCCAGCGGGGAGGTCGTTCTCGTGGTTGTGGTTCTCTGGCCGAAAGTGCTGTTCTCTGAAACTGGGGATTAGCTGTCTGGTTTATCCACAGTCCCAACCAATCCACAGATATGAAAACCATCTTAAGGGGTCAACAAAAAATCGTTCCCCGGTCGAGACGAGCAGCCCTTCAACTCGGGCTAGCTGCACTCGGAATCGTCGTGATACTCGGGAGTTTCGTCAGGTTTGCCACCGTATTCACAGCGATGCCGCCGAGTGACAGTGGCTTTGCTGAAGGATTAGCAATCATGCTGTTCGGCCTGTATATGCTAGCTGGATTCGTAGTTCTAGCGGCTGGGCTCTGGACTCCTCAACGTGAAGACGATGGAATTCAGTTCTCACCGCGACAGCGAACGCTACTCGCGTACGGTGCCGTGGCACCGGTCGTGAGCATTCTCGCTATTCCGATAGGAATCACGATTGCTCCACCACTATCCACCCCGGTGAATACGGCACTCGTGGCTCTTCTCGTAGGTATGATAATCAGCGGACCGCTCGCCACAGCGGTTGTTATGGCGATGAAACTTCGATCTGCACTGAGATGAGCATCATGAACACCGTCTGAATAACCCGAGTTTTGCTCGGAGTACTATACGCAGTGGGCGCCGTTGTACACATCTTTTTCACGCTCTTCCTCCCCGACCTGTACCGATCCACAAACCACCCGACGGGGAGGACCGCGAGCGCTTCTTGACCGACTCCACCGAACTGCGGGAGCGTCACGAAAAGGTAGCCACCCATCGCTACGAGGACGGCGACTCCCCCGAGGACGGTCTTGTGGCGGGCGACGAACGGGGAGGTGGCAATCAGTAGTGCAACAGCGTAGCCGAGAACCATCCCGACGAGGACAGCGGTGAGACCGAGGAAGACGGCAGCCAGCTGTATCAATCCACGTGGAACAAATCATGCGGACTTGCTGCATACACCCTCTATATCGGTCACGACGGTACTGACAGCGGCTGAACAGCAGTCAACGACGCTGCTGAATAGAGTGCGCGTATCGGTCACGAAGGATGGGTCGTGAGTTTCCTAATCGAATCATACGATATAGAGGGAGAGCAGTCCCCCGTCAGTATGCACAGGTACGTGCGAGGAAACGACCCAGACTGTGAGAAGCTATGAGGTGGATTCTCTGATACACTCCCGGCATCTGCTAAACCGAACACCGCAGTTTCACGCTTCAGTACGGGACCAGTGATTTAGTGGTTCACCAGTCGTAATTTGCTCATCAGCAAGGAGCCGATCGTGTACCACACACGCTACAATACCAAACAGCGCGGACACGATTCCGACGACTCCAAAAGGGGAGATTATGAATTCGCTCCCACCTGCCAGGAACACCGTGGTGAATACACCAAGAAAGAATGATCCATGAAAGAACGTCGCGGCAAGCACCGACTTGGCCCGGACGGTCAGGTAGGTGTAGATCGGCGACCAAGCCACGGTCGCAGCAGTCATCGTGAGGATTCCGGCCAATGGTTCGTCCGGGAACTGGAGTCCGAGAAGGATGAGCGGGGTGTGCCAGATACCCCAGACTAACCCTGTCCATAGCGATAGTTTCCAGAATCCGAGTGGTGCCAGCTCGGTGAGCAACAGCCCCCGCCAGCCGAGTTCTTCGCCGAAGGCGGCCAGCGCGAAGAGCGTTCCCCCGAGGACGAGTCCGAAACCGGTCAGGAGAACGACGATCGGAATGCCGGTCGCCTCCAGTTCTGCTATCGCGTCAACGGCATCGACCTCCGTGAGGCCGAGTTCGAGGAAGAACGCCGAATAGTCGGTCCTAAACGTCGTGCCCGGGAGCATGCGACCGACGCCAATCATCACGGCAGTAAGTCCTACCGGTGCGACCCAAGCGAGGACAACCCACCGGATGCGACCGAGGTAAAGACCCGCCCCCTTCCGAATGGATGCTCGGCGAAAACGGAGGAGCGTGATTGCCGCGATGGCAGGGGCCCCCATGAAGATGAGAGTGCCAATGCCCTGACCGGAACTACTTCCGAGATTGACATCGGCGAAATAGAGGACGGTCATCCCACCCCACGAGATGGCAAACGTGAGGACCAGGAACTCCGAAACTGTTCGAATATTTACCGAGGTTTGTCGTAATAGTCTTCTCAATATACCGATATATTCGTTCAATAAAGTAATAAAACTAGGGTCGAAGACTGATACGCACGCATACTGAGTTGGCGGTTCACGCCTCTCAGTGTAGCTTCAACTCTGGATTTGTAGCTCCCCTTCGAGCTCAACCGGATAGAGTTGGCGTAGCTTGATCCGAGCGTCGTCAGTGGTAAACTGCCAGTCGATAGGACGATTCGTTTCATTCCGACGCTTTTGCCACGCAGCGACCTCCGCTCGGAGGGTCGCTGCGTGATAGATACGGCGATCAAGACACTGTCGTTTGAGGACGCCAATCTCGATCTCGGCCATGTTCAGCCAACTCCCGCGCTTGGGCGTGTAGTGGAACTCGAAGCGATCAAGATACGCCCGAGCTTGATCTGGCGGGAAGAACTGGTAGAACGCAGCCGGTTTGTGCGTGTTGAGTTGGTCCATCACAACCCGGATGCGGTCCGCATCCGGGTAGTGAACGTCTGCGAGTTCGACAATGCGGCCAATCCACTCTGTTTCCGTCTCTTCTCAGTGATTTCGACGGCTACCCACCCAGTCAACGGTTCAGTCGAGATGTGGAGTCGTTGTTTCCCGTTGCGTTCGTACCGATGATCGACGCGAGCGACCGCTCCCGGTTGGGCCGGGAGTGGATCGCGTTCGTGTCCGCGGAGTGCCTTGCTGGATTCGTCAAAACAGATGACTGGACGAGCCTCGTCGTACGGTTCGTGGTAGACCTCGAGAACGTCTTCCATGTAGTAGACGAAATTAGCGTCCTGTTCGGGCGGTATCTCCCAATAACTGGAGAGGTGAGGTTTCAGGGCGTTTTTTTAGCTTCTGTCGGACGGCCTCGTGAGAGATCGACTCGAAGTCGATCTCGTCGAGGGTGACGAGTTCGTCAGCAAGGAGGTGGAGCGTCCAGCGTGCGTGGCCCTCTGGCGGTTCGCTGCACGCGAGTTTGATGAGATGGGCTTCGGCTTCTCCGTCGAGTTTGCGTTCGTATTCGCGGTCGGGCTTGCGGCGATGAATCGCCGCGAGCCCTCGTTCGGTGTAGTCTTTGCGGACGTTGTGGACTGTCTGTGGGTGACAGCCGACGTGCTCACTGATCGTCGCATCAGTGAGCCCGTCGTCAGCTTTCAGCAGGATGCGTGCGCGTGTGTTATCCTGCGCTCTCCGTTCACCGGTAGAAATGAACCATTCCAGGGTCTTGCGATCTTCCTCGCTGAGATCGACGATATATTTCTTTCCCCCCATTCCAGTAGATACGTGCTCAGAGGAGATGACGTTATACTGTCACGGTTGAAGCTACACTCAGCTCTCGTCAGCGGCCCACGCGACGGCGTTGCGGAGCAGCTGTCCGAACGCGTCGCTCTCGAAGGCCTCGTCGGTGTGACCCAGCGAGATGTAGGCGACGCGCCCCTCGGACTCGTTGGTCCAGACGACGGGGTAGTCCTCCAGATCGGGGTGGTCCATCCGGGCGAGTACCGTGATGTCCTCGTCCACTTCGACCTGGTAGGGCTCGTCGAACACCGAGAAGTCGTCGACGCCCGCGACGACGGGGTGGTCACCGACGATGTCGACACCGAACTCGGAGTCTTCGGGGTGGGTCAGGAAGTGCCCGCCGACCAGTTCGCGCAGTTCCGGGAACGGTTCCTCGCGGTGGTCGAGCACCTCGTCGGGGTCGTCGGACGCCGTCGACGTGAGGTCGGATGCGCAGTGGACACCGACGTAGCCGCCGCCCTCGGCGACGTGTGTGAGCAGGGCGTCGAGCTGTTCGTCGGTCAGCGCCGAGTCGGTCAGGTAGTCGACGAGAACGTCGTACTCGCCGGTCAACGCGTCGCGGTCGGTCGTGACCGTCACGTCGTGGTCGGCGAGGATCGATTCGAAGTAGTCGGCTTTCCCTTCGATCTCGTGGAACGGGAAGGTGTTCTCCCCGAGGACGAGCACTGTAGTCATCACCCGGAGGTGACCGGCCACCACCGTAACGTCTCCGATACACCCACAGTGTCGCCGGAAAGTGTGGTCCAGTCCCGGTCGCGTCCAGCGACGACGTGACACCCGTTATCGCACTGCTTTGGTCTGCATACACATACCGCACAAACAATTATTACATTCCGGTTCGATAGTCGATACATGGCGACACGTCAGGAGGAGACCCCGACGTATCACGCGTGTACCTGTGGTGAGCAGTTCGAAACCACGGACGACCTTCTGGAACACGCACGAGAGGCACACGGGCTCGAAGTAGCCTGATCCTGGCGCGGTCGGTCGTCGTTCTCGCTTCGTTAGCGGCGGGACCGTTCGTCTCGACTGGCGGGTGGTGGCGAACCGGTCGGTAATCGCCGGTCACATCCTGACACGGAATTCGTGATACCCGCCGTGAGACACTTCGAGCGAGCCGATCCACCAGTTCCACCGTTCGGCGAGCGTGTGCCCGTCCGGGGCGTCGTCGAGGTTGTCGAGGACGTCCGCGACGGTGAGTTCGTAGTCGAAATCCTCGGTGATCCGCCCGGAGTCGGCCAGGTCACGGGCCTGCCTGGCGACGACGTGACGCGTCTCCTCGTCCCCGTCGTACCGTTCCAGTGCCGACTTCAGTCGCGCGTGGTCCACGCCCCTCTCTCTGCTTTCGAGATTCTTCAAGGTGGCTGCTGCGCCCCGGTGTCCGTGACGGACGCGGCTGACGTCTCAGACCTGTCCGACGGTGATCAGTACAGGGTGTAGAGGTAACAGTTGCAGAGAGACCAGCCCCCGCGACCGCACTCGTGATCGCGAGATGGAAGCCCTCGGCGCGCTCGCGGTCGCTGCGCGGGATATCCGCGCTCTCCGCACCGCCCGCGCGGATACTGGCCCGCGCAGGCGATTTCGCTCACTGCGTTCGCCGCGAGCCCGCCTCGCCCTTCCAGTCCGCCAGGAAGTGATCTGTGTGGTCGGCTACCGAGCATTCCATGCCGAGTCAGCTCGTGCAGCGTACTTTTCCTGGCGGACTGAAAGGGCGAGGGTCGCTGGCGTCGAGCGAAGCGAGTGTAGTCGCCTGAGCGGGCTCTATTCTCGCGAGTGCGGCGCGGTGGGGCTGTCCGAGCGAGAATATCCTGCTTGGTTCGAGAGACCGTGGCTCTCTCGTCATCCCGAAAATCTTCGATTTTCGGAGACAGCGACCGCCAGCGGCCCGAGGGCTTTCATCACACTACGTCGAGTGCGCTGCTGTCGTCGAGAAGACTCTCTTCAGCTCTGAATCACTCTGCAACAACTGCTCAGTACGCAGCTCTATCGAACGATATCTCTGGAGTCGGAGAGTGGCTGAGGGGAGTAAGCCCCCTTCTGTTCCATCGGCATTCGGCTGAGCGCCCGCGCCGCGTCCGGGCTACCTGTCGCGCGGGCTTGCACCGGTGAGGATTCGCCGTTCCATCCGTTCTCTCCCGTCCATCCTCGGCGGGTCAACTCCCCCTTGCTTCGGCAGTGCCTCGCTCGGGGTTCGCGCGCCTCATCGGTCGGGGAGAGGGGTCTCGTTTCTGTTCCAGAGCCAGCGGTCTCCCGCTCCGGGTTTGCACCCGGTCACCTGCCCGGACGGTGGGGGGACTTTCCTCATGTCCCTTGCACGCCCCGGAATCCGGAGCGCGGGCCGGGACACGGTAGCCGGGCTCCCTCTGCCATAAAGTCGTAGACGACTCGACGGATTAAGCCCGTCGGTCACTCGCGGCCGGTCGCGTCGTCGCTGGAGGCGTCACCGGACGATTCCTCGGTGGAGGCGCCAGCGGGCGATTCCTCGATGGAGGCGCCAGCGGGCGATTGGTCAGTGGAAGCGTCAGCGGGCGATTCGTCGGTGGAAGTGCCAGCGGGGACACTGGTTCGGTCGATCTCGGCGAGGCCGCCGTCGGCTGTCGCGGTCAGCGTCGGTTCCTGCGTGCGGACGAGATACAGCGAGTAGGCCACGGCACCGAGTCCGCCGAGCTGGAGGAGTCGAACCAGAAACCGGAAGGCTGGCTGGAGATCCAGCGAGACGACGCTGTACCGGAAGGCGATCGTCCCGGCGAAACTGACCGTGTAGGTGACGCCGAAGAGGAGAAGGATGCCGACCGAGAGATACCGCATCGGCTTGCTGTCGTGGCGGCGCAATCCCCGGTAGGCCTGGTAGGCGATGTAGAGGGCGACGTAAATCGCCGCCAGCGTCAGCCCGAGCGTCGCCAGCGTCAGGAGCCCGTAGTCGGT